>Ga0210393_10001705_pt1 | contig 18272 bp, 14 predicted proteins | sample IncBWC27OmetaG_FD_160068 | JGI IMG/M metagenome (GOLD analysis project Ga0210393, IMG submission 160068) | Forest soil microbial communities from Barre Woods Harvard Forest LTER site, Petersham, Massachusetts, United States - Inc-BW-C-27-O ... | reverse complement strand
GGTACACCACGGCCCGGCGGTCCGACAGCCCGCTCAGCGGCCGGTAACCCGGTGACCCGCTGATGCCCGCGGAGGCATCCAGCAGCAGCTGCAGCGCGATATCAGCGAACACCAGCACATCGGCGAGCTCCCCGGCCGACAACGGGCCCGGCAGCGCCCGGTACAAGGACAGCACGCCGACCCGGATGGCTCCGGCCTGCAGCGGCAGGGCGAACATCGCCTGCGCGCCGGCCGCCACCGCCTCCGGCACGAAGCCGGGCCACCGCGCAGCCGCCGACTCCAGGTCCGGGATCAGCACCGGCGACCCCAGCGTGAACTCATCCGCGCCCGGACCCTCGCCGGTGGTGAACTGCAACTCCTCCAGCAGGGCACTCAGCTCATCCGAGGCGAACAGCGGCTCGCCGGCATGCATCCCGCTCATTGCCGTCACGCTCGCGCCATCGACCCCAAGCCTCAGCGCGGCCGCGTTGCACACGGCCGCCACCGACACCGGCCCGTCACCCTCATGGGCGGCCGCGATCCACCGCCACACCTTGACCGCCCGATCGCTCACCACCCCACCATCCTGGACCCAACAAGGAGCACCGCGTGAAATCGCCAGTCGCGGGCGGCTGGTGAGTCGCCGCCAACCTTCTGGTCTCGGCACTCCCCGCTGTCATCGCCGGTTCAGCCTGCCCGGCACTGGGCGGTGCCGCTGGGGCTTCAGCGTCCACAGCGCCTCTCATGCGCTTGCCTGAGGATCACCATGTGGCCGCGCGAAGGAGCTCCGCTGCGTCCAGCCCTGCGCGCTGATCCAGCCGCCAAATATCATCTGCTACGATGTAGACTCAGTACGTAGATATACAACGTAGACAGCGCACAAGCTGCAGCCAGGCCGCAACCGGTGGCCAGGCGCTCCGCGCTGTCAAGGGGAGATGACCGACTTCGTGACCGTGACCCTGGACCGAGACGTCGAGACCTTTACCCGCGCACCTCATCAGCTGTTCATTGACGGGCAGTGGACCGACGCGGCTTCCGGCAAGTCCTTCGACACCCCCAACCCGGCGACCGGCGAGACCCTCGCCCACATCGCGGAGGGAGACGCCGAGGACATCAACCGCGCAGTCCGAGCCGCGCGGAAGGCTTTCGAGTCTGGCCCATGGTCGCGGATGACGCCATCCGAGCGCGGCAGGATCATCTGGCGCATCGGTGACCTGATCCTCGAGCACGCCGACGAACTCGCCCAGCTCGAGTCGCTCGACAACGGCAAGCCATTCGCTGTGGCCCGGGCGGCGGACGTGCCGCTCGCCGCTGACCTGTTCCACTACATGGCCGGCTGGGCCACGAAGATCGAGGGCAACTCGATCAACATCTCGGTGCCGTATATGCCGGGAGCTAACTTCCACTCCTACACGCTGCGCGAGCCGCTGGGCGTGGTGGGTCAGATCATTCCATGGAACTTCCCGCTGCTGATGGCGGCATGGAAGCTCGGCCCGGCGCTGGCCACCGGCAACTGCGTAGTGCTCAAGCCTGCCGAGCAGACGTCGCTGACCGCGCTGCGGCTGGCCGGGCTCATGGCCGAGGCGGGCGTGCCTGACGGCGTCGTGAACGTGGTGTCCGGGTTCGGTGAGACCGCCGGCGCCGCGCTGGCCGCGCACCCGGACGTGGACAAGGTCGCATTCACTGGCTCCACCGAGGTGGGCAAGCTGATAGTCGCCGCCGCCGGCCAGAGCAACCTGAAGAAGCTGACCCTGGAGCTGGGTGGCAAGAGCCCGAACATCGTTTTCGACGATGCCGGGCCCGACGCCATCGAGGGCGCGGCTAACGCGATTTTCTTCAACCACGGGCAGTGCTGCGTAGCCGGATCTCGCCTGTACGTACAGCAGAGCAGGTACGACGAGGTGGTCGACGGCGTCGCCGCGATCGCTAAGTCAATCAAGATGGGACCCGGCATGGAGCCGGGAACGCAGATGGGCCCGCTGGTGTCGGAGGAGCAGTTCCGCCGAGTGAGCGGGTTCCTGGAGTCCGGGAAGTCCGACGGCGCTACCGCGCTGGCGGGCGGCGGCCGGTATGGTGACCGCGGCTACTTCATCGAGCCGACGGTGCTGACCAACACCCGGCCCGATATGAAGGTCGTCCGCGAGGAAATCTTCGGTCCGGTACTGGTGGCGTCGCCGTTCAGCGACCTGGACGAGATCGCCAGGCTGGCCAACGACTCCGAGTACGGACTGGGAGCGGGCATCTGGACGAGGGATATCTCCAAGGCCCACGCACTGGCCAAGAAGCTCCGCGCCGGTACCGTCTGGATCAACTGTTACAACGTGTTCGACGCGGCGCTGCCGTTCGGCGGATACAAGCAGTCAGGCTGGGGCCGCGAGATGGGCCACGAGGTCCTGAACAACTACACCGAGGTCAAGGCAGTGACCATCCAGTTGTAAGCAGCAGCAGCCACTGGGAGCAGGGCCAGCGCCGGTCCTGCTCCCTCGGAGCCGCAGGAGTGCGCGGACTCGGCGCACGTCTGCTATCTGCCGCCCGACTGGATCGCTGTGAGTGCCAGCGTGTAGATGATGTCGTCCACAAGGGCACCGCGGCTGAGGTCGTTCACCGGTTTGGCCAGCCCTTGCAGCATCGGGCCGACGCTTACTACCTGTGCGCTTCGCTGCACGGCTTTGTACGTCGTGTTGCCGGTGTCCAGGTCGGGGAAGATAAAGACGTTGGCACGCCCGGCCACCGGACTGCCCGGCCGCTTGATGTGCCCTACCGAGGCGACGGCAGCGGCGTCGTACTGCAGGGGGCCGTCGACGGCCAGTTCGGGTGCGCGTTCGCGGACAATCCGGGTTGCCTCGGCGACCTTGTCGACAGTGCTGCCAGAGCCCGAGGTACCGGTACTGAAGCTGATCATCGCTACCCTGGGCTCGATGCCGAAGGTCCGTGCCGACGCTGCGCTCTGGATAGCGATGTCGGCGAGATCGTCGGCATCGGGCTGCGGGTTGATGGCGCAGTCGCCGTAGATGACCACCTCGTCGGGCAGGCACATGAAGAACACCGACGACACCAGGCGGCTGCCGGGCATGGTGCCGAGGATCTGCAAAGCGGGGCGGACCGTCGCTGATGTCGTGTGGACCGCGCCGGCCACCATGCCGTCCACCTCACCCTGCTGGAGCATCATCGTGGCGACCACGATCGGATCGGCGAGGTGCTCGCGTGCGATCTCCTCGGTCCAGCCACGGTGCTGTCGAAGCTGAGCCAGCGGGGCGACAAAGCGCTGGGCGACGCTCTGGGGATCGACCACTGAGACGCCGTCGGGCAGCCGCAGCCCGAGGCTGCGGGCCAGCCTAGCGACCTCGTCTGGCGATCCCAGCAGCACGCTGCGTGCGATGCCTCGCTCCGCGCACGCGACCGCGGCCTGCACGATGCGCGGCTCTGTGCCCTCGGGCAAGATGACACACGCGTCGGCGGTGCGAGCTAGCTCGACCAGCCGGTGCCGGAAGGCGGCCGGGCTCAGGCGGCGGAGCCGGGTGGAGGCAGGAAGCGACTCAAGCCAGGCCGTATCCAGCGCATCGGCGATGCTGTCCGTCACGCCCTCGATCCGTTCCAGGTCGTCTACCGGCAGTCCGGGATCGAGGTCAGCTACGCGCGCCGCCGCCTGGTAGCTGTCGTCGTCGACCACGAGTATGGGCAGGCCAGTCGCGAACGCCGCCTGGGTAAGTTCCCAGACCCGCGGGTCCGGCATGATCCCGGCGCTAAGGAGCAGGGCCGCCAGGTGTGTTCCGTTGAGTTCGGCCAGGCAGGCGGCCATGACGACATCGTGGCGGTCGCCAGGAACCACCACGAGCCTGCCCTCGGTGAGCACGCGGAGGCCGCCCGGGACGCCCTGGGCGAACACCGCCACGTCCTTGATGCGCCTGGACAGATCCCCCGCGCTGAGCACCTTCGGGTCCAGCTCCTGGACCAGGTCACGCACCCGCAGCCAGGTCAGCTCGCGACGAAGCGGTACCGCAGCGCGGAGTCGCAGCCCGCGCTGTTCCAGGATCTCGCACAACTGCGCCGCCGCGTACGGATCCTCCGGCACGCCGTTGACCACGCAGCCGACCACGCGCGCTTGCTCACCAGACCAGTACCCGCTCGCCGCGATAGCGAGTGTCTCAGCCAGGTTCTCGACGACGGCCGCGATCGGGTCTAGGCCAGGGTCCGACGTGCGATGGGTGCGGTCCTCGCCACTTGTTGCGTCCGGTTCCGGCCAGCTTGTGACCAGCAGGACGTCGGCGTCGAGCGCCCGGGCCAGCGCCTGGTTGATCTCGATGGCGTACAGCCTGGCCGGGCCTGGGGTGAGTGCCTCCACGATGACAACATCGGAGCGGTCATGCACGGGCTCCAGGACTGCGATGATCTGCTCCAGCGCGGCGTGCAGCCCGCGCTTCGCCAGCAACTGCTCGAGCTCGGCGGTAGACAGCGGTTCTGGGGCACGGAGCGAGCTTATGGCCGCTACGAGTCCGACCGAGCGATCGGGACTGCCGTCGGCCCGGGGCTGCGCCACCGGCTTGACGAAGGCGACGTTGACGCCCTGCCGGTCGAGGGCCCGTACGAGTCCGAGGCCCGTCCTGGCCAGGCCGACACCCGCGCTGGTCGGCACAATTAGCAGGCTACGGACCATGACGTTCCTCCTTGCCACTGGCGAGCACGGTCAGCGACCCGCGATCACATGGACGGTGTCGCGAGCGATCATCAGCTCCTCGTCCGTGGGGACGACGAGCGCTACGACCGGGCCGGCAAGACTGACGCGCCCGCCCGTGTGCCGGCCATGGTCGGCGTTGGCCTCGGCATCCGGTGCCAGGCCGAGGAAACCCAGGCGGCTGAGCACCAGGCTGCGGACGACAGCGCTGTTCTCTCCGATGCCGCCGGTGAAGACCAGCGCGTCGAGCCGTTCCAGCGCGACGACTAGCGCGGCAATCGCCTTGGCCAGCCGGTACACGAAAACTTCCAGGGCGAGCAGCGCGCGTTCGTTGCCGTCCGCGGCCGCGGCGACGACCGTCCGCATGTCGTTACCCACGCCCGCCATGCCCTGAAGCCCGCTGTCCACGTTCAGCGCGTGGGTGAGCTTGCCGACACTCATGCCAGTGCGCTCGGCCATGTAGCCGAGAAGGCCCGGATCAACGTCACCTGAGCGGGTCCCCATCACCAGCCCTTCCAGCGGGGTCAGGCCCATAGTGGTGTCCACCGACGCGCCGTCCCGCACCGCGGAAGCGCTGCACCCGTTGCCGAGGTGCGCCGTGACCAGCCTGAGCTCGCGGAGCGGGCGGCCGAGCATGGTCGCGGCCCGCTCGCTGACGAACCGATGACTGGTGCCGTGAAATCCGTAACGCCGCACGCCGTAGTTCCGGTACCACTCCTCGGGCACTGCATAGCGGAAGGCGTACGGCGGCATCGTCTGATGAAACGCGGTGTCAAACACGGCGACTTGCGGCAGCTCTGGCAGTACGGCGCGCACGGCCTCGATGCCGGCGAGATTCGCCGGGTTATGCAGTGGCGCCAGGTGACTGACCGAGCGCAACGCGGAGATCACCGCGTCGTTCACGAGGATCGAGGAACTGAATTGTTCTCCGCCGTGCACCACCCGGTGACCTGCCCCCAGCAGGCGAACGCCGCCGTCCAGGGCTGCAGTGGCGTGCTCAAGAACCCTGGCCACCACAGCCCGGTGGGTGCCCTCGGGAAGCCTCTCGTCGACTGCTGCCTCCGGGAACTTCTGAACCCGCAGCAGCGCCTCGGGCGTGCCGAGCCGCTCGCCGATTCCGGCCATCAGACGCCTACCACTGTCTGTGCATACGAGGGCGAACTTGACTGACGAACTGCCCGAGTTGAGCACCAGCACCAAGCTGCCGGGCCGGCTCACGGCGCACGCACGCGGTGATAAGCCGCCGATGCGCGGCTGTCGCCAGGTCTCGCGCCCGGTGCTGCGGTAGATTGGCTGCCCTCGTTGCCGTCGGCGTCCAGCAGGAACGAGATGACGGCGGTCGCGAAGCCGTCCGGGTCCTGCCAGAACAGCAGATGGCCGAGATCCGGGAAGATCAGCAGCCGGGCGCCAGGGATGCGATCGGCGAGCAGCTTGCCGTTGGCCGGGTCGACCACGGTGTCGGCCGTGCCCTGCACGACCAGCGTGCGTGCACGGATGCGCTGTTGCCGCAGGCGGCCGGCGTAGCGCGCGCCAGCGGCTGCCTGGGCCGACACCGCGCCAAGATCTGCTTGCCGGGAACGCTGGACGTCGACGAGGCGGTCTACGACCTCTGGCTGGCGCTCGATGGTGTGCGCCGACAGGGCGTTCTCCGCGTGCCGGCGCAGCGCAGCCTCGCGAGTCATGCTCCTTGTAGCCGCGAGCAGCCGCACGGAGACGGCCGGCATGGAGAATGCGAAGGGCCAGCCGGGCATCGTGGACACCAGCACGAGCCCGTCGACCCGATCTGGGTAGTCGACGGCAAGTTCCTGAGCCATCATGCCGCCGAGGCTCACGCCCATCGTGTGGGCTCGGCGGACACCCGCGTCGTCGAGCACGGCTACGACATCGCGAGCCATGTCGGCGACGGCGAACGAGCCGGCTGGCAGGTCGCTGAGCCCGCTTCCCCGGTTGTCCACTAGCACAAGCCGGAAATGGCGCCGCAGCTTCCGCGTTACCGGGTCCCATCCGTGGCGGTCGAAACCCAGACCCTGGATCAGAACTAGCCACGGCCGCTGCCAGTGCAGCCTTCCACGGAGCTCGTAGGCGATCCGCAACTCACCGCTCCGGGCGTACCGTGTCCTCATTTCTCGCCTCTCACGGGCCGGCGTCAGCCGAGGACGTAGTCGCCGGGCGCGTCACTCACGGCCGGGTTCAGGCCGCTGCCCATGCCTGGCGGCCGGACGCGGCCTCCGGCGCGTGTCTGTGACCAGGTGGTCCAGTCCTCCCACCAGGAGCCTGCCTGCCTCGTGGCCGCGGCTCGCCAGGTGTGCCCGTCAGCCGGGTTGCTATTGGCCGTCTCATACCATGCCTTCGGTCCCGGCGGGTTGACAATGCCGGCGACGTGGCCGCCGCTGGACAGGACGTACCGTACGTCACCTCCCAGCAGGCTGGTAGCCCGGTACGAGGCATGCCAGGGCACGATGTGGTCGTTGACCGCACCGACCACGTAGGTGTCGTTCTTGACCCGCGAGAGTCGAAGCGGCCGGCCAGCCAGCTCCATCTCGCCACGGGCCAGCTCGTTCCCGATATAGAGGCAGCGCAGGTAGAAGGAGTGCATCGCGGCCGGCAGCCGCGTGCTGTCGGCGTTCCAGGCCAGCAGGTCGAAGGCCGGGGGATCCTGGCCCATGAGCCAGCCAGACACGACGTAGCTGAAGATGAGGTCGTTCGCTCGCAGCAGGTCGAAGGTGCCGGCCATCTGGCTGCCGTCAAGGTAGCCCTTCTCCGCCATCTCGTGCTCAAGCCGCGCGACCGTTTGCTCGTCGGTGAAGGCGCCGAGCACGCCCGGCTCGCTGTAGTCGAGCATGGTATTCAGCAGAGTGATGGAGCCGATCCGGTCATCGCCAGTTCCGGCGAGGTAGGCCGCCAGCATGCCGGTCAGCGCTCCGCCCAGGCACAGCCCGGTGATGTCAATTTTCGGGGCGCCAGTGATATCTGCGATGACGTCGAGGGCCTTCGAAGGCCCGTGGATCAGGTAGTCGTCCAGGGTTACGCCGCGCATAGAGGCGTCCGGGTTGCGGTAGGAGATGGCGAAGACGGTGCGCTCGTGCTGGACTGCCCACTCGATGAAACTGCGTCCCGGTGCCAGGTCCATGATGTAGTACTTGTTGATCCACGGCGGGCTGGCCAGCATCGGGACGGCGCGGACCTTGGATGTCTGCGGCGCGTACTGAATGAGCTCCATGAGCTCGTTCCTGAACACCACCTGGCCGGGGGTAGCCGCGAGGTTCTCGCCGACCTTGAACGCGCTAGTGTCGACCTGACGGGGGCGCCCGGCGTTGTGCAGCAGGTCGTCGAGGAAGTTGCCGGCACCGGCCGCGAGGCTAGCTCCGCCGGTCTCCATCGCTCGCTTGATTGCCGCCGGGTTGGTGAGCAGGAAGTTCGTCGGCGCCAGCGCGTCGAGCATGAAGTCAGCGGCGAGCCCAGCCTTCGCGTCGGATACGGTCTCGCCGGCACCAGCGGCGCGGACATCAGCCGCGAGCTGAATGCCGGCCAGGTACGCCTGCCGGAGCGCGAAGAACGCTGGATTGTCGTTCCATGCGTGGTCAGCGAACCGCTTATCGTCACCGACGGGAACGGGCGGGTCTGCCTGTGACCCTAGCCAGCGCGCCGCGGCCACCGGCCCGATCCGGGCCATGCTGGCCGAGTACCGCAGCATGGCAGCAGCAATGTCGCCAGGATGCCCCGCTGCCCGCGTCAGCACGCTGGCCAGCGACTCGCCGAAGCCGGCAAGGTCCAGGGAGGCGAACTGGCCGGCCTCCGGTGCCAGTGCCTCGGCAGCCGCCTCCGAAGCCTCCCAGGCTTCCTCCTGCCGGGTCATGCTCGCTCGAAGATCGCAGCGATGCCCTGGCCGCCGCCGATGCACATGGTGACGAGCGCGTACCGGCCGGCTATCCGCCTGAGCTCGTACAGTGCCTTGACGACGAGGATGGTGCCAGTAGCGCCAAGAGGGTGGCCGAGCGAGATACCGCTGCCGTTCGGATTGGTCTTTTCCGGCGGCAGGCCAAGCTCGCGAGCGACGGCTAGCGCCTGGGCGGCAAACGCCTCGTTCACCTCGAACACATCGATCTCGTCGACCTTGAGGCCCGCCCGCTCCAGCACCAGCCTGACGGCCGGCACCGGTCCGATGCCCATGATCCTCGGCTCCACGCCGGCGTGACTGTAGGCGACGAGACGGCCAAGAGGCTCGTGGCCGTGACGGCTGGCGTAGTCACGGCTGGCAAGGATGACGGCGGCGGCGGCGTCGTTGACTCCTGCGGCGTTCCCGGCTGTCACCGTGCCGTCGTCGGCGAATGCCGGACGTAGCCGGGCCATGCCCTCCGCGGAGGCATCTGGCCGGATGTGCTCGTCAGCCACGACGCTGACAGTGCCCTTCTTTGCGGGCGCCTCGACTGGAGTGATCTGCTCGGTGAAGTAGCCGGCCGCTGCGGCCGCTGCGGCCCGGCGGTGGCTCTGGACCGCAAGCGCGTCCTGATCAGCGCGCGAGATGCCGAACTCGCGAGCAACGTTCTCTGCTGTCACGCCCATGTGGCAGCCGTCGAACGGGTCGGTCAGCGCTCCGACCATGGCATCGACGGTCACGCCGTCGCGCATCCGCTGGCCCCACCGCAATGCGGGCAGCCAGTACTGACTGCGGCTCATCGACTCGACGCCGCCCGCTACCGCTGTATCCGCATCACCGAGCTGGATGGCCTGGGCGGCCGAGACGACCGCCTGCAGTCCGCTGCCGCAGAGCCTGTTGACGGTGAAGGCCGGCGTGGTGACCGGCAGCCCGCCGTTGACGGCGGCGACCCGGCCCAGGTACATGTCTCTTGCCTCGGTGTGAATCACGTGGCCGAAGACCGCGTGGCCGACCTCGGCGGGCTCAATGTTGGCCCGCCGCACTGCCTCCCGAACTACTGTCGCGGCAAGGTCGCACGGCGGTACGCCGGCCAGGCCGCCGCCGTAGCGGCCGATGGCGGTCCGCACTGCGGACAACACGACGACATCTGGCAGATCGTTCATCACGTTTCCTCTCACATGTCCAGGCCGCCGTTAACGGCCCAGATCTGTCCGGTGATATACGCGGACTCGTCGGCTGCCAGGAAGCACACGACGCGGGCGATCTCCTCAGGCCGGCCGAGCCGGCCGACAGGAATCTGTCCCCTGATGCGCGCGAGCACCTGATCCGGAATGGTGGCGAGCATGTCCGTGGCGACAAAGCCGGGCGTGACGGCGTTCACAGTGAGGCCGAGGCCGTCGCCCACGGGGCGTTCCGCGCGGTTCAGCTGGAAGATGGCCTCCCTGGCCAGGGACTTCGTCAGGCCGAACAGGCCAGACTTGGATGCGGCATAGTTGGCCTGGCCGATATTGCCGGTCTCGCCGATCACCGATGACACGCTGACGATCCGGCCGGTGCCACGCCCGATCATGTGCTCGAGAGCGGCCTGGGCGATGAAGAAGGCGCCGGACAAGTTGACGGCGATCACGCGCTGCCAGTCCTCGTCGGACATCTTGGCGGCCGTACGGTCGATCGTGATCCCGGCGTTATTCACCAGGATGTCGAGGCGCCCGTGCTGTTCAATGACGTCGTGCACGACTCGCCGGCAGTCGCCGGCCAGTCCGATGTTGCCTTCGTGCAGCGTGCAGAGCTGGTCCGGAAACTCCGCCGACATCGACGCCTGGAACTTCTCGGCTCCCTCACGCTGACGCCAGTAGCCAGCCGCGATCGATGCGCCCTCAGCGGCGAGGCGGTGGCAGATCGCGGCTCCGATGCCCCTGGTGCCGCCGGTGACCAGGGCCACTCGGCCGCCAACCATGCCCGCCGGTGCCTGCTGCGGCAACTGCGTTGCCGTCGCGGCCACGGCAGGCGCCAGAGTGTCTTCCTGCTGTCGTTGCATTGCTCGCTCCTGTCCTCGTAGCCGATGCGGTCCCTAGGGCGCCATGACGATGCGCGCTTTTGCCCTGCCGTGCAGGACCTCCTGGATGGAGTCGTTGACTGCGGCCAGGGGCCTGGTCTCATAAATGACCCGGGTCTGTCCTGCCGCATGCAAGGCGAAGACGTCCAGCAGGTCGGCGCGCGTGCCCACGATGGAGCCGATCACCGAAGTCCCGTTGAGCACGGTGTCGAAGACCGGGATGGGGAGCGTGCCGGCGGCGGGCAACGCGACTAGCACGAGCCGACCGCCGCGGCGCAGGCCGGCATAGGCGGCGGCGAAAGACTTGTCGTCGACGGCCAGGCCGATGGCGACGTCTGCGCCGCCGTGTGATTGCAAGACTGCCGCAGGGTCCTCGGTCCGCGCGTCAATCGTGATGTCGGCGCCGAGGTCCTTGGCGAGCTGCAGTTTCTCGTCGGTGACCTCGATCGCGGCTACGGTGCCGCCGAAGATCTTGGCGTACTGGACGGCGAGATGGCCAAGGCCGCCGACGCCGGAGATCGCGACGAGGTCGGCCGGGCGCACGTTGCCGACCTTGACTGCTTTGTACGTGGTCACGCCGGCGCAGCTCAGCGGCGCCGCCTCGAAGGGGTCGATGCCATCGGGGACCTTCGCGGCGAAGGCAGCCTCGGCCAGGAAGTACTCGGCGTAGCAGCCGTCCACGGAGTAGCCCGTGTCAAGCTGCTGCAGGCACAGCGTCTCCCAGCCCGTAAGGCAGTGCTTGCACGTGCCGCAGGCGTAGCCAAGCCATGGCACGGCGACCCGCTGCCCGATCGTCAGGCCGCTGACTCCTTCGCCGGTAGCATGCACCAGGCCTACGCCTTCGTGGCCGGGGACGAACGGCGGAGTCGGCTTGACCGGCCAGTCGCCGTTAGCGGCGTGGATGTCGGTATGGCATAGACCAGAGGCCTCCATCCTGACGGTCACCTGGCCTGGCCCTGGCGACGGGATGGGCCGGTCCTCCATCACTAGCGGCTCTCCGAACTTCCTTACGACTGCAGCTTTCATTTTTCCTCCAAGTAGTTTCTGGCGCCTGCATGGCAAATCGCGGTCGGCAGGTCAGGGGAGCCCGCGGCGGGGTGCCGGGCGAAGGTCCGGTGATGTCGTCGTCTGGCGGCTGCTGCCGTTGTGAGTGGCGCGGACCATGGTGACCTAGTGCGGTCGATGGGCGAGTTGGCCGGTGAGGATGATGCCCTGCGATTAATTCGGCATCGTCACGATCCGCAGCGACACCCGCTGCAGCACATCGCGCTAGATGAACCGATAACGATGTAGACCTACGGTAAATCATCTTCTCATCATACGTCAACGGCGTAGACCTACAACCGTTTTCCTCCGGTAATATTCTCAGCCAGAGCTAGATCAGCGCGAAACGGGAGAAGGCGGGCGATGACCCCGCCGCATGCCGGGCGCGCGCCTACTCCCCAGGCCAATAGTTCCCCGGCTGAGCGAGCGCATGCTTGACAAACCGATCAGCTGCTCGGTATAGTTAGCAGCGTAGACCCTGAGGAGGAGTCATGACCGAAGCCCGTACCGTGGCCCGTGACCTGCAGGAGGACATCCTGAGCGCGGTCCGCAAGAGCCAGGACGTAGTGATCGAGGGGATTCAGACCTGGACCAGCAAGGTCCAGTCGATTACCCCGGATCTGCCGGATTTGAGCTTGCCGTTCGCCGACAAGCTGCCCAAGCCGCACGAGCTCATCGCGACCGCCTACGACTTCGCCGAGCAGATGCTGGCCAGCCAGCGGAAGTTCGCCGAGGACGCCCTGAAGGCGATGGCGCCGTTGACTGCAGTCCAGCACGAGACACCGGCCACGAAGACGGACGTCCACCACGGGACGCCCGCCAAGAAGAACGGATCCGCGGCCAGGTGAGCAAACATCGCGCGGCGAGCCCCACGAGGTTCGCCGTGCGATCGTAGCGCCCGCCCGACCGTCCGGATGGCAGGGCGTCTGCGGCACCCTGGTCAAGCCCGGTGGTGTATTCGACGGCCGGTGATTCGGGCCGGAGTAATACGGATGAAATGCTCTTTGGCATCGCCAGGCCACGGCTCAACCCCGGCGCCGAGGGCCGATGCGCGTTCATCGGCGGAATCCAGGTGATGCGCTGGTCCCTGGATCAGCACGCTCCATCCCTCGCGCGTCTGATGATCGAATTCGTCGATCTCGAACGCCACCCGGTACTCCGAGTGCCTAATCCCGGTGCGCAGATCCTCTGCAGTCAGGCTGTCCTCGGAAGTACGGAACAGAATCGCGCCGTCGTGCAGCTTGTAGTTGACCGGAAGCACTGTCAGGTCGTACTGGCCGGTGTACGCGATCCGGCCGATCCCTCCCGGCGAAATCAGGCGCAGGCACTCTGCTTCGTCTAGCTGCTCTAGTCGGGGGCGGCGTGCCGCCGCCGGATCAGGAACTGGATTCTCGGACACTGGTCACTCTCCTTGAATGACGGACATCGACTTTCCGTGCAGCCCGAGCAGGCGCCGCGCGCCGCTCCACATCCACTTCATGCCCACAGACCGCGCCGTCGGCTTCGTGAAGCCCATCTCTACTACTGGTCAGCCGCTCAGGACGACCTTGAGCGCACCTGTGTCATCGGCACGCGCCAAGACGTCATAGGCCTCGGCGAAGTCATCGAATCCGAACCGGTGTGTCACGAACTGGCGAGCTGCGATCTGCCCGCTGGCAAGCAGGCGAAGCAGTGTCGGCGTCGAGAACGTATCGACCTGGCCGGTCGTGATGGTGATGTCCCTGGTCCACTGCTCATCCAGGTGCAGCACAGCAGGCTTGCCGTGCATGCCGACGTTGGCGACTCGTCCGCCTGGCCTGACTAGCTTCACGGCAAGTTCAAAGGTATCCGGCAGTCCGGCGGCCTCGATCGTGACATCCGCACCTAGCCCGTCGGTCAGCGCGCCGATGATCTTGACCGGGTCCTCGTGCCGGCTGTTCACGGTGATGCCGGCGCCGAACTGCTTCGCCGCCTCAAGCCTGCCGTCGGCTATGTCGATGGCCACAATACGGCTCGGGCTGAATAGCCGCGCTCCCATGATCGCGGAAAGCCCGATAGGGCCTGACCCGACCACCGCAACGACATCGCCGGGACCGATCCGGCCGTTCAGGACGCCAACTTCATAGCCGGTCGGCAAGATGTCGGCCAGCATGAGCGTCTCCTCGTCGGTGACGCCATCAGGTAGCCGATACGTGGAGTTGTCGGCAAACGGCACGCGGGCGTACTCAGCCTGTGTCCCGTCATAGGTGTGCCCGAGGATCCAGCCGCCGTCGAGGCACTGCCCGTACCGTCTTTCACGGCAGAATCGGCAGCTGCCGCACGCGGATACGCATGAGACTAGGACACGATCACGTTCGCCGAGCGTACGGACGCCGCTGCCGACCTGCACGACCGTGCCGACGGCCTCGTGACCGAGGATCCTGCCCGGCATGACTGCGGGTACGGCACCCTTGAGAATGCGAAGATCCGTACCGCATATCGTCGTGGCGTCAACGCGGACAATGACATCAGCGTCATCAGTGATCTCCGGATCCCGCACCTCCTCCCATGCCTTCTGGCCCGGCCCGTGGTAGACAACCGCTCGCATGACCATCACCTTCTCTTCCGTTCGTCAGAATCCAGCCTCCGCCCTGGCCCGTTGAACATGCAGAGGCTTAGGTCCGCCATGGCAGAGCTGGACGTTCCCGACCTCAGCTGAGGGGTAACTGACAGGCGATCGGGTCGACTCCAGGCGGTCGGATCGCGGCCGTTCGGCCTTGCTAGGCATGACCGTGGCTGACCCCGGCGAGCTCCACCAGGGTCGCGTTCCCAGGACGGCTGTTGTGGCCAGCCCTTCACGAACGCTGTCACCGGAAGCAATGGCCTGCCCGCCCGTTCGGAGCGGGCAGGCCCTTGCTCATGCTGTCGGGGCCGCTGAATCCGGCACGGCGACAGCGTGGCCGTTGTGACTGGCGTGGGCGGCTGGCACCAGGGTGGCGTCGACGGCGCGCGTGTGGCCAGGGTGGCCGGTGAGGATCTCGGTGCCGGGGGTGACTTGCCTGGCGTGTGCCAGGCCGAGGCCGCCCAGGATCAGCATGACCGCCGCGGCGATGAACGCTGCGATGGCGGCGATGCCGGCGATCGTGCCCATAGTGCCGAATGCATAGGCGTTGAGCAGCAGCCCGCGCAGCGTCTCGCCCTTGAATACGGTGTTGACCTGGGCCGCGAGCTTGAGGTTAGTGGGCTGCGCGATGGCCTCGGCGGACAGCTGCGCGTAGGTCTTGCCGCCGCCGATGACCTTGAGATGGTTGGCGATGAAGTGGTCGGCCCAGACCTCGGCCTGGGCGCCGGTGGTCAGCTGCTGTCCGGCGTACTGGTGCATGGCGGCGAACTCGGGTGCCTTGATGGCGGGGCTGTTGTTGGCGGGGAAGAAGATCTTCTCGGCCGCGAGCTGGTTGTGGACCTCGGTGTCGATGAAGTTGTGGCCCCACAGTGCCAGTCCGCCGGCGACGGCGAGGGTGACGGCGAGGAACAGTCCGGCGACGGAGACGAGGATGTCGAAGGTTCTGCGTTTCATGGCGTTAGTCCTTAGCTGACGAGGTTCACGTGCAGGCGGGCGGTGCTGCGCTCGGCACGATCCGGGAACATCGGTCTCGATGCCGGCGGGTGGAACGGCGGGTGGCTAGCCAGGCTCGGCCGTTGTGGTGACCATGGTTCCGCCGGCGTGGGCGCGGGCGGGCTTGCTGCCGTTGGCTGCCGATGGGGCGGCCGGGGCCGGCGCGGCGGCGGCGGTTTCGCGGGCGAGGAAGGTGCCGAGTTCGGCGATGGTGGTCATGAGTGGCGCGGGGAACACGACGGTGGTGTTCTTGTCGACGCCGATCTCGACGAGGCTCTGCAGGTTGCGCAGCTGCAGCGCGAGCGGGTGGGCCATCATGATGTCGGAGGCGTCGCCTAGCGCCGCGGCGGCCATCGACTCGCCTTCTGCGTTGATGATCTTGGCGCGCTTCTCCCGCTCGGCCTCGGCCTGCCGCGCCATGGCGCGTTTCATGCTGTCGGGCAGCTGAATGTCCTTCAGCTCGACCAGGGTCACTTCAACGCCCCAGTCGACCGTGGTGACGTCCAGGATCTTGCGGATGTCCAGGTTGATCTTGTCGGTCTCGGACAGGGTCTGATCGAGGGTGTGCTGGCCGACGACTTTGCGCAGGGTGGTCTGGGCGATCTGGTCGATGGCGGCGTAGACGTTCTCGATCGCCACCACCGACTTCACCGCGTCGACCACCCTGAAGTAGGCCACCGCCGACACGTCCACGCTGACGTTGTCGCGGGTGATGATGCCCTGCGACTGAATCGGCATCGTGACGATCCGCAGTGACACCCGGTGCAGCACGTCGACCAGCGGGACGATGACCCGCAGGCCCGGGGGCCGTGAGCCCACCACCCGGCCGAGCCGGAACAGCACGCCCTGCTCGTACTGCTTGACGATCCGCACCGCCAGCGCTAGCCCCAGCAGGACCAGTACCGCGACGACAACCACGGCAACAATCAGGACCTTCATGAGAAAGAGGCTCCGTACGGACTAGTGCCGGAATAGCCGCAAGATCGTACTGGGATCGGCCGTTCTCGGGTGTCCTCCGCCGGTCCCGTGCATTGCCGCGGGTTCGGCCAGCTATTGACAGGACGGAAATACTCGCTGCTACCGGTCCCGGGTACCAGGGCGACCGACCGGCATCGGATCCGGTGATCTATCTTCCAGTCCAATATGATGGAGGCAAAGAGTTTCTCGATGATATTCATGCTGCGCCGATGGAGGCCTGTAGGGCCCGGTTGCAGATCACGGGGGGCGAGGCTGGCATGAACGCCAGGTGCGAAATACCCTCAGTAATACTGACTGTACTTCATGTAATCAGAAAAGGCGAACCCATTTTAGGATGCACAGTAAATGCGCATGCTAATTACGAGCGCCTTAATTCAGCGGGTTTGAATGGTCAAAATGCGAGAGCAGAGATTCCCTGTCCCGAATCTGAGCACAAAAAACTCCGGGGTATCTCGGCGGCATCCGTTATTACCGAGCCATGACCACCGAGGTCCGGAGCGATGTCTTCACGCTAGCACATGCGACCGCACGCCCATGACCGGAACACCTGCGGCAGATGCCCGCCTGGAGCAGGCCTAACGTTCGACTCACGTTGCCGCACGCGAGGTCAGCGAGCATCGCGCGGCTCGCCGAGTTCCGCGATGGAGCTCGAGTCCCGGATACGCTCCTGCAGTTCCTGCACCACATCCGCAAGTGCTCGCATCTCGGCTTTTCATCTGCGCAAGCGAGGGCGCGTCAGCGTGGTCTGAGCAACCGGACTCGGCCAAGCCCACATGGGCAGCAGCTGTCTCCCCGCTACCCGGGCCTGAGCCCTGCACCGTCTCTTCCCAGAGGTCGCGCTCAGCTGTTTGCCATCAGCGCTCCTTCAGATACCGGACGTCGGCGTCGGAGTACTCCGCTCTGATGGCGGTCTTGGAGGTCTTCCGCTGGACGGCAGGGGAGCGGCTCGCGGCGGAGCCGGATGCGCTCTTGAGGCTGAAGGCTAGGTCTGTCATGAGTCCTCCGCCGCGTGGCGTGCCCGGCTCAGGCTCGCGCTGGATGCTGACTGCGCTCGCGACTCGGGAACGCCGCGGGCTGCGAGCCGGGCCCGGAGGTCGGCCTGGACGTCGTCCTGAGGCCGGTCGGTGTCGAGTTCGAGCAGAATGCCCCGTCGACGGTAGTAGTCAACGAGCGGCTGCGTTTGCGCGGCGAACACCGCGAGGCGGTGCCGGATCACCTCTGGCGTGTCGTCTGCCCGGCCCTCGCGCTGCGCGCGGTCGCGCAACCGCTCGACGAGCACCTCGTCGGGGGCCGTCAGGTAGATCGCGGCGTCGCTGACAAGGTCGAGTTCGATGCCGATCTGCGCGGCGCGCAGCGCCTGCGGCATGGTGCGCGGGAAGCCGTCGAGCACGTAGCCGCCGGTGTCGCGGGATGCCTCGACAACCACGGGGATGAGGATGTCGAAGATCAGGTCATCGGGAACGAGGTCCCCCCGCGTCGTGTACTCGGACAGCCGCAGCCCGAGATCAGTGCCTCGGTCGATCTCGGCCCTCAGGAGATCGCCCGACGAGATATGCGCGATCCCTGTCGCCTGCGACAGTTGCTCGCTGTGCGTGCCCTTGCCGGCTCCCGGCGGAGACAGCATGATCAGCCGCATGACAACGCACCTCCCTGTGAGCTGCTCTGCAGGGGACATCTCGGGCCTACCATGGAACCAGCGGACAGACAACGGCGAGCGCATAGAAGCATTCATTTGCCCCGGTCCGCCATCAGATCTGTCAGGTCGGCAAGGATCGCGACCGGGACGATCAGCACGAGGACATACCCAGCGGGCCCGGCATCCCTGGCTTACGGCGCTGCTACCTGCTGACCGCCGCTTGCCGAGTATCGTGCCTTCCCGGCACTGACATGTGCCGCAGGGTCCCTCGTCCCCCGTCGGCTGCAGCTGTGCGTCGGCACGACTATTCAGGCCGGCACATGGTGTCGGCGCAAACGGTCACTGGGCAGAGGATGCGTCCGACCGCGATGAGTCGGCACTCTTGGTGATCGGCGGGCTCGCTGCTGGGGGGATGGCGGGGGGTGGGGTGTCCCAGTGCCGCCAGATGACCCGGTG
>Ga0210393_10001704_pt1 | contig 18273 bp, 15 predicted proteins | sample IncBWC27OmetaG_FD_160068 | JGI IMG/M metagenome (GOLD analysis project Ga0210393, IMG submission 160068) | Forest soil microbial communities from Barre Woods Harvard Forest LTER site, Petersham, Massachusetts, United States - Inc-BW-C-27-O ... | reverse complement strand
TCCGGTGCCCAAGGCCCTGGAAGCTTTCGAGCAGCGGACCGATCCCGAATTTGTCTGCTATGTGCTGCGCGAGTTTCCCAAACGCCTCAACGAGAACCAACAGAAAAACTTCAAGCAGTTGATTCGCATCGATTGGATTACACGGCACATGCTGCCTCTGGAGGCCGTTCCGCCCAGTTTGCATGAGTCGCTGGTCGAGTACGTGCAGGCGACGGGGATCCCCCACGATGACAAAGTCGCCGTTCAGAAATGGATCCTCCTGCACGGGAGCGTGCAGGGAAGGTCGGCGGCCGGCAAAGTGCTGGAATCGGCCGAGCCCGCTTGCGTCCGCGGTATTTTGTTCGACAGTCTCGACTCGGAAGAAGAAGACGTCCAAGCCTGGGCTACGAGCCAATTGCGTGGACAGGGCGTCCCCGAAGCGCTGCGATTGTTGATCGAACGGCTCGACAGCCCGCTGGCCGCAGTGCGTGAAGCGGCGCGTGGAGAGCTCAACAGCTTCAACCTCGATCTGCTGCTCAGCATCTTCGAGCATCTCGATCGCAACATCTGTCTGCGGGCCGGAGCACTCGTGCAGAAGATCGATCCGGACTGTCATCAGAAATTGGTAGCGGAGCTGAACAATCCGGTACGACGCCGGCGCATGCGTGCCGCTCGGGCGGCGAGCAAGTTGGGGCTGTCGCACGAGGTTCAGCCGTGCCTGGTGGCCATGCTCTCGGACGCCGACTCGCAGGTCCGCCGGACGGCGGCCGAGGTTTTGGCCGACTTGCCCAATGCCGAGGTGGTCGCCGCACTCTCTGCGGTATTAAACGACTCGAGTCCGCGAGTGCGGGAAACGGTCGAGCAGTCCCTCGAGGCAATCCACAAGCGGGGATTACTGCCCGCGCCACGCGTCACGCCGATTTGGAACGAAACCACAAGGGGTCTCGTGTGAACGTCGTTCTCAGCGAGCACGTCCTTAACGCCCAACGCGTTTTGGCCGTTACCACCCGGGCCGGCTCCGAGTGGATGCTCATCGTGTGCGCAGTCGTCTTCGTCACGCTCGCGATTGGGGTCTTCTACTTTTGGAATAACGTGCGCAAATCGCGGACGGGAAGTGCCCGCGGATCGAAGGACTTGTTCGCCGAACTGTGCGATGCGCACGACCTCAACCGCTTGGAGAGGACGTTGATCGCACAGCTGGCGGCGACCTACGAAATGCCTCAGCCCGCTGCCTTGTTCGTAGATCCCTGGACCCTGGAGCAGGCGGCTTCGGCCCCCGGCGCGGAGGCCCACCGCTATGGATCTCTGCGGCAGAAACTGTTTGGTTCGCTGGAATGACGACCCAACATTGCAGAACGGACAGAATCTGTCCGTGCGTGATGCCGTTCAATAAGGGTTCGTTTACTTTCGAACCGCCGCGCGGCGAGTCGACCCGATCGATCGAGAACTTGCCGAGGCGCCCCCGTCGGCCCGCGGAAGATCGTCGCTCACGCTCGGAGAATTTTCCTGGAATTTTTGGAAATGGATGATTGTGGTCGGTCTGCACCGACGTGTAAGCTACCGAAGTTCGCTCATCGGAAATTTGACGGTGCCGTTTTGCCGAGTGAGGAAATCCGTTTCACCCTCACTCCTCTTTGACCGTCCTTGACCCGATGGGCCGGCTCCTGGTCGTTTGCTTGCCAAAGGTGCTGCCCCATGGACGCCACGCTGAGAGTTCTCAGTGGACCTCATGCCGGTGAAACGATCGCGATTCGGCGCGGGAAACTGCTAATCGGACGGGAAGAGGACTGTCATCTCCGTCCCGAAAGCGAGTTCGTCAGTCGCCATCATTGCGTCCTGCTCCTGGATGACTACACGCTTCGCATTCGGGATCTTGGCAGCAAGAACGGCACGTTTGTGAACGGCCGGCGCGTCGGGTCTGGCGAGACCATCCTGTTGCACGACGACACGATTTCGATCGGCGAAATGATCGGCCAAATCGATCTGACGCCGGCCGTCGTCGCTGTCGATCCCGCCGTGATTGCCGCGGGCCAACACAACACGGGAGTATTCGAGGGAGACACGGTGCAAGCGGGCACTGCGGAGCCGGACACAAATCCAGAGACCCCCGTGGCGGCTCCCGTGATTCCCGATTTGACGGCGGCTGAAGCCAATAGCGATACCCGGACGAGCCATCCGCCGTCTGCCTAGCCCCAAGCATCGATGGTCGGAGTGCAAGCGAACCGAGAGCAGGCGCATCCCGAGTCCACGACGGACGAAAACTCGCTGCACCACGCCAACCCCGACCCGCGAAACTGGCTGTATCACTTTCTGCAGACTTGCTTGCAGCTGACAATGCCCGTCTACTTCTGCTTTCGAGCGCGCGGGCTCGAGCACGTTCCCAAGCAGGGCCCCGCACTGTTCGTCGCCAATCACCAGAGCTTCCTCGACCCTGTGATGGTTGGCATCCCGCTTTCGCGGCCGCTGAGATTTTTGGCTCGCGACACGCTTTTTCGTCAGCCTCTGATCGGCGCGTTCTTGAGGAAGGTTTACACGATCCCCGTCAATCGCGATGCGGCCAGCTCGACCACCATCAGAACGGCGGCCTCGCAATTGCGGCAGGGATTTTTCATCGGGATTTTCCCTGAAGGGACGCGAAGTACCGACGGCGAGTTGGGAACGCTCAAGCCCGGCTTTATCGCTCTGATCCGTCGTGCGGACGCGCCGATCATTCCGGTCGGCGTTGCCGGGAGCGGGGCTGCTTTCCCGCGCGGCGCTTGGTTCTTTCGACCGAAAAAGTGCCGCGTGGTGTATGGCCCTCCTCTGCAGCCAGAGATGCTGGCTCAGCTCAAGGGACACGGCTCGGAACAGGCACTGCTCGCCGTCGTCCGCGAGGCAATGCAGCGTTGCTACGAGGAGGCGCGAGCGTGGCAGAGTCGCTAGACAGGCATCCGACACCTTCTTCCGGTGGCGCCGAACGCAGGGAGTAGCGGCATGCAGCGAATTCTCAGTATCTCGGGCCTGCGGGGAATTGTCGGCGATGGCCTCGACCCCAACTATGTCATCCGCTTTGCGCAAGCAATCGGCCTGCTCGCCAAACGCGGGACCGTTGTCGTCGGGCGCGACGGGCGTGTCACCGGGCCGATGCTCAAGCGGGCCGTGCTAGCCGGCCTGGAGTCCGTCGGCTGCCGCGTCATCGACGCGGGAATCACCGCGACGCCGACGTGTGGCTTCCTGGTTCGGCATCTCAAAGCTTCTGCCGGAATCGAAATCACGGCCAGCCACAACCCGGTCGAATGGAACGGCCTGAAGCCATTTTCGAGCGAAGGGGCCGTTTTCGACGAAGCTCGCGGCAAAGCGCTACTCGCTCTGCTGAGCCAAGAATCATTCGAGCTGTCGCCGTGGAACTCGATCGGCCGAACCGAGGGGCGTCCCGACGCGGGGGACGCACACTTGGCGAAGGTCCTCGAGCAGGTCGACGTTGAGGCGATTCGGAATCGGCGGCTCAAGGTCGTGCTCGATTGCAATCACGGCTCCGGAAGTGCGCTGGGACCCAAGTTGCTCGAGGCACTGGGGTGCGACGTGGTTGTGCTGGGGGGCACGCCCGACGGTGTCTTCGAGCATCCGGCCGAACCGCTGAAGGAAAACCTCGGCGGCTTGTGTGCGGCTGTGCTCAGCCAGGGCGCGGACGTCGGCTTTGCCCAGGACCCGGATGCCGATCGATTGGCCATCGTCGATAACCGCGGCCGCCATATCGGCGAAGAGCTGACGCTCGCTCTGTGCGCCGACTATGTGCTCTCCCGCTCGCCTGGCCCGCTCGTCGTCAACGGGTCGACCAGCCGTCTGTCGGCCGATATTGCGACGCGCCACCACAGCGCATTTCATCGTTCGGCGGTTGGTGAGGCGAACGTCGTTGCCCGCATGCGAGAGGTCGGAGCAGTCCTGGGGGGCGAAGGCAACGGCGGCGTGATCGAGCCGCGCGTCGGCTATGTTCGCGACAGCCTGGTGGGCATGGCGTATGTCACGGCAGGGCTGGCAGGCGTTGGAACGAACGCCCAACGATCCCTTGCTGAGTGGGTCGACTCATTTCCCGCCTATTCGATCGTCAAGGACAAGCTCACGTGCCCGGCTGATCGCCTCGGGGACGCGTGCCGAGCCCTCGAGAAAAAATATCCCGACGCAACTGCCACGCAGGGGGACGGGCTGCGCCTCGATTGGGCAGATCGATGGGTGCAGGTCCGCGCGAGCAACACGGAGCCGATTCTACGGGTCATCGCCGAAGCGCCGGACGAAGCGCGGGCTGTCGCGCTTTGCTCCGAAGCAATGGCTGCCGTGCGCGCGGCCGTCTCCTAAGAGCCGCGCACGCAGTAAGCGGTCTTGATTTTTCTTACTTATGAATACACCGCTTACCGCGTGCGCGGCTCTTCGACTCACTTATCCCAGGGCTTGCCCACCGCGTCGGTGCCGCAGAGGCAAACTTCCATGCCTAGGGAGTCGGCCATTGCCGCCTTCGTCTTCATCGCCCGGTCCGCATCGGCCGCGCTGTCCGCGTAGACGACCTGAATGTGATTGGCCTTGTGACGGGCCATCAACTGGTCACGGCTCACTCCATAAGTGACGGCGTGCATGATGGGCCATTGGTACGTCGTGAGTTGCCAGCGGCGCTCGGTTTCTTCTTTCGGCAAGTCGACAACCTGAGCGCGGCCCAGATCCATCTTGAGCGATTCGTCCTCGACGAAGATGCGCGACCAGACAATTTCGCCCGGTCGAGACACTCCGCGCAGGGTGCTGCCGCCGTTGGGGAAATACATGGCCGGTTGGCGGTGACCGTCGGCAAAATGCCAGCCGCCGAAGTGCGCGGGGGGAGCCGATCCGCTGATGAGAAAGACCCAGACATAATCGGGGATTGTGCCGGAACGGTCCTCGTCGCCCCAACGGACGTCGTGCAGAGTGGTTTCCACGGGCTGGTCGAGCGCCTGGTGCACGCGATTGGTCATGAGCGCATCGAGTCCCGCGCACTCATCGACCTCGTTGAAATGGGGAATCGCTTCCCGAGCAAACAACTCGCGCGAGCCATCGCGGCTCTTTACCGGAGGTCGCTCGGCATTGTTGAGCGTACCCTCGACGAGGTCGCTTGCCGGCATCAGATCTTTTAGACCCTGCTGATATTGAATGCCGATGCCGTCGCAGCCGAAATCGTCCGCGATCCGCACTGCCGCGATGTACATCTTGCACTGTTGACGAATCTGGTCATCCGTCAGATCGTCCGCGTGTTTGGGGCCTGTGTGGAACTTCATCCCCCGATCTTCCATCCACTTACGGACGGCGTCGGCCTCCGCATCACTCACGCGGCCGGACTCGTGGAACAGCGCGGACTGACTGAGGCGCTCTTTGAACACTCCGGTTTGATTGAGCAGGCGATCGGGAATGATGGCGTTGAACATTCCCATGCAACCTTCGTCGAACACGCCCAGGATCGCCTTCTTCGTTTGCAGTTCCTTCGCCAACTCCTTGCCAATTCGGCGTTCCTTCGCGGTGAGCCGGACGTGCTTGAAAGGGATGACGTGTCGCGTTTTGTGCGAGCACTTTCCCTTCCGCAGCCAATCGGCCAAACGAGTCGTGAAGTAGTCGTCGGTGAAGTTCTCGCTCCACAGAGTCGAGTATTTGACCCCGGCTTTGGTGAGCGAGCCGTTGAGATTCAACATGCCGACGAGACCGGGCCACGTGCCGGACCAATTCGCCACCGTGAGGATCGGACCGCGATGGGTCAAGAGGCCGCTCAGCACATGATGGGAGTACTGCCACACGGCCTCCGCGACGATCAGCGGCGCTTTCGGATCGAGTTGGGCGAAGACCCGCATGCCTTCGCGCTGCGAGGCGATGAAACCGTGCCCCTCGGAGTCGCGATAGGGATGAGCGCGAACCACCTTATAGCCTTCGGCCTCGATCGCCTGCGTAAGCGCGTCTTCCATCTCTTTCTGAGCCGGCCAGCATTTCTGATTGGCCGAAGGCCGCAAGTCGCCGCTGGCGACGAGGTAGACGTGTTTTTTGGGCAAGCGTGCGGGCTTTTGCCGCTTGTCAAAAAGCGTGCGTTGAGATTCGGTGGTCATCACGGTTTCCTGGAATCAAGGTGTCGTGAATGTGTTGTTCGAATAGTCGGGCGGGCGGCGTCGCTTGGCACATCCCCGTCGGACCGTGCCCCGTCTCAAGCCCGATCCGGATTTAGGCGGTCCAAGAGCTTGGCGGCGATAGTCTTTTGCCCGATGAAAGCCGCGGCGAGAGTGAAATACTTGGAATAGATTGCCGCATAAGCGGCCGTCGCTTGGGGATTGGGGGAAACGATGTGCATTGCCCGTTCGCTGTCGGTAGTCAAAGGCTGAGCCATTGCCGCGATCGCTTGCGAGGAGTTGGAGAATCCGCTCGCTTCCTGACCTGCGGCCAAAGCGCCCAGAATTGCTGCTCCCAGCGCCGGTCCATGCTTGGAAGGATGCACACCGATCGGCTCGCCCAACACGTCGGCATAGATCTGTACGAGTAGTGGATTGTGGTGGGGCAATCCGCCGGTCGCGACGAAGTGCTCCACCGGCACGCCACTGTTGCGGAGTAGTTCGACAATCCACTTGAGGCCGAAGGCCGAGGCCTCCATCAAAGCGCGATATAAGTGGGCCGACGTGTGATTGAGAGTCAGGCCGCCAAACGCCCCGGTGAGTGAACCGTCCATCAACGGCGTTCGGCAACCGTTGAACCAATCGACACAAATCACACCGTCCGCACCCGGGGGCAATTCGCGCGCTGCCCGAGTCAATCGGTCAAAGTTCGACTCATTGACGAGGCGGCGAAACCAATCGAACGCGTCGCCGACCGCGGCCTGGCCCGTCTCGTACCCGAAGTAGCCCGGTAGGATCCCGCCCTCGACAATTCCAGACACTCCACTCACCAGTCGTTCGACCCGCGCATTGAGCATGTGGCAACTGCTCGTGCCAAGCACCATCACCAGCGTGCCAGGTTCGGCGGCTCCGGCGCCGGGAACGCCTGCGTGGGCGTCGATGATCGCAGCGCTCACAGGAATGCCCGCCGGCAGTCCGCACCGCTCGGCCATTGTCGCGGTGAGTCGCCCGGCCTGTTGCCCCGGGGCCAAAAAGCGTCCGGGCATTTTTTCGGAAACGACGTTCGCCAGCCGCGGATGCACGGCGCGGAAGAATTCCGGCGTGGGAAAACCGTCGCGCGAGTGCCACATCCCTTTGTATCCGGCCTGGCACGTCGAGCGGGGCAATTGGGACGCATCGCCTCCCACGAGCTGCCACACGAGCCAATCGCCGGCTTCGAGCCAGATGGCCGTCGCGTCATACACAGCCGGCGCGTTTTCCAACGTCTCGAGAATTTTCGGAAAGAACCATTCCAAACCGATCGTGCCACCGTAACGGTCCAGCCAGCGTTCCTTTCTTTCCCGAGCGACGGCATTGATCCGATCGGTCTGCGATTTGGCGCCGTGATGTTTCCAGAGCTTGGGCCACGCTAATTTCTCGCGCGCCCATTGCGGATCGACGCAGAGCGGCGTCCCGTCGGCGAGCGTCGGCAGCATTGTGCAACTTGTGAAGTCGACGCCAATGCTCAACACCGTTGCGGGATCGATCTCGCCCATCTTCAGGGCCGCTCGCACCGCAGCCGAAGCGGCATCGGTCCAGTCGAGCGGGTGTTGAAGTGCGAAGTCTGGCGGAAGGCACTCGCCGGTGGTCGGCAGCCGCTCGGTGATCTGACCGTGGGCGTACTCGACAACGGCCGAGGCCTGTTCGTTGCCTTTGAGATCGACGAACAGAGCACGCACCGATTCGGTGCCGAAATCGAGGCCGAGCGCGACGGCGGGGGAAGGGCTCATGGTAGGCCCCAACATACCCAAATTAATGGCCGCGGGGCAGATCTCGGGCGGCAGCGGAAAAAAAGAGCCGCGCACGCAGTAAGCGGTGTGTTGCCTGAACGAGCGATCTCAGAACCGCTTACTGCGTGCGCGGCTCTTTAAGAGCGCGAGACGACCTTATTCCGTCGGCCGGTTGGACTTTCGCCGCCGGAATTCTTCGAGCCGTTTTCGCAGCTCGGCCTCGAATCCGCGATCGACCGGCTGGTAGTACTGGCGATCGACGCCCAGATAGTCCTGGTCGACCCAGCCATCCTGCCCGTCGTGCGCGTACTCGTAGCCCTGCCCGTGCCCCAGGCGCTTCGCACCCTGGTAGCTTGCGTCGCGGAGGTGAGTGGGCACCGGCAACACGCGTCGCTCGCGTACGTCAGCGAGTGCCGCGTCGATCGCCTTGTAGGACGCATTCGATTTGGGTGCCAGGGCGACGTAGATCACGGCTTGAGAAAGCAGGATGCGACACTCGGGCATCCCGACCATTTCGGTCGCCTGCGCCGCCGAGTTTGCGACGACCAGCGCCATCGGATCGGCGTTCCCCACGTCTTCGGCCGCCGCAATCACCAGCCGCCGCGCGACGAAACGCGGATCTTCGCCGGCCTCGAGCATCCGTGCCATCCAGTAGACGGCCGCATCGGGATCGCTGCCCCGCATGCTTTTGATGAACGCGCTCGCCGCGTCGTAATGCTCGTCGCCCGTGGCGTCGTATTGAATGGCCTTCTTTTGGATCGAGTCTTGCGCGATGGCCAAATCGACGGTTTGACCGGTCTCGGCGGTGGATAAGACTGCCACCTCGAGCGCATTGAGCGCCCGACGGGCATCGCCGTCCGAGACCTCCGCCAAAAATTCGAACGCCTCGGGAGTAACGCGGGACAAATCACATCCGAGTCCCCGTTCGCGATCGACCAGGGCCCGTTCGAGCAGACGTCGCACGTCCGCGCGAGACAGAGCCTGAAACTCGAAGACCTGGCTGCGGCTCACCAACGGCGAAACGAGCGAAAAGAATGGATTGGCCGTTGTCGCACCGATCAGCGCCACCACGCCGGCCTCGACGTCGGGCAACATGACTTCTTGCTGCGTGCGGTTGAAGCGATGCAACTCGTCCACGAACAAGATCGTTCGCAGGCCGTTTGCGGCCAACCGATCGCGGGCTTCGTCGAGCGCGGCGCGCAGCTCTTTGACACCCGCCGAGGCTGCATTGAGTGGTGAAAATTCGCGCTGCGTCTGTCGCGCGATCACCTGGGCCAGAGAAGTTTTTCCCGTGCCGGGCGGCCCATAAAAGATGGCCGACGAAATGCGATCGGCCTCAAGCATGCGTCGCAGCAACTTGCCCGGGCCGAGAAAATGCTCCTGGCCGGTAAATTCGTCGATCGACCGCGGCCGCATGCGGGCTGCCAGCGGCAAAGCCTGCTCGAGGTTCTTGGCTTCCTGGCGGTCGAACAGCCCCAAGGGCGTTTCAGCTCACTAAAAAGAAAAAAACCTCCGCCGTAATGCCGTTCGGGGTGAACGTGTTTTTGAACCCGTAAGTGCAACGTGGGAAGCTCTGTCCCGGGTTGTGTTAACCGAAGCAAGTTCGGCGATACACGCAGCCGGAACTCAGCGAGGTTCCCTGGTTCATTATTGTAGGGTCAACACATTGGTCCCGATTCGAACATGGCAGGGGTTCTTGCAAATCCAATCGGACTGCGACTGCTATCGTATCCCTCGACTGAACCGTCGACAAGCAGCCGCTTCGTCACCGTCGCCAGAAGACCATTTGGAACAAGGTCAAGACGATCTCGAACACGATCAGGCCCACCACGTACCACTCGACGCGCAAGGTTCTGCGATCTTGAAGTAAGTCCAGCAGGATCTGCGTGGTCCGCGCGATCAAGTCGAGTTTGCGTTCCAGCACCACGGTGCGATCGCGGATTTCCAGTTCATCAGCCACTCGCAGATTGAGAATCTCCAGGTCGGGCCGGTCCCAGAGGACGTCGGGTTTTTCGGACGCCTGAACCCGGCCCACCATCTGCTGTTGGCTCAACAGGGCCGTCCCCAGGTCTCGCAAGAGGGCTCCCGCCTTTTGACGAGTGTGGCCGGTCAGCTCCATCTCGAGTGCAAACGGCTCAATGCGATCGAACGCTTCGCCAATCCGAGATTCATAGAGCGCTAAAACGATGCTCTTGCCCGCATTTTCCGCGACAACTTGCAGTCGCTCGACCTCGTGATTTTTGAGGACGATCACGCCATTCTCGACCCCTTCGGCGGCGTTGGTATCGATGCGGACCTGGATTTCGTCCGTTTCATGCTTGGGCAGCGTCCCGGAAACGTACGGCCGCAGCCGCTCCAAAAGGGACGCTTCGTCGCCCGAGGTGACATCGAAGAGGACGACGGCCCCGTAACGAAAGAGAACGGCGACGCCGCCAGCCTCGGTGGCCACTGAAAGAGGCGTGGTGGCAATCGTTTGCAGCTCAGAACGGGGCAATTTTGAGAGGGACCGCAGGTCGAGCCGCTCTCCGATCAGCAGCGATTTGCAGAGAAACTGCGTTTTTCCAGCCAGGCAATCCATGCGATTTCTCGATTCGGCATCGGCGCACTTTACCCGATCGACGCGCATTCTCATATGACATGCGAGGAAGCGGACCCGGGGATTGATTCGAGTTTAGGAGCGAGCGAAAATTTGCTTGCGGCGCGCGGTTTGCGTTGAAGTGAACGGAGGCGCTTTCCATGACCGTTCAACACGCGGATCTGTTTCATTGCCTGGCTTGCGGACGTGTGGCGTACGAGGCGCCCGGCGGCCCTGCCCCCGACTGCTGCGGTCAACCGATGGTTCGCGCTGTAGCGGATGTCGTTCAGGACGTCTCACCGGGCAGTACCGTAGCTCCCAGATCGCGGGCGCAAGTGGCGGACCACGCGTTGTTTGCCGAGCTGGTCGAACTGGATCAGTGGTGCCACGGGCTGCGGGACGTCGACATCTCGCGCAGCGAAGAACTCGCGAACCGTCTGTCGGTTCTGCACCAAGCCTTGATCGATCAGGTCGAGGATACGCGGCAAGCGCATTCCCGAGCGACTGATCCCAAAGTACAGGTCGTTGAGCGTTTGCGGGCCCAAGGGCAGCAACTTGTTACCACGCTGGCGCGATTCGTCGCGCAGCTGCGTAACGGACCCTCGCCCTTTGAGAATTGGGGACAAATTTGCGATCGGCTGGGTGAGGTCGTTGCCGAATTCCGGCAATACGCGCAGACCGAGAGTGAATTGTCCGGTGTTTCCCCGAGCAAGACGGGCGATTCCGCTCGCTGATTCATTGGCGAACGGCACCGGCTGTGAGCGAATGAGCGGGTGGTGGGGTTGTATAATGAGCAACCAAGCGGGAGCGCTGGATTCAACGGCTGATCGACCGGCTGCAACGCGGGGGGTCATTCCGGATGCCGGACAAGATTATTCCTTGCCCCTGTTGCAAGACACTCCTACTTGGGACCGTCGAAGTGTGTCCACGATGCGGCTACGCTCTGGAACGCATATTTCCAGAGCTGGAGACGGTTCAGAAACCTGCGGATGACGAGCTGGTTTGCCCCGCCTGCAACGAACTTGTTCTCAAGGGCCTGATCCGCTGTTGGAATTGCGGAACTTTCCTGAAATCGAAACTCCCGTAGGGTGGGGTCGCATATCGAAAATCTTTCAGTACGCCACTACCGCGCATTCAGGCTTCGAGCAGTTGATTTTCCGAACGCGAAAGACTGCACACGATTCCCAGACAGCCTAGGCTCATCACGAGAGCGCTGCCGCCGTAGCTGACGAGCGGCAAGGGAATCCCCTTGGGGGGAATCAGCGCCGTGACCACGGCCATGTTCGCCAGAGCCTGCACCATCAATTGCGTGAGGAGCACGAAGGCGGCTGTCGACGCGAAGCGATCGTTCCGAATCTCGCTGATCGCTCGCAATCCGGCCCAAAAGAGGGCTGCAAACAACAACAATAGCCCCATCGTGCCGACGAGCCCCAGCTCTTCGCCCACGACGGAAAACACAAAATCGGTATTGGCCTCAGGCAGGAAGCTCAGCTTCTGCCAGCCTTTTCCCAGGCCGACGCCGAGCAGTCCGCCGCTGCCCATCGAAACGAGCGATTGATCGAGCTGATAGGGCACTTGAGACCAGTCAGACCACACGGCCAAAAAACCGGTCACTCGCCGCATTTGATAGGGCCGTAACAGGGCCATCAATCCGGCCGCCGGCAGTGCCGCGCCCGCGGCCATCAAGAAATACCGCGTGGGTAAGCCGGCCACGAAGAGTGTCATCGCGCCAATGAGCGTCAGAAAGACGGCCGTCCCTAGGTCGGGTTCGATCAGAACCAAACCGGCCGCCAGTGCGATGGGAGCGACCAGCGCCGCGAGTTTTTTCCAGGCGAAGCGTATTCCATTCGACGCGAGGCCGTTCGTCGTGCCCAGAAACTCCGCCTGCCTACTTACAAAGAGAACCAACGCAATCTTGGCGAGTTCAGACGGCTGGAACTGGAATCCGCCGTAGCGCAGCCACCGTCGAGCGCCGTTGACGCGTGTGCCGATCTTGGGCAGCAGAACCGCTGCCAGCAGCACGATCGTCAAGGTCATCAACCAGGGGGCGGCCCGGCGCCAAAGCCGCGGAGGTGCGCAGGCGCAGGCTGCGGCCAGCACGCTGCCGACCGCCAGCGCCTCAAGTTGTCGCGAGAGATAGATGCGTTCGAATTCGGTCGGCCAGGAAGTGATGCTGGCGCTATACACCATCACGATCCCGAAACCGACAATTGCCGAACCAACGCAAATGAATTGTCCGCGTTTCGGATCCATCACGCACGACTGTGCCGGTATCGCAAAGACTGCGGGGACAGCGCGCGCCATCGCCCTTACGACGGCACTCGCTCTGTTGCATCATTTCGACCGAGCTGCGGCTCGAGATGAGCTCAAGCGCAGGAAAGCACCGCTCGCGTGGTAAGGCGCGATTAGCTCGCCGCACGTGCGGCCAATACCTGGAATCCGCGTGCTGCGTGTGCGACTCTTAAGATCGCTTACGCTGACTTGCGCAGCGGTCCAGCGACTTTTTCCACCGTCTTCACAAAGCGCGGGCCGTGCGTGGCCAGCGAAAACGCCGCCTCGACCCGGCGACGTCCCGCGCGGCCGATGGCTTCTCGCAGAAACGAGTCCTTCGACAAACGGGCAACGATGGGGAACCAATCTTGGAGAGTGGTTGCAAAGAGCCCGTCGACTCCGTCGTGAATGATGTCGCGATTCACGCCGACCGGACTGACGACAGCCGGGATGCCCAGCGCCATATATTGCAGGGCTTTGAACCCGCATTTGCCCTGAGTCCAGCGATTGTCCGGCAAAGGCATCAAGCCGATGTCGAAGGTTGCGGTCTCGGGAATCTCACATTTTGGCGTCCAGGGGACGAAGACCGACGGCATGTGGCCCAGACGAAAAAGATCGAAGCCGACAGTCGTATCAGAAATGATCTTGAGCTGGGCGGGACCGTGCAGCTGGGACAACGGATGCAAGATGTCGTTGAGATACGCGTTGGTACTGCGGCTGCCGGTCCAACCGATCGTGAGATTCTGTCCGTGCTCGGTTCGCAATCCCGGACGGTAGGCGTCGGTATTGATACAGGTGGGGACGACGAGAATGCGGTCGGTGTCGCGCGAGGCCTCGTCGGCCAGAAATTGGTTGCCGCACACCACGAGGTCAGCCGTCCGCATCGTGTTGGCAAATCGTCGTCTCCGCCGCGCATGCTCCTCCCCATGGGCGTCGTACATCACCGCGTCGTCGACGTCATACACGAGTCGCCGCGCCATGTTCCGCAGAACGAATAGCTCCATTCGGCTCAACAGGCGTTTTTGCAGCACGACAGCATCGTAGGGGCCGAGATTGCGGTACAAGAGCAACCGTCGCCAGGCGTTCGTCGGCAGAAAGAACGTCTCACACTGGTGACGGCGCGCCTTGAAGTAAGGCAGCATCTGCTCAATGCGAAACCGATAGCTGGGTTTCGACGGCCGTGTTGTGAGGAATGCGATCTTCATGCGTCGGCCTGAGGTTCTCGATTCGTCCTCTTGAGAGTTGCTCACGCGACCTTGGCGAGGCTGGCACGCGAAGTCACGAGCGAGTCACACGCGCGGCCAGAAACCGGCAGGCTGACAATGTGCCAAAGGGACGAGATGCCCCACAACACGGCATGACGGTCGACCGGATTTAGACCAGCCCGGCGGAGGTCATTCAAGAAGGACCAGACCGGCACAGGGATGCGGTGATGCGAGCTGATCGGCGACCGCTTGCGCGCGAGGCCCAGTTGCAACGCATCCAGCGAGAAGGCATTGCAGAACGAGACGACGACTGGGCCGCGGCTGATTCGCCTCAACTCTCGCAGTGCTTCAATCCGCAGATCGCTCGTGCTCAGGCGATCAAAATGTCCGGTGCAAATTACGGCGTCAAAGTGGCGATCCGGGAAGCCGGTTTTTGGCAGCGAAGCCGCGACAAACGTCGGCTCGGGAGCTTCACAATTTCGTGCTCGCTTGATCTCGTGCCACTGTTGCGATGCATCGGCCAAAGCACTTTCCGAGGGATCGGCGCACGTCGCGCGATCGCCACGTTGGGCGAGCACGTCGAGCCACTTTTCCGATCCGCTCGAAACGTCGAGCACTGTGGATCCACTCGGTAAGCCGGACAGGGCGCGACAAATGCTACGGCACGCTCGCCGATGTGCCCAGCCGTTCGACATCCGAGAATCGGGGACCCGCTCGATGGCCCAATCGGCGTGCATGAATTCGTCCGCTCGGAGGAACTGCGTCAACTGTTCCGAAGGGGCGGGATTCTAGACGCTTTCTGGAGTTGTCTCCAGACGGTTTTCCAGTTCGCCGAACTACCCAATGTTGCCAGATAAGACTGCAGAAATCGGCAGCGCAGGGTCGAACTCACGCCGGCAATCCGGGAGGTCGCGGTCTGCAATCGTGAAAGATTCTTTAAGCGAGTCCTCTCGAGCGGAAAAGGGGAACGCGTGGCGCCGTCGAGGTCGATCAGAAAAGCTTCGACTCGACCGCCGTTCTCTCGCAACAGAAGATTCGTCGACTTGAGATCGCGGTGCGAAAACCGGTACTTGTGCAGCGTGCCGATCAGTCGACCCAAACACTGCGCTGTATCGCGCATTCGTGCACGACGCTGAGCGGGCGTCCACGCGGCTGCTCTATTCACAAAAACGTCGAGCGGCAGCCCTCCCTCGATCCATTCCGTCGCCAGAAATGAGGGGCTCAAGACATTGTGCCAACGGGGCGAAACCGCCAGCAGCGGCCGCGGCGTGTCGATTCCACAACGCAGCAGTTTGTGGCCCAACTGAAAGTTGCGCCGGGCGGCCGATGTCTTTAAGCCGCGAGCCAGTCGGCGCAGCCACGTGCGACCTCCGCAGAGCTTGTAAGCCGTTCGCGTTTCGACGCTACCAATTGGCAGATCGACGCGAACAATCAGCGCGGAACGTCCGCGCTTGATCACCGTGGCCTTCGCGGCAACAGAGAATTGTTCGGGAGCCGCGACGACGCGCGCAAGCTCCTCTGGTTGGACCTCGACGGTGGCAATTGCCGTGAAGTCGCGGCCCACGAGTCGCCGCTGAGCGATCGAAGTCGGCGCGAGGGGCGTCGCCGCGATTCGCGGTGCCGAGCGTGAAGAAACGGCGTGCGACATAGTCTTGTGATTGGTTCAGGGTCTGTCGGGGTCGGAATCTTAGACGTCTGGGGCGTGCCGCCAAACCCCAGTTTCCCTGCATTTGCAAATCGAAACGCCGTAAGATGGCGACAGACGGCCCAGTCGGCATTCGTCACTCAGGAGCGCACCTTGAAAACGCTGGCTCAACTCTGTCGTTACGCTGCCCTCGGACTGGCAATCGTTATCAGCGGCGTGTGGCAGACTCCGCTTTGCCACGCGCAGAATAAGGCCGCCGCGCGCACGGTTCGACCCAACTTTGTGATCATTTACGCGGACGATGCGGGATACGCAGACATCGGCTGCTTTGGCGCGCAGGGCATCCGCACGCCGAACCTCGATCGGATGGCCCACGACGGCCGCCGCTTCACCAGCTTTTGTGTCGCGCAAGGCGTCTGCTCGGCTTCGCGGACGGCCCTGCTGACGGGATGCTATCCCAATCGCGTTGGAATTCTGGGAGCCTTGGGACCGCGTGCGAAGAACGGCATCAGCGATCGGGAGCACACGATTGCCCAAGTCCTCCAGCCGCTCGGATACCATTCGGCCGTTTTCGGAAAGTGGCATTTGGGTCACCACACGAAGTTTCTGCCGCTGCATCACGGCTTCGACGAATACTTTGGACTCCCCTACTCAAATGACATGGGGCCCCGCCCCGGTCCGCAGCGACCCGGAACAATTGGCAATCCGTCCTTGCCGCTGTTCGACGGAGACAAGGTCGTCGAGACCAACCCGGATATCTCGCAGTTAACGACTCGTTACACCGAGCGGGCCGTTCACTTCATCGACGAGCACCACGACGCCCCATTTTTTCTGTACGTGCCGCACACGATGCCCCATGTGCCCCTGGGCGTGAGCGACAAATTCCGTGGCAAGTCAGATCGCGGTTTGTACGGCGACGTGATCGAGGAAATCGACTGGTCGGTGGGCCAGATCCTCGCCGCCCTCGATCGCCATCATTTGAACGAACGGACGATCGTGCTGTTCGCTTCGGACAACGGCCCGTGGCTTTCGTACGGCGACCATGCCGGTTCGGCCGGACCCCTGCGCGAGGGAAAGGGTACGGCCTGGGAAGGAGGCGTACGCGAGCCGTGCATTATGCGCTGGACCGGAAGAATTCCAGCCGGAACGACGTGTAACGAACTCGCCGCCACCATCGACATTCTGCCGACCTTTGCGGCGCTCGCCGGCGCGACGGTTCCGACCGATCACACCATCGACGGCAAGGACATTCGTCCTTTGTTATTCGACGAGCCGGGGGCCAAATGTCCGCACGAGGCCTACTACTATTACTGGAACAAGGAACTCCAGGCCGTGCGCAGCGGTCCGTGGAAGCTTCATTTTCCACACACCTATCGCAGCCTCAAAGGCCAGGGCGGCCACGGCGGTAAACCGGCCTCCTATGTAGATCGCACGACGGGGCTGGCGCTCTTCAATTTGGAAACCGACGTCGGGGAACAACACAACGTCGCGGCCGAGCATCCCGATGTCGTGGCACGCCTTGAAAAGCTGGGCGAAGCGGCGCGCGACGATTTGGGCGACACACTCACGGGCCGCGTGGGTAAAAACTTGCGTCCCGCCGGACGTCTCTAACGTCGGCGGCATTCTTCCGGCACGACGTCTGGTCAGAATACTCAGCCGTCTTGAGTCGCGGCCCAGCTGCACGGTGAGGTTGCGCGCCCCAATCAGGCGGACAACGTGACGGGCTCCTTAATCTGAAGTCCCCAAATTACCAGGACGAATTCGCGGCTTTTTCGTGGGCTGCGGTGAACGAACTGACGTCGCGCGGACACTCACTTTCCGTGGGAAATGGATTCCATGAATCCGAGTGAGGTTGCGATCCAATCAGGATGGGCACCCAAGCTGGTGGCAGCCGCCGAACTCGAAGCGCTGATCGAAGACTGCTATCCGCGCATCCGTCGGGCCGCCTTGGTCCTGACCGGCCGCGAATCGGACGCGGACGATCTCGCGCAGGAGACGATCCTCCAGGCACTGCGTTCCGTTCAGAAGTTTCAGGGCAAGAGTCGTTTCGACACCTGGCTGTATGGGATCTTGTTGAATCAGGGGCGTCGATTGCAGCGCATCCGTCGGCGGCGTGAGCAATTGCATCGTGTCGCCGGGCGCTGGGTTCATTGGCTTCATCGCTCCAATGGCACGGCACCGGAGTTGGAAGATGCGGAATGGAGAGCGTCGATTTGGCGACAGGTCACGGAGCTTCCGGGGCCTCAGCGAGACTGCGTCTTCCTCCGCTACAGTGAAGGATTGTCCTGCGAAGAAATCTCCCGCATCGTCGATTGTCCCCTCGGCACAGTGAAGTCGCGAATCCATCACGGTCTGGCGGCGTTGCGAACGGCGACCCTGCAAGAATGAGCGCACCCATGAATGACTCCGACGATTTTGCGGATCTCGAACGGCGGTTGGTCGCCGACGCGAACCGTCTTCAAGAACGGACCGTCGAGTTCGTCGATTCGAACAAACTTGTTTGCGAGGCGCGCGCTCGCCGCACGAGGCGGCTGTCGGGCGGTGCGGTCGCGTTGATTCTCGTCGCTCTGACCACGGCTACCGTGACGAGAACCTGGACGGACAACCCACGATCTGCCGTGGTGAGCCATCTCGACCAAACACCTGCCCGAATCGTGCCCAACGCGGCGCTGCCGCACGTCCTCACTCAGACACAGAAACAGGCACCGACACACCCCGTCGCAACCGATGCGAACGTCGTGAC
>Ga0210393_10001703_pt1 | contig 18282 bp, 10 predicted proteins | sample IncBWC27OmetaG_FD_160068 | JGI IMG/M metagenome (GOLD analysis project Ga0210393, IMG submission 160068) | Forest soil microbial communities from Barre Woods Harvard Forest LTER site, Petersham, Massachusetts, United States - Inc-BW-C-27-O ... | reverse complement strand
TGAGCCGATGGCTCACCCCATCGAGTTGTCGAACGTCTTCCGCGACGACGTCGCACGCGATTCGCTGACCCGCGAGGACGCGTTGGCCAACGCCCCGAAAACCGACGGACGTTTCTTCGTCGTGCCGCCGATCCTCGACGCTAACAGCAACTGAAAGACCGCCGGGAGCTCGGCTTCAGGCCGCGCTCGGGATAGAGGATCATGTCGATCAGCGGCGATTCGACCTCGCAATTGCTCGCCGCGATGGCGTCGGGTGAATTGTCGGCTGTCGATGTCGCGTCGGCGTGTCTCGATCAGATCGCCGCGCACGACCCGCAGGTCCAAGCGTTTCTCCACGTCGATCGGGACGGCGCGCTCCAGCAAGCCGCGCTTGTCGACGAGAAACGCCGCGCCGGCAAACCGCTGGGACAACTCGCCGGTCTGCCGGTGGCCGTGAAGGATGTCGTCAGCACCCGCGGATTGCCGACCACCTGCGGCAGCCGCATCTTGCAGCGCTACGTTCCCCCGTACGATGCCGAGATCATTCGCCGGTTGCGCGCGGCCGACGCGGTGATTCTCGGGAAGACGAACATGGACGAGTTCGCGATGGGCTCGTCGACGGAGAACTCGGCGTTTCAGATCACGCGAAATCCTTGGGACGCCGCGCGGACGCCTGGAGGCTCGAGCGGCGGATCGGCGGCCGCCGTTGCCGCGGGAATGTCGTCGGTAGCCATCGGCAGTGACACCGGGGGATCGATCCGACAGCCGGCTGGGTTTTGTGGCATCGTCGGCATGAAGCCGACCTACGGTCGCGTGTCGCGTTATGGACTGTTGGCCTACGCCAGCTCACTCGATCAACTCGGTCCATTGGCGACCGACGTCGCGGGAACGGCGACGCTGCTGGAGGTTATCGCCGGCCACGATTCGCAAGATTCCACGTCTGTCGATCGGCCCGTGCCCGAATACGGACTCACACTCGAACAGCCGCTGTCAGGCCTGCGGATCGGTTTGGCGCGAGAACACTTTGCCGCCGGCTTGGATGCGGAAGTCGCTGCCGTCACCCGCGCGGCGGCCGATGTTTACCGTTCGCTGGGAGCGAAGGTCGTTGATGTGACGCTGCCGCATTCCAAGTATGCCGTCGCCGCTTACTATCTGATCGCTCCCTCCGAAGCCGCGAGCAACCTGGCCCGCTACGACGGCGTGCATTACGGCCATCGGGCGGAGAAATTCGACGGTCTGATCGACATGTACGCCACGTCGCGCGGCGAGGGCTTCGGCGCGGAGGTCAAACGGCGAATCATGCTCGGCAACTACGCATTGTCTGCCGGCTATTACGATGCGTATTACCTCAAGGCACTCAAAGTCCGACGACTGATCCGCGGCGACTTCGATCGCGCGTTCGAGAGCTGCGATGTGCTGCTGTCGCCCGTCGCGCCGACGCCGGCGTTCAAAGTCGGCGAACTGGTCGACGATCCGCTGGCGATGTATTTGTCAGACATCTATACGCTGAGCGCGAATCTGGCCGGTCTGCCGGGGATTTCGCTGCCAGGCGGATTCAGCTTGGGCGGGCTGCCGATCGGTATTCAGCTTCAAGGGCCGCCGTTTGCCGAAGAGACCTTGTTGCGGGCGGCTCGCATGTTCGAGCGGGAAACACCGTGGCACACGAAGCGGCCGACGCTGGCGGTGCGACGATGAGTGACACGGCAACGGGCTATACCACAGTGGTCGGCCTCGAAGTCCACGTGCAGCTGCTGACGCGGACGAAACTTTTTTGCGGCTGTGCAAATCGTTTCAACCCGACGCAGCCGAACGTGCAAACGTGCCCCGTGTGCCTCGGCTTGCCGGGCAGCTTGCCGGTGATGAACCGGCAGGCCTTCGAGTTGGGACTCAAAACGGGTTTGGCGCTTAACTGTCAAATTCCAAAGCTCACCAAGTGGGACCGCAAACAGTATTACTATCCCGATTTGCCCAAGGGCTATCAGATCAGCCAATACGATCTGCCGTTCAGTTCGGAGGGCTGGCTGGAGATCGCCACTGATCCGCCCACCGACCCGGCGCGGCGGATCGGCATCATTCGCGCTCATCTCGAAGAAGACGCCGGCAAGAACTTGCACGATGAATCGGGGCGCGGCGGTGAAAGTCTGGTCGATTTGAATCGCGCGGGCACGCCCCTGTTGGAGATCGTCACCAAGCCCGACATTCGCTCGGGCGCCGAAGCGCATGCGTTTCTCGACGAACTGAAACTGTTGCTGACTTATCTCGAAGTCTCCGACTGCAACATGCAGGAAGGCAGCCTGCGCTGCGATGCGAACGTAAACCTGCACGTCGACGTCGACGGCGGCACGATCGCCACACCAATCGTCGAGGTCAAAAACCTCAACAGCTTTCGCGGCGTCGAACAGGCGATCGAATACGAAGCCAAAAGACAGTTCGAACTCTGGAAGCAGGGCGGAAAGAAGCTGGGCGAAATCTCCAAGGAAACCCGGGGCTGGGACGCGGAGCGGGGCGTCACCATCGGCCAGCGGGGTAAGGAAGAGGCCTCCGATTACCGCTACTTTCCTGATCCCGATCTGGTGCCGGTCACGATTGAGGAGAGCTGGCGAGAACGCGTCCGGGCCGGTCTCGCTGAGTTCCCTGCCGCCAAGCGGAAGCGGTTTCAGGCCGACCATCATCTGTCCCATTACGACGCGTCGGTCATCGTGGCCCAAGGCCGGGCGTTCGCCGACTACTTCGAGCGCGTGACGACTGCGTGCGGCGACGCCAAACAGGCAGCCAACTGGCTGACGCAGGACGTGCTGCGCGAAATGAAGGAGCGCCAACTCACGATTGAATCATTCCCGATCTCTGCCGATGTCTTAGGAACACTGCTGCAACGAATTGTGTCTCGCAAAATCACAACGAACAGCGGGCGGATGGTGTTTGCCACGTTGCTCGAGCGATCCACCGAAGGAAAGCCGCTCGGCACGGAAGCGGTCGATGCGATCATTGCCGACAAAGGATTGGCGATCACCTCTGGGGCCGATGAGCTGACTCCGATCATTGATGCCGTCTTGTCGGCCAACGCCAAGATCGTCGCCGACGTGAAGGGGGGCAAACAGCAGGCGATCGGTGCCCTGATCGGCCAAGTGATGAAGCAAGCCAAAGGGGCCGATCCGCAGGTTGTGCGGGAGATGATTCAAAGCCAAATTGCCGCAAGGCCGAGCTGACGTGGGGTCAGCTGTTATGACGGGCATTTTGCGATGCACTCAGTGTTGGATATTGAGCTGACCGCCTACGCAGTGTCGTTTCGCGAGAGCGGGTTTGCCGTCTTTCCGCGGTTGCTACCCGACGCGGAAGTCGACCGGTTGCGACAGGCGATCGAGTCGATTCCCGATTGTGATGCCGTGCGACGCAAACGCAACGTCTATGGCGTGCGGAATCTCTTAGACCTGTCGCCCGAGATCTGCCGCCTCGCCGCTCTGCCGGAAATCCGACGGCTGGTAACTCCCATCCTGGGTGAAGGCGCGTTTGCCGCGCGGGCCCTCTTTTTCGACAAGGTGCCCGGTGCCAATTGGGCGCTCGGCTGGCATCAAGACAGCGTGATCGCGGTTGCCGAATGTCGCGAGGTGCCCGGCTTCCTCGCTTGGGGACAGAAGGCCGGTGTGTGGCAAGTGCAGCCTCCGCCGGAGATTCTCGCCGAGATGGTTGCCGTCCGAGTCCACTTGGACGATTGCGGCCCCGAGAACGGCCCGTTGCGAGTGATTCCCGGCTCTCACCGGCAGGGTTGGCTGGACAACGAGATCGCGCGCTGGAAGCGCGAAGTCGAACCGGTAACCTGCCTGACGAGCGCGGGCGGTGCCGTCACGATGTGTCCTCTCATTCTTCATGCGTCCTCGAAGGCCCTCTCACCGAGCCATCGTCGCGTCGTGCACATCGAATACGCGAGCCAAGAGTTGCCCGGCGGGTTGCAGTGGCATCGACGCGTTGGAATTTCTGAGTCGGCGACGATCGTTTGAGCGGGTGAGCGGCGCTTGCTTGCGATGGTTGTCTAGGAACTCTAGAGATCAAGCACCCGCCAGCTTACGCTGGCGGCTCGCCGGGCTTGCGACGCGTGGCGAACCAGACGAGGGCGAAGCCGATGGCTGTGCCGATCGCGCCCGCGACGAGCCAACTGATCGGGAGTCCCGCCGATTGCACGTCGGTCGTTTCATCGAGGCCCAAGCCCCAACCCTTGAGTTCCTGCTGATAGTGCGCGGCGGCAAGTAACAGTGAGTTATGCGTCGCGTGCAACAGCATTCCGGGCAGGGCGCTGCCGCAACGAATGCACAACCAGCCCAGGACGAGGCCCAAAGCCGTGCTGGGGATCAATCGCTCGAAGTGCAGACGATCGGTCGCCACCAGGTGGAACACTCCGAACAGCAAGCTCGACAGCAGCACGGCTCGCGTGGCGGACATCGAGCTTCGTAGAGCCGACAGCAGGTAGCCCCGGAAAAAAAATTCCTCGCACACCGCCGGCACGATGCCCAGCGTCGCGATCAATAACGCGGGGGGGACTTCTTGAATCTTGCCGATCAGCTCCTTCGCCGCCGCCAGCGTTCGCGGATCGAACTCGATGACTTCCCACTGGCTGAGCCAAACCAAGATCTCGTGAGCGAAGGGCCACAGCGAAACTCCCAGCACGATCGCGCCTACGAACGCGGCCACCGGCGCGGACTTCAAACGGAACCCCGTCGAGAGGTCGACCCGATTCAGCACGGCCAACGCCAACGGAATCTGCAAAAAGACCAAGACCGTCACGAGAGCGGCCAATAGCAGCCGGCCGTCGAGGGAGACGAGGGTCGAGCGGCTGAGCAGATTCGACGCGAGGAAGTACGTCGGAAAAATGATCGCCAGCCCCAGCAGGCCGCTGGTCGCGGAGGGAGTGGCCGACACGCGCCGGGGACGGCGAAATAAATCGGACCACGTTCCGTGACTGCCGTAGAGAATCGCATCCGTCCCGAAAATCCGAGCGGCAACACCAATGGCTGCCAAGGCAAACAGTCCCGTCGAGATCACCACCCACAGTGCGGTCACCGGCTCGACCGTGTGCTGCAACAGATCGCGAGCCAACAACACGATGTTGACGAGCGGCGTCACCGCCAGCGGGCCCTGCAGCTTCAATCCGGGAATCATCGACAGCATGCCCGGCGCAATCGACGCGAGCATCAACGGAATCAGGTAGGCCTGAGCCTCCTTAAAACTGCGGGCGAAACTGGTCACCGCCAGCAGCACGGCCGAAAAGAAGGCCGCAAACAGGACGAGCAGGGCCGCGATCTCGAGTAGTTCCTCGAACGAAATCCCCTTGGGTCCGAAGATCAGGGTAGTCATGCCGATGCTGGCGATCGTGATCATCATGGCGGCCAGATTGACGACTGCCGTGAGCAGGGCCACGATCAGCACGGTCAGATATTTACCCAACAGGAGCTGCATCCGCGGCACTGGCGAGGCCACCAGCATCTCGAGCGTGCCGCGTTCGCGTTCGCCGGCCGTCAAGTCGATCGCCGGGTAGACCGCGCCAGTGATCGTCATCAGGATCAGAATCAGTGGGACGAGGGCGGAGAGTGAATGCGAGGCTGAGGCGGCCGTCGATTCGCCCCCCGACTCGATCGGTGTGGCGGACGTTTGGACCGGCACCACGCGGCTGACGACGCCCTTGTCTCGCAATTGGCGCTCGAGGCTTCGCTGATTAAGCGCGCTCAAGCAGCGCTCGATCCAATGGTAGGCGTCTCGACTCACGGCCGACTGCGGATCGTAGATCAGCTCGCAGTCGATCGCGCGTTCCCCTTTCGTGTTTGCCGTCGCCGCGGCTGCTGCTGGCTTGCGGATTCTGATGGCGACGTCGGCTCGGCCGTCGAGCACCGATTGCCGCAGGTCGTTGACAATTTCGTAGCTGACGGGGAGCGAAGGAGACATCGATTTCGTGGCGGTGGCACGGTTCTCTTCACCCGTACCCAAGATGGAATTGCCTCGCGATAGAATTTGTCCGAATTCCTGCGCTTCGGCGTCGCTGATGAAGCCCAAGGCGGGATCACTGTGTCCTGGCATTGCTTTGAGACTCGACAGCAGAAACCGCTCGAAGGCGACGCTCAGCAGCGGATAGACGAGCAGAGGCATCAAGATCAACGTGGCGATCGTGCGCCGGTCGCGTAGCGTCTCCCGCAGTTCCTTGAGCATCAACCGCAGGAACCGCGGAGTGAGGTTCCGCGGCGCGCGTTTTTCGCTCGGACCCGAATTCGTGTTCGGTGCGCCGGGAGAACTCATGACGGGCGGTCCCCCAGCCCAGTCACGGCCGACGAATCAGCGCTGCCCGCATGCCGCGTCAATTCCATGAACATTTCGACGATCGTGTCGCGTCCGCTTTGTCGGCGGAGCTCGTCCAACGTCCCCTCGAGCACGAAACGACCGTGATGCATCAGGCCGAAACGATCGCACAATCGCTGGGCCTCGTCGAGACGGTGGGTGGTGACGATGACGGCTCGACCTTCGCGTCGCAGTTGCGAGATGTAGTCGAAGATCGCCTGGGTGCCGAAGACGTCGAGCCCGCGGGTCGGCTCGTCGAGCAACATGATGGGCGGGTCGTGAATCAAGGCCCGGGCTAGATGCACTCGCTGACGTTGGCCGGTGCTCAACGTCGAGCAGCGCTGATCCAGAAACGGACCAAGGTCCATCACCTGGGTCAGATCCTTCAATCTCGATTCGGCCCGTTCGCGCGGCAGGCCGTAGAGATCGGCGAAGAACAGCAGCAGCTCGCGAGCCGACAGCCACTGATAGAGACCCGCGCTCGTCGAGACCAAACCGACGCGCCGCTTCACTTCTTCGGGCGCTTCCGACGATCGCAACCCCTCAACTTCCGCATAGCCGCTGGTCGGATTGAGCAGGCCCAGAATCATACGGACGGTCGTTGTTTTTCCCGCGCCGTTGGGGCCGAGCAATCCAAAGACTTCGCCGGCCGCGACGCTAAACGTGAGGTGATCGACGGCGACGATCTCCTCATTTCCGGAGCTGAAGGTCTTGGTGAGTTCGTGGACCGAGATCATCGGGTCTCAAAAACTAGATGTGGGACGGGCCGATTTGCGAGGTGCAACGACCCATTTTTCGCCCCTTGCGCAGGTCGCCGCACGAATTCACACTCAGTTCACATTTTCTTGATGCACTAAGTCCAAAGAGCCACTAGGGATTGGGGTCGAGCCGTCGGCGAGACACAAAGTTTTCAGAATTCCGCGGCTTGACATTTAAGCCCAGAGTTTTATATTGGCCAGCCGCTCAACTCACAACATCTTGCGTATAATTGTTTTTGTTCCCCAATAAATAGTGGTTCTCGGGAGGTGAAAACCACGAAAGAATTATAGTGAACTTTTGTATCATTTCGGCTATTCTGGGCCAAATCGTGAATGACCGGGATGTGCCGAGGTGCGAGACCGGTCGCCTGATCGTGGCAGACCACTTCCGACAGGCGACACGTCGGTTTTGTGAAGACGGCCAGGCCGTCGTGAGAAGTCAGAACGGAACCCATCCAGGAACATCCTAGACCAGGAGTGTGCATGATGCACGAAGCAAAGGGAATTGTGCAGGATCGCCTTTCACGTGGTGTCGTCGGCAATAATTCTGGCAGTAACCTCGGTGTTAGGCAGCGCGAGCGAAACGACGGTGCAGCGGTGACGAAAGCGACTGCTCAATTTTGCCCGGTCGATCAGGACCCCTTCGATACGGTCTCCTGGGAACTGCGGACGGCCCAGATCAAGGATGAGTCGGGCGACGTCCTGTTCGAACAAACCGACTGCGAGATGCCCGAAACCTGGAGTGCCCTGGCGACCAACGTCGTCGTCAGCAAGTACTTCTACGGCGAACCGGGCACGCCCGAACGCGAGCACAGCGTTCGGCAGCTGGTCCACCGCGTGGCTCGCACGATCGCCGACTGGGGCACCGCCGACGGATACTTCGCCACGCGCGAAGAGGGCGAGAATTTTTATCGCGACCTCTCGTGGCTGTGCCTCCATCAATACGGCTCGTTCAATTCGCCTGTTTGGTTCAATGTCGGCCTGTATCACGCCTACGGCATCAAGGGCTCGCGGGGCAATTATTTCTGGGACGTCAAGCAGGGAAAAATCGATCGCCCGACGACTCCGTACGAATACCCGCAAGCCTCGGCCTGCTTCATCCAGTCGGTCGAAGACAACATGGAAGACATCATGCGTCTCGCGACCAGCGAGGCCATGCTGTTCAAGTACGGTTCGGGCACCGGCACCGATCTCTCGACCATCCGCAGCGCCCGCGAAAAACTAAGCGGCGGCGGCATTCCCTCCGGCCCGCTGTCCTTTATGCGGGTCTACGACCAGATCGCCGCGGTTGTGAAGTCCGGCGGCAAGACGCGCCGCGCGGCCAAGATGCAAAGCCTCAAGGACTGGCATCCCGACGTCCTCGAGTTCATCCAGGCCAAGCGCAAAGAGGAGAAAAAGGCCCGCACGCTGATCGAGAGTGGCGAGTACGACTCGAACTTCAACGGCGAGGCGTACAGCTCGATCATGTTCCAGAACGCGAATCTCTCGGTTCGCGTCTCCGACGAGTTCATGCAGGCCGGTATCGACGGTAAGAAATGGAAGACCCGTTGGGTCACCGATCCCAAAATTGCCGGCCCCGAGCACGAGGCCAAGTTCCTGCTGCGACAAATCGCCGAGGGGACCTGGTACTGCGGCGATCCGGGCGTGCAATACGAAACGACCATCAATCGCTGGCACACCTGCTCGAACTCGGGCCCGATCAACGCGTCGAACCCGTGCTCCGAGTACATGTTCCTCGACGATACGGCCTGCAACCTCTCGAGCCTCAACCTCAAGAAGTTTCAGGAGCCGGACGGTCGCCTCAATGTCGAGCGGTTCCGCGCGGCGGCCGCCATCTTCATCACGGCGCAGGAAATTCTCGTCGATCATGCCAGCTATCCGACGCCGAACATCGCCGAGAACAGCCATCGCTTCCGGCCGCTGGGGCTGGGCTACGCTAACCTCGGCAGTCTGCTGATGTCGATGGGCATTCCGTACGACAGCGACCAGGGTCGCGGCATCGCCGGCGCCCTTACGGCCCTCTTGAACGGGCAGGGGTACCTGACGTCGAGCCAGATTGCCGGCAAGTTGGGTCCGTTCGCCGGCTACGACGAGAACGAGCGGCCCATGCTCCGCGTGATGGAGATGCATCGCGACGCCGTCGAAGAAATCGATCCGGCCTGTCCGGGTTATCTCGCCGAAGCGGCCGGCGAAGTTTGGGACGAGTGCCTGGCGAGCGGCCGTCGCTTCGGCTACCGCAATGCCCAGGCCACCGTGCTGGCTCCCACCGGCACGATCGCCTTCATGATGGATTGCGATACCACGGGCATCGAGCCCGACATCGCCCTCGTGAAGTACAAGCAGTTGGCCGGCGGCGGCATGATGAAGATCGTCAACCGCACTGTGCCTAAGTCGCTTAGCACGATGGGCTACGAACCGGCCGAGATCGAGGCGATCGTCAAGTACATTGACGAGAACGACACGATCGAAGGCGCCCCCGAGCTGCGCGACGAGCACCTGGCCGTCTTCGACTGTGCGTTCAAACCCAAGAACGGCAAACGGTCGATCGCCTGGCAGGCGCACGTCAAGATGATGGCGGCCGCCCAGCCTTTCCTCTCCGGTGCGATTTCCAAAACGGTCAACATGCCGGAAGAATCGACCGTCGAGGAAATCGAAAACGCCTACCTCGAAGGTTGGCGGCTCGGCCTCAAGGCGCTGGCCATCTACCGCGACGGTTCCAAGAAGAGCCAGCCGCTCAACACCAGCAAGGGAGCGGACGCCAAGAAAGGCGGAGCCTTCCAACCGACGCGCCGTCGCCTGCCTGCCACCCGTCAATCGCTGACGCACAAGTTCTCCGTCGGCGGGCACGAGGGCTACATCACCGTCGGTCTGTTCGAGGACAACTTGCCCGGCGAGCTGTTCATCACCATGGCCAAAGAAGGCAGCACGATCGGCGGGCTGATGGATACCATCGGCACCGAAACGTCGCTCGGTCTGCAATACGGCGTGCCGCTGCGGGTGTTTGTCGACAAGTTCTCTCACACCCGCTTCGAACCCTCGGGCTGGACCACCAACCCGGAAATCCCGCACGCCAAGAGCGTTGTCGATTACATCTTCCGGTGGCTTGGCATCCAATTCATTCCCGGCTATCGCGAAGCCAACACGCCCAAGCGCGAGGAGAGTGGAACCGATCCCAAATCGGACCCTAAGAACGGCCCCACCAAAAACGGGGCCGGCAAATCCGAGACGACCCCCGCGGCCGTGGCCGGAGCGATCAAGTCATTGGTTTCACCGCACACCAACGGCAACGGATCCAACGGCCACGCAAATGGAAACGGCTCGAGCGGGAACGGGCACGGCAACGGAAAACATCACGAGCCGGCTCCAGTCCTGGACGGACCCATGATCCGCAGCCAACAATTCGCGACGTTCCAAGACGACGCCCCGGCCTGCGACAACTGCGGAGCCATCACCGTCCGCAACGGCAACTGCTATCTCTGTCACAATTGCGGGAACAGCATGGGATGTAGCTGACGGACCAGCCGCATTTCGTGTGGAGTGGCACCGCGGTCTTCGGAGGGACCGCGGTGCTTTTTATTGCGCCCGGGACTTGATGTGGTGACAAGCACCCTTTTAGCTGGTTACGATCGCCTTAGTGTAACTGCCGCAACCACGGGCCACTCCCTGCAAATCGAGGCCTCGGGCAATGTCCTCGAACGGATCTTCGCATGCTTCCTTTGCGCGACTTGCATGGATATCCGCTGCCGTTCACATAACGCTAATTCTCGCGGTTCTAAAGGCTTATCAATGGGTACCTGGCGACGCTGCCTACCCTCCTAAATGGATCGCCACCGCGGCTGGAGCGATGTCGTTCCCCGTCTGCGCATTCACCAACGTTGACCCCGTGCCTTCGACACCGTCGATGATCTCGTTTCATTGGTGGCGCCGCCGCATTTTTGAGATTCCGTGGTTCGCGTGGCTGCTAAATGTAGCCGTGTGGGCACCCCTGCTCGCCTGGGTCTCGGCATACCTGATTCGCGCATCGGCAAGTCGCGTTGCATTTGTTTCGGCCATCCTGGGAATTGTCGTCCTCAACGCAGCATGCTATTCCCTATTGGTCAGTATCGAGTTTAGTAACGAATGGAAGGATTTCATTTCCGTCTTCGGAACGCTAGCCACACTTGTGGGCCTTGCAATCGCCATTAAGCAGATCGGAGATGCGACGACAGCCGCAATCGCCGCCCGCAATGCGGCTCTCGAGCAGGCAAACGACTACCATCATCACTATTTTACGTTTGCCATTGCTTCTGCCAAAAAATACTTCACGTTGTCAAGACACAAGATACACCAAGCGCGCGCTTCCGGGCCGAACGCAGCACTCGACTGGATGTCGGCGTCCGAGTATCTGGCGTTAACCGCTGACGTTCTCGAAAATGCGCCGGCGTCTTGCAAGGCTGAGGACAGCGGTGCATTTCAGGCACTACGGGATAGTCTTCGGTCCAATGTCCACGAATGTCAGCGCATGTCTGGAGGCGGGCAAAAGCACAGTATTGCCGAATGGAACACACTTGATGACGAATTCACTCGGTTACTGCTCAAATACTTGGCGCCTCTACCCAAGGTCCAATGATGGCAAACATCCTCAACATGCAGCAGGTGCTGCAGAGTCTTATCCAGAGGACACGCGCTCGACAGCTGCGCTGGGATATTGACACTGGATTCGACCTAGCGCGAGAGTCACCTGTCGAGATTCGGCGAGAGTCGGGAGTTAACGCGACCAGTGTGCTTGCTTCGGCGTACGTGTGCCGTTTGCCCCACTCCATTATTCGCGTACGTTACTATGACGCGCGCAACGCGCCCGCCGTTGCCGTTCTCAGAATTGAGCTTCCGAACGGAGGGCTACTCGGCGACTGGACCATCTTCGACGGGGATCCGGTGTGGAATGAACTCCAGGGATTGGTGCAGCTCATAGCTGAGCAATGTGCGCAACCAGTGTTTGAGGAATTTCTTCGCTCCATTGACGAAGTCTCCTTGGATACCAACAGCACCGAGCATCGCGGGTTAGCATCTGAAGAGGCAGCGTTACGGTTTTTCAAATTCGCCGCCGGTCCGTGGAACCTGACTTATTACCGCGGAAACGTCGGATATCATGAGGAGCTCCGTATCGACGAAAGTGGCAACTATTTTCTCTTAAAGATAAAGGACCGACCGTATTTTTATCTGCGGGATGTGTATTACGATCCTGAAAACCGAAGCGTCAGTTTTGCAAAAGTGGATGCAACCGGAGTCAAGGCTGGCAAAATACGCCAGACGGAGGTTCTCCAGATCGATGCAACGGGGCAATCGATGAAAGGCTACGCGCAACATGACCGTCATCGGTTAGAGTACACACGGCCCGACAAACGTACGTGACCACGCAAGGGGCGACTCAGACGTCGTCCAGCATCGGTGTATTTTGCGTTTTCCAGCCGCGATCGCAGGACTTGCGTCGCCAGCCATTAGTTCGGCGTCGATGGCGGCAGGTCCTCCTATGAACCAGTAGGCGAACGGCGTCCTGTTCGGTGGGACCACGATGATTTGTTGTTGCACCTAGATCCCGGGCCTGCGCTTCGACAGGGACTGTGGAATCTCGACCTTCGCGCCTTCGGAGAATTGCTCGCGTGGACTCGGTCTCGTCGAAGCTCGATCCTTTCGCGGAGTCCTTTTCCGTGGGAGTCTTAGCCGCCGCCAAGCGACGTGGCCGCAGTCGAGGCGGGCGATTGCGATGAGCGGGCGTCCCGGGCTAAAGAGCTTCGTGCCGGGTTTGAACGCGAAAGGCCCCCAGGCTCCCGCGTGATCGCCCAGCCGGTTTCCACATTCTGAGAGCCGCATTCTTTGCAGGTTGTCGGTTGGTCCCTGGCGTTCCTCCGAATCGCTCCTCTTGAAAACGGTGAGTGGCGACAATCGGATCAAAGGCCGGCATACGTTGCGGGGTTCCCGGATCGGACGGGGGCGGTGGCATCGGTGAGGTTGTCTCGGCCCGTTGGGCCTTCGGAGGCGCAGCAAAACGGGCCCATGGATCCCAGGCCTGCGCTGCGCTCCGACCTGGGCTTTAGAATCTCGGCCCGTTGGGCCTCAATGCAATTGGAGATTGATCGCGAGGGCTAGTCCCAGACGTAGCGTTCGTCGAACTCGATCTGGTGGCGACGGAAGAAGGCGCGGAGTTCGTCTTGGAACGTTTTGGCGCGGTGGTGTTCGTCTTGGTTTTCGATGTAGCGCTTCACGCGGCCGGCGTTTGAGGCGCTTACGGAAAAGACGGCGTAGCCTGCTTGCCAGCGGAAGGCGGGTGTGCCGCGGCTATGGCGTTTGATCCATTTTGAAGATTCGGTCTTCATCGTCTCGATCAGTTTGGCAATCGTGACAGTTCGCGAGAGCCGGCACAGCACGTGCAGATGGTCAGCGACGACTCGCAAAGCAATGGCCGAGCAGTCGATGCTTTGAAGAGACCCCGCCAGATACGCTTCCAGATCCCGTCGCAAGCGGACATCGCGTAGAAACGGCTCCCGATTCTTCGTGCTGTAGATCACGTGCACCAACACATTCGACAACGACTGCGGCAACTCTGTTCCCTTTAACCGAGAGGAACGAATCGAATCCTCGAGCGTTCATGCGATCGATCAGCGGCGCGGAGAGGCGCGGTCGGATGCGAATCTCGCGAGATACTCATCTTGAGCCCTGTAAGGGCGAGATTCTATAGCCCAGGTCGGAGCGCAGCGCAGGCCTGGGATCCGGGGCGACCACCCGTCGCCTCCGAAGGCCCAACGGGTCGAGACAAGCAAATGAGACCACGCTCCGCTACCGCGCTGGGCGCAATCGGACTATCGGTGAAAACTGGGCTTGTTTGAATTACGTTTTTATGGCTCATTGGAGATAGCGGATGTTGCATCACGTCGAAGCTCCGCGCCTTGGTGACGTCCAAGTGCGCCATTCGCTCTCCGTGCGCCTGCCGCCGCGCCAGTTCAAGCTGTTCAAAAACTATCCACCGGGTCGGGTCAGATAGTTTCACTAGGGAGTTGACCCGGCAAAGTATCTGACCCGGTCCCCACGCGACGTAGAAATTCGCGTTGCCGTCGTCGGTGCGCGTCCAGCGAACACTCGACCAAGCTGGGCCGGCGACGGCCGGCGCCCTTCAGGTCCGGACACTTTCTTGTAACATGGGGCCGACTCGAACCCGATCTGATTCGTGCTGACATTTTGAAAACGCGTTCGCGCGCCGGCGGGAATGGGATGAACGGCCAATGAGCTCTTCAGCCGGCGATCGGCGTTCATCACAGTTCGCGACCGATGCTCTCGCCAAAATGGTAGCGGCGGTCCGCGCCAATCGCTGGCCGGTTTTGGCGAGTGTGTTGATCTTGGCGCTGCATCCGATCGTGTTGCGGTGGCAGGGGCGACGGTGGTGGTGCGCCTGCGGGCAGCCGTTTCTTTGGGCGGGCAACGTTCACAGCAGCCACAATTCCCAGCACCTGGCCGATCCCTACAGTTTCTCGCACATCGAGCACGGGATCTTGCTGTACGGACTATTCACGTGGCTGTGGCCGCGGATGTCGCTCGGCTGGCGGTTCGTGCTGACATTGGCGGTCGAAGCCGGTTGGGAGATCGTCGAGAACACGAACTACGTCATCAATCGCTATCGCGAGGGGACGATCGCCTTCGATTACCTGGGCGACACCGTGGGCAACTCGGTGGGAGACATCCTGAGCTGCTTGATCGGTTTTTATCTCGCGCGGTGGATCGGCTTCTGGGGCTCCCTAACGTTCATCGTCGTGACAGAGCTCGTGATGCTGCTGTGGATCCGCGACAACCTGCTGCTCAACATCGTGATGCTGCTGCACCCGTTCGAAAGCATCAAGCATTGGCAGGCGGGGGGCTAGGCGACCAGCGTGCAAAAAGAGCCGCGCACGAAGTAAGCGGTCTTGCGACGTTGGAAACCAACAGACCGCCTACTCCAGTGCGCCGCCCCGACGTAGTCCAACATTCCCCGCCTGGCGCAAGTCTCCGCAATCGCTGTGGTTGGACGTTCCCGCGTCGGGATCATTGCCGCGAGCAGCTTCCCAAACCGACGACTCCGTCGTCGCTTCCCCGAACGACAGCGAGCTGTCGGCTTGGGAAAGTGGGCCCGATCAGAACACCCCTCGTCGAGTGCTTCGATTGGCGCTGGTTGAGAACCGGCGGGCTGACACCCGCCGCTCGCCGCGGAGGGGAAAACCGCTTACTGCGTGCGCGGCTCTTCAAATGGTGGGCCTGCGGTCGCCTTTGGCGAACTTGTCTCACCCTACAAGGACGAGGTCAGTCGAGCTTCGCCGCACGACTCGTGTTGCTGACTTCGGCCGTCAGGCTTCGCAAATACGCATAGAGATCGGCGAAGTCGGTGGGCTTCAGGTCTTTAAGCAGGCCGGCGGGCATCAGCGAGGTTTTGAGTGTGCGGCGTTCTTCGATTTCGCCGGGGATGAAGCGGAACGTTTGATTGGTTGCGTTGCGGAGGAGGACTTCGTCGACCGCTTCGTAGACGATCATTCCTGTGTAAACGTGCCCGCCGCGCGTTTCGATCATTGTCGTCTGATAGCGGGGCGAGACGTCGCGGTTGGGTTGGATGATGGCAGTGAAGAGATCGTCACGCGAGAACCGCCGGGCGGCGCCTGCCAGGTCGGGGCCGAGCGCGGTGCGGCCGTTGTGGCATTGGGCACATGTTCGCGACTCGAATAGTTTCTTGCCGCGAGTCGGGTCGCCCGTGTTCCAGTCGACCTCGGCCAACACCTGGCGGGCTTGCGAGGAATCGTCTCCGCCCAGCGCGTTCATTCGGGCGAATTCTTTGGGATACGTTTGTTCGAGCCAGTGGCTCCATTTCTCGAGAACGTCTGGCTGCGGCTTGCGACCGGCCTCGCCGACGACGAAGCCAAAATCTTCGTTCGTGCTGCGTTTCAAAGCTTTAGCGGCTCGCTCCCGCAGAATGAGTTCCGGTTTGTCGTTTCCTAGACGGCGGAGAGCGTTGATCAGTGCGATGTGCTCTGCTGCTGACCGGCTCACGGGAAGTTTTTCCAAAGCGGACAGGCAGGCGTCGACCACTTCTAGCTGGGCCGATTCCAGCCCTTCGATGAATTTGGGCCGATCGGCTTCCTGGGGCTTCTGAGCGAGAGCCATCACGATGGCGCCGCGGAGCGGATAGTCGCCGTACTTGCTGCGAATGAGCGCGCGGTGCGCGGGCACCGCCGACTCGCCCAAAAGGAAAACGACGCCACTAGTCCATTTGAAATGCGGGTCGCCCTGAATGTTGCGCACGAATGCGTCGGTCGCCGGCTTGAGCAATTCGGGGCTGATCTCGCTCAAGAAGAGGACGTGACCGGGGCGTCCGAACTGCTTCTCCGCGACAATCTGGGCCGGCAGGTCGCCGTCGAGGGCGACGAGCTGCTTGTACATTTCGCCCACGCGATCGTCCCAGTTGCGGTCCTGGTTGAGTTTGCGGGCTGCGATCTTCGGCTCCAGCTCGATCAGAGCCTGCGCGATTTTCTGACACTGCGTGGAAGTGCGGTCGACCGGAATTGACGCGGCCACGCACAGATAGTGAATGTCGCGAACGGGGCTCGACGTCTCCGAAATCTGGTCGAGGACCCGATCGAGCAGGGCCGCATTCAGAGGTTGCAGCATGGCAATCACGCGGGCCAACTCGAAATCGACGTCGGCGTTTTTCGTCGGGAAGAGTTGGGCGATCCGGATTCGCAGCGCGTCGAGTTCACGCTCGTGCGGCTTGAGGTCGATCAGGCTCGTATAACCGTCGAACATCGGCGCGACTGCTCGTCCTGGTCCGCAATCTCCCAACGCAATCTGCATGACGCGGACGGCTTCCAGCCGCAGGGCGGGGGACTCCGTCTTGCCGAAGACTTTGATCGCGCGTTCCAGTGCGGGCAGATTGAGCTGCGTGGTGCGCTCGCAACGGCCAAAGGCGAACCACAGTTCGGCTGCCGGGTTGGATTGGTCGAGCGTGAGAGAGATCGCGGTGGCTTGGGCGTCGTCGAGCCGGCCGATGAGTCGGGCGGCTGCGAAACGGACGCTGCGATCGCCGTCACCCAGGCGGCCGACAATCGCGGGCAGCAGCGATTCGAACGAGCCGACGGGTTGGGCCGTCCACAGGGCCTCAAGAGCCGCGCGGGCGACCGAGGCGTCGTGATCCTCGAGGAAAGGTTTGAAGGAGGCCGCCGGGTACGACTTGGACGATCGGCCCGCCGACCAGATTGCGGCGCCCCGCACGGCCGCCGCCTGATCGCCGGCGAGCGTGTCGAGGGTATTCGCGTCGAGGCCGCCGAAGAGTTCCGTCAGGATCTCGATGGCACGCACTCGTTGGGGAACCGTCCGTAGCGGATCGGCGGCCGCGTTGATGAAGACAGCACGCCCAAGTCTCTTGGCGGCCGGCCCCCACTCGTTGCGCGACCAGGCACTTTGTGGCTGCAAGGCAGTCAGACAGCTCAGGAGGGAATCGTGGCGCCGCACCGGAGTGACGTTGAGCGCCAGGCGATGGGAGGGCGACGGAGCCGTATTGGGTTTCGCTGGAAGTTTTTGGTTGCCGGCCTGTGAGGGATTGGCGGTCAGCGTGGTCGACAAAAACGCACCGTTCTTTGCCGGGCCAGAGGGAGGCGCGGTGGGGGACTTGTCGCCTTTGCCAGATTCGGCGATCCGCGGATGTGCGTCGCCCGCCTCACTTGGGCCCGCCTTCGATTCGCCGGAAGTCAACAGCACGGTCGGATTCGCGGGGTGATCGCCGACGTAGCTGACCTTAAACACGCCGCCGCGAGTGCCCCGTCCGCCGACCGAAATGTACAAGCTGCCGTCGGGTCCAACCTCAGCATCCGTCGGCGCGAAACCAAAGTCGCCTTTGGGCGACATGAACGCGTAAGGCATGCTCGTCCAGCTGCCGCCAAATTTTTTCAGCGGCACGGTGAGCACCCGACCAAAAGTCCAATCCAGCACGAACAGGGCCCCGCGGTAGTGGCGGGGAAACTGTGTGTGCTGGTAGCAAACGACGCCGGTCGGCGAGCCGCGTCCGAACGAAGCGACGACCCCCGGCATATCGAGATAGTGATCGGGACGGATCCAGTTTTGACTCACCCAGCCGGCGTGCGTGCCGGGGAGCATGTGGAGCACGCGAATCGGCCGATACCAGGGCAGCGAGACTTCTCGTTCGCTGTCGCTATCGAAGACGAACAGATCGCCCGACTCG
>Ga0210393_10001701_pt1 | contig 18286 bp, 14 predicted proteins | sample IncBWC27OmetaG_FD_160068 | JGI IMG/M metagenome (GOLD analysis project Ga0210393, IMG submission 160068) | Forest soil microbial communities from Barre Woods Harvard Forest LTER site, Petersham, Massachusetts, United States - Inc-BW-C-27-O ... | reverse complement strand
TGACGACGCGCTCGACACCGTCGAAGTCGCCAGGTTGATGATTCCACCCAGCTTGCCGCCCGTATCGCCGCCCGCTACCAGCACGCCGCCCGCCTCAGGTCCGGGAGTGCTGGTCGGAGTCGCGCTCGGTCCGGTTGAGGTTGGGGTGGAGGTGGCAGTCGCTGTGGCTGTAGCCGTCGCTGTTGCAGTGGCTGTAGCCGTTGCCGTCGCAGTTCCGGTTGCAGTTGCAGTTCCGGTTGCGGTGTTAGTGGCTGTCGCCGTCGACGTTGGGGTCGCCGTCGCCGTATTGGTCACGGTCGCCGTATTGGTGGCCGTTGCAGTTGCAGTGTTAGTCGCCGTGGCGGTTACCGTCGGAGTGCCACCGGTCGAAGTTGGAGTAGGAGTGGCCGTGGCGGTATTGGTGGCCGTTGCGGTGGCGGTGTTAGTCGCCGTCGCGGTTGCCGTCGGAGTGCCACCGGTTGAGGTTGGGGTGGTCGTCGCAGTGGCCGTGTTGGTCGCCGTTGCGGTCGCGGTATTAGTCGCCGTGGCCGTAGCGGTGTTGGTCGCCGTGGCGGTTTCCGTCGGAGTGCCAGCGGTCGAAGTCGGCGTGGTAGTCGCCGTCGCCGTATTGGTCGCCGTCGCCGTGGCGGTGTTGGTCGCTGTTGCTGTCGGCGTCGGAGTTGCGGTTGCCGTCTGCGTCGGCGTGGCCGTTTCCGTGGCGGTTGCCGTCGGAGTCGGCTGCGTCTGGATTACTCCGTCACCCTGCAGTTCGATGTGCTGGGGACTCTTCTGCGCCGAGTCGGTAAAATTCAGCCCCTTCTTCGCTTTGACTTTACCTTTCTTGGTCGGTTGGAAGTCGACACCAACTTCACAGCTCGCGCCTGCCGCCAGCGTATCGGTGCAATTGTCACTGGCGATGTGGAAGGGCGAGTTGGCAGTGATATCGGTGATCGTAACCGCGGTCGTACTGGAATCGTTGGTTATCGTTTCAATTTGCGGTGAACTGACATCGCCGACAAAGATTTGGCCGAAGCCGAGCTTCTTGTTGGAGAAGCTGACCTTGGGCGGCTTGGGTCCCTTGTGGTCGGGCGTCACATCGGAAGATTGCGCCAAGACCGGCCGCGCGAACGTAGCCAGTAGTAGCAACACCAGGAAGGTAAGGCCGGTAACCGACCGCGAGAACGACTTGAAACGCATTTCCAAAATTCCTCCTAAGGACGCCGGTGACACTTTTTTTTGCTCATGCAGCTTCTCGTGCGCATGGATTCGCCCGCCCCAGCTATCACGAGCATAAGTGTCAGAACCGCACGCGAACCTAGTCTGCGCGTTGCAAATTTGTCAAGCGCGCTCGTTAACAGAATGTTCCAACCGGTACACTATTCGGGCGCCATAAGCCCCAAATTCAGGCATCGACTGTCAGGATGTTCCAAAATATGCGTCGACGAATTCATCTTTCACAGAAATTGACGCTTTTTAGTGCACTCGTGATAGTCGCGCGCCTTGCGATTTGATTACAGTACCGCCCGATAGTACGTCCCGGGTGCCGAAGTCAGGTGTGCTCCGCAGAGCGCAAAATCAACTCGCATATGATGCGCATTCAGGCAGCGGGGAGTTGACGGGACGGGCAGGGGAGACTATTTCGGTTCCACGCGGAACGTTGTCGAGTCCGCTGGAGTCGTGAGGAAGGAGGTTTGACAATTCGCGCGCGCGCAGCTTATGTATGCGGCCCGGCGTAGTGGGGATCAAGTTCCAGAGTCTCAAATGTTACTAACGTACGAAAGGTCTCGGGAGGCAGTATGAAAAGGATACTTCTAAGTTTGATGATGGCAGGCGGGCTCGCCATGTTGGCGGCGCCTTATGCCAACGCGGCGGCGCTTGGCGAATGCGGCAAGACGTACGCGATTCTGCTCAATGGCGCCCAGGAAAGCACCACTCGGGCGACGGGAGCCACGGGCAATCCCGGCGCGCTGACAATTGCCAACGGCGTCGGCTCTGTCACGTTCAACGCGGCGGGCACCAACGGCCCCACCGGATGCACGATCGCCAAAGGTGAGTTGATCTTCAACAGCGGCGATGTGCAGACCAGTCCCGCGGGCCTCTACATCGGACCGTCGGTCTGCTACCAGGCAGTGTCGGCGCTCGGAAGCGGCTTGCCGTGTTTCGATGGCGGCGCTCACATGACGGGCACCGTTGCCCCTAGCCCCAACGACGGCCTCTCGATCCAACTGAGCATCGTTGCGGACTACGCGTGGGTCGACGGCAGCATCTCGAGCAGCAGCGTTCCTTTGGGGTTCACCGTGCAGAACAACACGGGCTCCACGATTGTAACCGGAACCAGCAACCCGACAAATGCTAACAACCCGACCGGTCAGGTCCTGACCATCGAGCTCCAGAAGATTGGCACGACGACCGCTTCTGACCCCGCGGTTCCGACTGCGTTCGGTACGGCTCCGTACCTGGGCGACACGACGATCAGCTGCCAGGCGTATGGCGCCAACGACACTGACTTCGTCGCAAGCTTGAATGACGCGGCGCCTGCAGTATCGGGCGCTTACGAATCGACCATCGGCGATTTGCAGATCTTTAACGCCGCCCAGGCTGGCGGAAGCTTGAGCTTCAACGGCAACGACAACTTCGGCTCAACCACCACGCCGAACAACGCCAACGACTGCAGCTTCACGGACGTTCCGGGCAACGAGTGCTCGATTGCGTTGGGAATGAGCTGCGGAACCGTGCCTGCGGCGTACGGATTTGCTGATGGCACGAGCAACTCGATTGCGTTCGTCGGCCAAAGCGGCAACAGCTGTGGCCTTGCGAACACTGCGGGCGCGGGCTATGCGACCAGCGCGGTCGTATACGGCACCACCTACACCTCGAATTACATCACGGTAACCGGATTGTTCAGCAGCGCGACCGGATTCGTACCTCCGGGCGGCGAGTCCGTCTGCCAGGGCTTCTCGCAAGTACCTGCGGGCACGATCAGCGCTCTGACGGCGCCGTCAACGCTGGTTAACGTGACTCCGGGAACGAAGTCGGCTCCGATCAAGATCACCAGCACGAGCCCGGCCGATTGCGACATCGAAGCGTCGCTCGTCAAGACGAGCGGTCCGGCGTCGGTTTGCTCCGCAACTGTGACTGGATCGCCTTTCGACGTGAACGGCGGAACGGTCGTCAGCTCGGCGATGGTCAACTGCACTTGCACGGCCAAAACCCCGGCAGAGACCGATGTGTACACCCTCACGGTCGCGTCGGAGGCTTGCCCGATCCACACCGGAGCGTCGACCACAATCACCTGCAAGAACTAAAGGTGATGCGTGAAGTAGGCGAGCAGAGTTAAACGGAAGTAACCGGACGGCGGGCCAGAAATGGCTCGCCGTCCGCATTTTGGGGACGGGGAGATCGCTTGATTTATCGTGGAACCCGGCGCGGGGTTCCGCACCTCTCTTGGCGGATGTGATCCCTGCACCCAATGTTTAAGATAGAGAAGTTGAAACTGGAACGATTGGAAAGGAGAGCAATGGGTATGAAATTCACCTTGACCGCCGCGGTTGCGGGCGCCCTCGCGATGGCCGCAGCGACGGCGAGCGCAGGCGTCGTGATCTCGCAGGAGGTCGTTAATACCAGCCAGGCCGGCAAGCGCAGCGCGATTCAGACCGTGATGATCGAGGGGCGCAAGCAGAAGATAGTCAGGAGTAATCGCGAGACGATTACCGATCTCGACGCGGGAGTCATGTACTCGCTGAATCCTGGGATGAAAAATTTCATCAAGACTGTGCTGCCACCCAAGGGAATGATGGCGGCGGTGATGGCGCGGGAAGGTGTAGGCGTCGGCTACGAGAAAGCGGCGGGCACCGATAAGGCTGCGGGATACGCGTGCCAGGATTATGCGGGGAGCGGGACGGCGATGGACTCCAAGCTCGAGGTGACGCTATGTGCGGCGAGCGAAGCGCCGGGGGCCAAGGAGTACGTCGATTTTCAGAAGGCGCTGTCAGACAAGCTCAAGGGATCGAAGCTGGAGCGCAAGGGCGAAGTGCCGTACGGTATCCCGGTGAAATCGACGACAGTTTACACGCAGGTACCGCGTCCGCTGCCGCCGCAGTTCGATCCCAAGGTGGCGGCACAATACGAGGCGCATATAGCGGCGGCGAATCGTAATCCGCCGACCACGGTGACCACGGTGACGAAGATCGAAGTGAAGGACCTTCCGGCTGACACGTTCGTCGTGCCGAAGGAGTTCACCGAGCAGCAATTGCCCGGGCTGAAGATTCTCCCTGGGAGCGTACTCAAGCGGCCAATCATGCCGCCGAGCGCGCCAGCGGGGGCGGCGCCGGCACCGGGCGCACCAGCGCCGATGTGACGAAGGCGGCGCGCGGCCGCGCCGCTTATCCTCATGGCTGATATGTTTTTGAGCATCGTCGTGCCCGCGTACAACGAGGAGCGGCAAATTGCGGCGACGCTGCGCACGATCCGCGCTTACGCCGAGGCGCAGGAATTCCCGGTCGAGATAATCGTCGTCGACGATGGATCGACGGACGCGACGGCGGAGGTCGTCGCGAAGATTGCGGGAGTGCGGCTGCTGCGAGTCGCGCCGAATCGCGGCAAGGGGCATGCGGTGCGCCGTGGCGTGCTCGCCTCGGCGGGAAAGTTCGTGCTGTTCACCGACGCCGACTTGTCGGCGCCGATCGAAGAGGCGGGCAAGTTGTTCGAGGCGCTCGAGTCATCGGGCGCTGACGCGGCGATTGGATCGCGCGCGCTTCGGCGCGATCTGATCGGAATTCGGCAGCCGCTAATCCGCGACTACAGCGGGCGTTGCTACAATCTGCTGGTGAAACTGTTCACCGGCCTGCGGATTCATGACACTCAATGCGGGTTCAAGCTGTTTCGCATGGCAACGACGCGGCGCGCGTTCGAGCTGCAGCGTGTCGAAGGCTTTGGCTTTGACGCGGAGCTGCTCTTTCTGATCGAGCGCATGGGCGGGGTGATTGTGGAGGTCCCCGTCCGCTGGAGCCATCGCGCGCCGAGCGAGGTGCGATTTCCACGTGACCCGATGTTGATGTTCGCCGACCTGATCGGTTTGCGTATCCGCGCGATGCGGACGAACTATTCGCAATGACCGGAGTGGATCGAGCGGCGCCGAGGCGGCTTATGTGGAACCTCGAGCGGCGCGAGGCTGCGATGCTGGCGGCAATCGTGGCAGCGACGGCGCTCGTCTATCTGCCGAGCATCCGCAACGGCTTCGTGTGGGACGACTGGCTGCAAATCGTCGACGCCGATCTGATTCACCGCTGGAGCGGAATCGGCAGGTCGTTCGTCAATGACGCATGGTGGTTCCAGGACCCGACGCATCTGCCGAAGAGCGCCTACTTTCGTCCGATGCAGGCGACGTGGGACGGGCTCAACTACATGATCTTTGGCGATCGCCCGGCGCTCTGGCATCTCGAAAAGATCGTGCTCGAGCTGATCGGCGTCATGCTGTCGTTTCGGCTCGCGCAATTGCTGACGCGCAACTCTACGGTTGCATTATTGACGGCAGCGATGTTCGGCTTGTTGCCGGCGAACGTCGAGTCGGTCGTGTGGGTGTCGGCGATTGGGGAGCCGCTGTCGACGATCTGCGAGATGGGAGCGCTGTGCTGTCTGATCGGGCGCAAGCCGGGTTCGTCGCGCGCGATGGTGTCGGCGCTGATGCTCTACGCGGTCGCGATGCTGAGTCATGAGACGGCGATCCTGTTCGGCGCGATCGTCGCGGCGTATGTTTTCCTGATCGAGCGCAAGAGCGTGGGCGAGTCGGTGCGGCTCGCGACACCGTTCATTCTGGTTGCGGTCGCGTACCTCTTCATGCGGCTGAATGCGCTCGGCACATCGAATTTTTTCGGGCTGCCGTACTTCCAGGACATCAGCGTGAGAGCGGGATGGGCGGCTCCCGTGCCGCCGCGCGGCGTCCGCGACCTGATGCTGACGGCGCCTGTCGTGCTCCTGGCGTATCTCGGCGTGCTGATCGTGCCGGGGATGGCGGCGCCTGCGCATGACGTACATTGGATCACGAGCGCGTCGGCAAGCACGTTCGTCGCGGCGGGGATACTCGCGGCGCTGGCGGCGATCGCATCGGTGGCCATTTGGCGCAGCTCTTATCGCAATCTGTATCTCTTTTGCGCGTCGTGGAGTCTGCTGACGCTCGCCCCTTCAATGCGGCTCAATGCGCTGGCCACGCTGGTCGAGGATCGATTGCTCTATGCGCCGTCATTCGCATGGAGCCTGGCGTTCGCGCTAGCCATCATGCAGCTTGCGCAGGCGCTGCCGCGCGCGCGGTTCGCAATTGCGGGCGCGATGGCGCTTCTGCTGGCGGCGTATGCCGTCGCGATCGTGCGCGGCGAACTGTACTGGCATGACGACGAGACATTCTTCGCGCACTGCGAGGAATTGGATCCGCACGACGCGGACTATCTGCGGATTCGGGTGACGCTGATGAACCAGCAGGGCGATTTTACGTCGGCGCTAAACGCGCTCCAGCATGCGGAGGCATTGGATCCTGAGAACTCTTACATTCATTTGAAGCTGGCGCATGAGTACTCGATGATGCAGCGCGGCCAGGATGCCGTGTCCGAGATCGAAACGACGCGCGCGCTGTGGGCCAAAGAGCGAGCCGCGAGAAATGCGGGAGCGAAGCCGTCGCCATGATCAAATCGAAGACAGCGGCCGCCATCTCGAACGATGAAGCGTCGGTGGGCACGCTGTTCTGGGGACTCGACCGGCGGGAGGCCGCGATACTCGGCGCGATCCTGGTCGCGACCGTCGCGATTTATCTGCCGAGCCTGCGCAACGGCTGGGTGTTCGATGACTGGGAGGAGTTCGTCGATAACAAATTGATTCACAGCTGGTCGTTCGTGTGGAGCTCATTCATCTACGACAGCTGGTGGTTTAAAGATCCGCACAACTTGCCGCAGAGCGTTTACTATCGGCCGCTGGAGAATGCGTGGTTCGCGGCCAACGCGTGGTTGTTCGGCATGCATCCGGCGGCGTGGCATCTGGCGAAGATCGCGTTGCACATTGTCGCAGTGATGCTGTGCTTTCGCGTGGCGCAGCTGATCACGGGCGACGTCGAGACAGGATTGCTGGCGGCTGCGATTTTCGGCTTGATGCCGGCGCACGTCGAAGCAGTGGTGTGGGCGAGCTCGATTCCTGAACCGCTGACCGCCGTGTTCGAGTTGGGTGCGCTGGTCTGTCTGATCGGCCGCAAGCCGGGCTCGTCGTCGCGCGGATTGCTGTTCGCGCTGGCGCTCTATGCCGGCGCGCTGCTGACGCATGAGACAGCCATTCTTTTTCCGCTGATCGTGGCCGCATACGTTTTTCTGATCGAGTGCGGATCAGATGAGCCGCCGCAGACACTGCTCAGCCGTGTTGTCGCCATGGTTCGTGTCGCGGCGCCGTTCGCTCTGCTCGCGATTGCATATCTGTGCGTGCGGGTCGCCGTGCTCGGACCAACGTACGCGTTCTCGTTGCCCCATCCGGTAACTGTCGATGAAGTGCGGGGCTGGAGATTGCCGGTCCCGCATCCAGGGACTGTCAGCTACATTCTGACGCTGCCGAGCGTGCTGCTCACCTACCTCGGCGTGTTGACGGTCCCCGGAATGGCGGGTCCGGTACATGCCGTCGACTGGGTCACGCGCGCGTCGCCGTTGGTATTCGTGACGGCGGCCACACTCGTCATTCTGGTCGCGTGTGCATCGGTGCTGGCGTGGCGCAGTTCTGATTGGCGGCTCTATCTGTTCTGCGCCGCCGTGGGCTTGCTGCCGCTGGCGCCCGCGATGCAGCTGAATTCGATTTGGGCGCTGGTCCAGGACCGCTACCTCTATATGTCGTCGTTTGGATGGAGCCTGGCGTTCGCGGTCGCTGCCACGCGGCTGGCAGCCAGAAGTCTGCGCGCGCGCATGACAGTGGCGACGGCGATGGCGGTGCTGCTCGCGGGATACATGGTTACGGCGATTCAGGCGGAACATTATTGGCACGACGATGTGAGTTTCTTCGGCGAGTGTCTGGCACGCGATCCCTCGCATCTGGCTTATCGCCTCAAGTTGGCCGCTGCGATGAATAAGGCGCACGATTTCGAGGGAGCGGCGCGAACGCTCGAGGGTGGAACGGCGCTCGACCCCGACGACGCGCATCTGCACCTGAGACTCGCGCAGCAATATCAGATGATGGGGCGGCAACTGGACTTCGAGCGGGAGTTCCAGAAGTTCAATCAGCTGTCCGAGGCAAAGGTCGAGCAGTCGGGACCTGTGAGCACGCCTTGAGCAGGTCGGCGATTGATCTAGGACTGTGGTTAGAACTATCTTCGATCGCATCGATGAAAGCAGGTCAGTAGCAATGAAATCGGAGACTGGCACGACGCGAAGGTTCCATTTCGGGATGGTTGCGATCGCAGCGCTGGCGCTGTTCGCATTCGCATTGGGGAGCAGGTCTCCGGCACGCGCGCAGAGCGATGATGGTACACCGACGGATGCGGCCAGTGCGCCGGCGGCAGCAGATGATCAATCGAACCAGGCCGATCCGAGCGACGCCGAGGCCAAGGCGCAGGCCGATGCCGTGCAGCAGGCGCACGACGCGGCTGACGCTGCCGACCAGGCGCTCCAATCGGCGACCGACTCGCGCAATCAGCTCGAAAGCGACGGCGCATCGCAGGATCAGATCGATGCCGCCAACGAGGCAATCGCACAGGCGCGCGCCGAGAAAGAAGCCGCCGACGAAGCCGCGCAAAAGGCGGATGAAGAAGCGCAAGGTCAGTGAGCGACAGATAGCTAGTTAGCTTGCTCGGGTTTGCCTTTGTGTCATTCAGAGCCGCTGCGGCGAAGAATCCCGGTTTTGAAAATACGACTGCTCGGCCGTGAGGTTCCTTGAGCCGCCGTCGTTGAGCACATTATGTGGGCGTCTCGGGTCCTCCTGCGGGTCCGAAATTGGCGGGCATTAGCGGATTTTGTCGCTCAATCACTGGACCGCCCTCGTTCAATGAGGTATTTCTCGCCTCTACCCTGTTCTGTGTGGCGCTATTCGACTGTTAGATGACGAAGATGGCAAATTCAGGCGAGAACGACACAATGCCGTCACGGGCGCGTAACACTGTGCTACATTTGCTAACAGGAAGAGTATTCGGCGGTGCCGAAGAGCATGCACTGTCAATTCTGACCAAAATGCGCGCACATGGATTCGAGCCATGTCTCGCTGCGCCGAACGCGCTCATCGAAGCGATGGAGCCGAGTCTTTCTGCGGCGGGCGTAAAGTGCCTGCCGCTTGAATTTTCGTCGCGGCTCGACGTGCTGACGAGCGCGCGATTGTTGCGATTTATTCGCCGCGAAAATATCGCGATTCTGCATTGCCATTTGTTCACCGCCAGTCTGTCCGGCGCGGGAGTGGCGCGGATGGCGGGCGTCGGCGCGGTGCTGGAAACCTGTCACGGTCCGGAAGTCTGGCGGATGGGAAAAGGGCTGCGCGCGAGCTTCTGGGTGGATCGGCAGGTCGGGCGGCTGGTCGACAAGTACATCGCAGTGTCGCATGCCGCTGCGCACCATCTAATCGAAACCAAGCGTGTGCCCAAGGACAAAATCCGGGTTATCCACAACGGACGTGACCTGGACCGTTTCGGTTCGACCAATACTCAGCGGCGCACCGCGACTCGCAATTCGCTGGGACTTCGCGATGAGCCGACGATCATGACGCTGGCGCGGCTCGACGAACAGAAAGGGCATCGGCATCTGATCGATGCGTTGGCAAAAGTCGCTGCGCACCGCCCCGACGGCGTCACGATTTTGGTGGGCGAGGGCCCGCTCGAGAATCCCCTTCGTGCGCAATGCGCGGCGCTGGGAATGACAGATCGTATACGATTTCTCGGCTATCGGCGCGACGTGCCGGAGCTGTTCGAGGCGGCGGATATGGTCGTGCTGCCATCATTATATGAGGGACTCCCGCTGGTGGCGATCGAGGCGTTGGCGGCGGGCCGGCCGATGGTCGCGACCGAAGTCGACGGCACGCCCGAGGTGGTGATCCACGAAAAGACCGGGCTGTTGGTGCCGCCGGCGAATCCGACTGCGCTGGCGGCGGCGATTGAGCGATTGCTCGACAATCCGGAATTGGCATCGCGGCTGGCGACGGACGGACGCAAATTCGTGCGGGAAAATTTCACTTTGCAGCGGCAGATAGAGGAAACCGTTGCGCTTTACTCCGAACTCACCGGTCAGAGCCGGGAAGGAGCAGCAGCTTAGGGGCTTGGCGTCGGGGGACGCAAAAAATTGACGAGCCTGTTTTACATTTCAGCATTCCTGCTGTTGTACGCATATGTGCTGTATCCGGCGCTGCTCTTTGCGCTGTCCGGATCGCAGGCGCGGCGCGACGATTCAGAGGGCGACCGGGTCGCGGCGCCATCGCTGTCGGTGATCGTCGCGGCTTACAACGAAGAGCGGTGCATCGCTCAGAAAATCGAAAATTTTCTCTCGTGCCGCTACTCCGGCGATGCCGAATTGATCGTCGTGTCGGACGGCTCGACCGATCGCACGGCGGAAATCGCAGAATCGAAGGCGGCCGAGTCTGCCTCGTCGGGACGGGTGCGCGTAATTCGCCAGCGCGAGCGCCGCGGCAAGGGAGTGGCGGTGAACGCTGCCGCCGAGGCGTCGCACGGCGAAGTGCTGGTGTTCACCGATGCGAACGCGATGTTTGCCGACGACGCGCTCGAAAAGGTCGCGCGGCCGCTGCGCGACAAATCGATCGGATTGGTGACCGGAGTGTCGCGCTATCCGGGCGAGACGATTGGGTCGGCCTATCAGCGTTACGAGCAAATGCTGAAAGGGTTGGAATCGCGGCTGGGCGCGGTTGCGGGAGCTGACGGTGCGCTGTATGCGATGCGCCGTGAGTTGTTCAAGCCGCTGGACCCGGCGCTGATCAACGATTTTGTGCATCCCATTTTGGTGTCGCTGGCAGGCGCGCAGTCGGTGATGGCGGGCGACGCCTTCGTGATCGAAGAATTCTCGGCGGCGGGCGAATTTTCGCGGCAGGTGCGAATGGTCTCGCAGGCGGCGCTCGTATATTTCCGGCTGCTACCGGAGCTTGTCGCGAAGGGGCGATGGCTCTCGATACTGGTCTTGACCTCGCATAAACTCTTGCGCTGGTTGACCGCTCCACTGCTTGCGATCGCGGTAATCGCGACCGTGCCTTTGGCGGGGCGTGACAGAGCCTTCGAAATTGTACTGAGTCTCGAGATATTGTTCGCGCTGGTCGCGGCCATCGGGAGAGTCGCGAGCCGGCGCGGCACCGAGGGCAAGGCGACCTTCGCGTACCAGTTTATTGCGCTGAACTGCGCGCAGGCGATCGGGCTGTGGCGATGTTTTGCCGGCGAAGTGCCGGTGCTTTGGGAACCGCGGAAGCTGTAAGTCGGGGAGATTGCTCTAGGTTGAGTGTAGTAGTTTGCAGTGAGAATCGACGGGCGGATTGGGACGACCTGATCGCGCGCTGTGCCGACGCGACCAGCGGCCATCTTTGGGAATGGCGCGAGGTGGTCGGCTCGGCTTACGGCCTCGAGTCATTCTACCTGATGGCGCAGGATGGGCACGGCCGTCCAACCGCGGCGGCGCCATTTGTTTTTGTGCGCAGTTTTCTTTACGGCAGCGAGCTTTCGTCGATGCCTTATATCGACTACGGCGGCATCTGCCACGCCGATGGGCTCGATGCGACGGGCCGCGAGACCGCGCAAGCCGAGCTGATCGATCATGCGCGCGAGCTGGCGACCAAGCTGCGCGCGAAGCGCCTGCTTATCCGCAGCTTGCAGCGGATGCGGCCGCCGTTCGAAGTCAGCACGGAAAAAGTGGCGCAGCATCTGGCGCTGGCGTCGACGCTCGAGGAGCAACAGCGGAGGCTCCCGTCGGAGCGGAGAAACCGGCTCAAGCGAATCGAGAAGCTGGGGCTGGCGGTCGATGCGAGCGACCCGACAGAGCCGGCGGCGCTCGCCGACTTGTGCGCTATCTATTCGGAGAATCAGCGCGATCTCGGATCGCCAACGCATGGACGCCGATTTTTCAGCAACCTGGTCAGCCGCTTGCGCGAGAGAATCTCGCTGATTCGCGTGCGCCACAATGGGCGCGTGGTTGCGGCCGGACTTGCGATGAATTTCCGCGGGGCGATGACGCTACCGTGGTCGGGAGCAACGGTCGAAGCGCGTCCCGTCTACGCGAGCAACGCGCTGTACTGGAGGGCGATACGGCTCGGCATCGAGTCGGGGTGCCATACTTTCGACTTCGGGCGGTCGACCGCCGGCTCGGGTGTTTATGAATTCAAACGGCAATGGGGTCCGACCCCCGTGCAGCCGTATTGGAGCACGCTCTTTCTGTCGCCGCACGCGGCGGCGCCGCGGCAGCGCAAGAGCCTGCAGACTTTCAGCCGGCTGTGGCGATACCTGCCGCTGGGAGTGGCGCGCACGGTGGGACCTGGGCTACGACGGGGGATCTCGAATTGAGTTCATTAGCGGCACCGCGATTTGGGATCGAGAAGGCGGCGGGCGAGCCGTCGCGGATGCGTCGCAACGCCTATCGTTTCATCGGCGAAATTCATATTCCGGGACGGATTCGCCTCAACCACGTGTTCCGCGAAATCAAGGCGCTGGGGCTGCCGGAGCGAGGAACGCGGCTGCTAGATGCGGGCACGGGGCGCGGCGATATCGCGCTACACTGCGCGCGGCTGCATCCGGATTGGCTGGTGCACGGAATCGACCTGGAAGATGACAGAGTCGAGCGATGCCGCACGGCGGCGGCGAACCTGCGACTCGGCAACGCCACCTTCAGCCGTGACAATCTGCTCAACCTGTCGGCGAATTCGCAATACGATTTGATCACCAACACCGACGTGCTCGAGCATATCGAGGACGATCGCGGTGCGCTGGCGAACCTGGCGCGCGCCCTGGCTCCCGGCGGCTACCTGCTGTTGACGTTTCCGTCAGTGCCGCAGCGGCGGCATCTGAAGCTGGTCGCATGGCGCGAGCGGCGAATCGGATTCAAGCCCGAGGACATCGGTCACGTGCGGCCCGGCTACTCGCCCGAGATGATCAACGGGCTGGCGCGTGAGGTCGGGCTCGAGCCGGTCAAGACGGTGTGGACGTACGGGCCGTTCGGGAATCTCGCGCACGATTTGTTTTTCGTGCTCGGCGACAGCAAGCCGAATCCGATTGTGTTCGCAACTTCGCTGCCGTTTCTGCTCACGCTGAGCTTTCTCGAGAATCACACGACGACGCGTCACGGCTCCGGGCTACTCGCGATTGTGAGGAAACCAGCGAAGCAATGAAGGCGAGCATCTTCGTATTGATGGACGCGCTGGGTTGGGAATGGATCAAGGAGCATCCGTTTCTCAAGGAGGTCGCGCCTTATCGGCGTCCGCTGGATTCGGTGCTGGGCTTCAGCACCGCTGCCATCCCGTCGATACTTACCGGCCGATTTCCCGAAGAGCATGGCAGGCTTTCGCTGTTCCATCGCGCGAATGGGCACTCGCCGTTCGCGAAGCTGAAGTTCATCTGCGCGATGCCGCCGGCGATGGTCGAGAACCGTTACGTGCGCTACGGGGTCAAGACGGTGGCGCGGCGGATGAATCATCTGGGCGGGTACTTCCAGCTTTACGGCATCCCGCTGAGCTATCTCCCGAAGCTGGACGTATGCGAGAAGCGCAACATCTACGCGCCCGGCGGAATTCCGGATTCGACCTCGATTTTCGACCTGTTGCAAGATGGTGGCAAATCCTACAGAACGTATTGTTACCATGACGGGACCGATGACGAGCTGCTGGCAAGCATCGAGGCGGATTTGCAGGCGGGACAGGCTAAATTCTATTTTCTTTACCTCGCGGAGCTCGATTATTTTCTGCATCTGCACGCCGACGACCGCGAGGCGGCGGCAAGAATCCTGGAAAAATATTCGGCCGCGCTCGCACGCCTGCATCGAATCGCCGAGAAGACCTACGGCGCGGCGGAGATCCACGTCTTCGGCGATCACGGCATGGCACCGACCGAGGCGACCATTGATATTCAAGGAATGCTGGCGGGGCTGCCGGTAAAGGCGTCGCGCGACTACCTGTGCCTGCTCGATTCCACGATGGCGCGCTTCTGGTTCTTCTCCCCGCGGGCGCGCGAACTGGTGACCGCGGCTTTGAAGGACGTCGATGGGGGCAGGTGGCTCGACTCCGACGACCTCATCGCGCTGCATGCCTATTTCGCCGACGGAAAGTACGGCGAACAGATTTTTCTGACCGAATCCGGAACGGTGATCGCGCCGAGTCACATGGGCGCAAAGGCGATGGCAGGGATGCACGGATTTCTGCCGTCTGCTCCGCATTCGCGGTCGGCTTTCGTGTCGAGCGTCGACTACGGCGACAGCCTCAGACAAATAACCGATATCTTCGGCGTCATGAAGGCGCACGTATGAGACGGAGGAACCAGTAATGGCAACCGGCGCGGGATGCGATGAAGGCTACGCTCGGCTGCGCGGGAACTTCAGCTACTGGCGCGTGCCCGGCGCGATTATCGACGACCTGGTCGATCATCGAAGCGCGGTGAGTTACCCACGCGGCGCGATGGTGTTCATGGAAGGATCCCCGGGCGATTTGTTCGGCTGCGTGTTGGCCGGCTACGTAAAAGTTTACTGCAACACGGCCAACGGCTCGCGGGTGTTGGCGCGGTTATCGGGGCCGGGCGACATAATCGGCTACGCCGATGCGGAAGACGACAAGGGGCGGCGGTCGAAAATATTTGAGACGCAGGCGCTGAGCAAATGTTCGATCGCGCTGTTCACGCGGGAGCGGGCGGTGCGGCTGCTGCGCTCGCTTGACCCCGAGCAGGCGATAGAACTCTATCAAACGCTGAATTCGTTTTGGTCGTTAACTCTACATTGGTGGACGAGCTTTCTCGGCTTGCCGTTCGAGCAGCGACTCGAGGTCGTGCTAAGCGACCTGGGGCGTCGGGTAGGAGTTACTGACAATCGTGGCACGTTGATTATTCCGGAGCTCTCGCAAGCGGACCTAGCGGAGATGATAGCGAGCTCGCGACCGCTGGTGAGCCGTCTTTTAAACGAAATGGAGGAGCGCGGACTGGTTCAACGTCGCGGTAAACAGTATCTTCTATTGAAGGCTTGGGATTTCCAGGAACATAAGTCCGGCCGGATGCAAAGCCCGTTAGGGGAACGACGCTTTGCAGAGCCTGCTGCGCAGCAGAATTATGGGCGCCTCTCAGTAGTGGCAGAGCGGCCGAGGGCTGCGATGGGCAAGCCGGCGATGAAGGGTGCGGTGGGGAAATAGTTTCAAGGTGCGGTTGAAAAGAAAATTGATGAAGGACTCGATCGAGCCGGCCCACGCGGTTCGGCGTGCGGGGTCGGCTAAGACCGCAGCGATATTACTCGGGGTTACGCTTTCAATTTCGACGGCGGCGTGCAGCATGTTCGATTCGACGCCGGTGCAGGAAAAAGTGGTGCAGCATGCGGTGGCGAAAGACCGCACCGAACCTTACGTGATTGGCAGTGACGATGATCTCGAGATCATCGTGTGGACGCAGCCGCAACTGAGCGGCAGGGTTATCGTCGCGTCGGACGGAACTATCGCGATGCCGCTGATTGGCAGGGTGCCGGCGTCCGGACAGACGCCGGACCAGCTAAAGGCGGATCTGGAGAAGCGCTATGCACGCTATGTTCACGGGGCGAATGTTACGGTGCGCGTGGCCGATCCCGCCAGCCATGTGTTTTACGTGCTGGGTGAGGTGAACCGGCCGGGGGTGTACAAGCTTCACTCGGGCGAGGTGCTCTCGCAGGCGCTGGCCGAGGCTGGGGGCTTGGGGCAGTTCGCGGATGCGGCGAAGATTAGAATTCTGCGCCATGAGGATAAGGAGACGGTCGTGCTCACGGTGAATTATGTCGTGGTGCGATCTGGTGGGGACGTTTCTGCGGATGTTCCGATGGAACCTGGAGATACGGTGCAAGTACCATGATCATGAGACCGAGCAATCATCCTACAGCCATTCTAATACTCGCAGCGTGTTTGATCTTCTCAGTTCCCGCGGCGGGACACGCGGACAATCTGATTCGCTTCTATCCTGAGTTTCAGGGGAGCGGATTTTATGGCACCAACGTTCCGCTGCGAACCAGCAACGAAGAGGGCGACTTCGCGGGAACGCTGGTTGCGGGTTTTTACCTCGACTACACCTCGGCGGCGAGATACACGTCGATCCATTACGATACGTTCGCGCAGCTGTTCGCGCACAATACTCAGTTCGATCGCGCCGGAGAGGGTCAGTCGGTGCGCTTGACCGACGACGAACATATTTCGGATACGACCAAGTTGCGCTTCGATGAACTGTACTACCGCGATGCGCCGACCGTGGCGAATATCATCAGCAGCGACCAGGCGCCGGGGTTCAACACGGTGGCAGCCGGATTGTTGCTGGCGAACGACCAGGCATCGATCAACCAGTTCAGTGCGATCCTGTCGCACTCGTGGGGGAGCAATTGGGCCAGCGAGCTCGCGGTTCATCAGACGACTTTCTGGAACAACGGCGGCAACAACAACAGCCAGAGCAACGAGAGCTTCGAGCAGGGTGTCAGCACCTTCACCGACTATCATTTTTCCAATCGGTTCACGCTCGGGCTTGGATATCGATTCTATGACTTCCGCTTCACCTTTCCGGGACGACCGGGCGAAGAGGCGCATTGGCCGTTCGTGAAACTTGGCTGGCAGCCACTCGAGAACCTCTACCTCGCGGGAATTGTTGGAGTAGTAATTTCATATACACAGGGCACCGATCGGCAAGCCGTCAATGTGGGCGGCCTCGGATTGGCCGAATACAGTTGGCAGCGCTTGCGCGTCAAGGTATACGGAGGCCAGGAGCCCCAGCTGACCTCGGGCTTTAGCGGTGCCGGCAATCTCAAGGAAGTGCGCGGAGTGGTGCTCTACGACTTCACGCACCGTCTAAGCGGACAGGCGGGCGGCGGATATTACGATTCAAATGGATCCGGGTTCAACGGCCAGGTTATCTCGTGGGGTTTTGGTATGAACTACCGCGTCAACCGATGGCTGAGCTCGCACGTTGGATTCGTTCAGCTTCGCCGCAATGAAACCAGCGCCAGCGAATTCCTGCCGAGCGGCACCCAAAGCGGGAAGGAGGCGGTTGGCAATTATTTCGTTGTGGGAGTCAACGCTTCAGTCGAAGCGTTCAGGTGGAGTTGGCAATGAGCAATCAGACCTTCATCAGCGTTGGACCCTACTGGGACATCGTCTACCGTCATCGCGGAGTTTTTTTCGCAATTATCGCGGTCGGTCTGGTGATCACGGCGCTGACCCTATTCCTGATCCCCAAGCAGTATACTTCGTCGGTGCTGCTTGAAGTCTGGCAATCGGACGTCCAATCAACCGTGATGATCGGGGCGGAACAGGAAAAGGACACTTCGACGCCGCATATTGAAAATCGGCTCGAAGCGCTCAGCCAGCAGACTATCGCGCGGGCCGTGGCTGAACTGATATCGAAGCACAACCTCTACGTTCGCGACGGGAAGACAGAGGCCGGCGCCGCGGGACAAATGGCGAGCGCGATATCCATTTCGATTCCCGATTCGGTGTTGCAGTCGAAGACCCCGAATCGCTGGCAGCGCAGCCTGCCGCCCGACGCCGTGGAGATTTCATTTCAGTATCGCGATCCGGTCAAAGCGCAGGCGGTGACGAACGACCTGGCCGACATAATGGTCGACGAGTACCGCAAGGAACTCGAGCACCACAATGCGGAGACGATCAAGCTGATCTCGACCGAGCTGGATGAAACGCGGAGCAAGCTCGCCGACAGCCAAAGCCAGATCAAGGTACTAAAGCAGAAGTATCGCGGGAGCCTGCCGCAGGACCTCGATGACAACGTGAAGGCGCTGCAGGCACTGCAGATGCAGATGGAGCGGTCGGCGGAGGGCTCGAGCAAGGCCGACGAATCGGATGCGGCGACAGCGACCGCGCCAAAAAGTAACACGCCGGAAGCGGCGCTGGCGGCGCTCAAGACCAAACTGGTCGCGCTGAGGGCCGAGTATAGCGACGAGTATCCGGAGGTGATCGAGACCCAGTCGCAGATAGCGATACTCGAGCGCGAGGTCGGCAATCCGGTCGCGAAAACGCCATCGACGCCGGCGCCTGATTCGGCAGTCGGGCTGATGCGGCAGCAGATTGCCGACTACCAGAAGAGAATCGCAGACACGCCGGCGCATGAAGAAGCGATCGCGGCGGTGGATCGCGACTACGGAATCCTGTCGAGCCGGTATCACGACCTCAG
>Ga0210393_10001699_pt1 | contig 18292 bp, 16 predicted proteins | sample IncBWC27OmetaG_FD_160068 | JGI IMG/M metagenome (GOLD analysis project Ga0210393, IMG submission 160068) | Forest soil microbial communities from Barre Woods Harvard Forest LTER site, Petersham, Massachusetts, United States - Inc-BW-C-27-O ... | reverse complement strand
ACGCAAACAAGCGGAGTTCTACCTCGCAGAGGGAGAGCGGCTTGCGCATATGGGTAGCTGGGTTTTGGACCCTGCGGGTTTTTTCTCTTACTGGTCGCACGGACTTTTCTACATTTATGGTCTTGATCCGGCAAAAGAAGGGCCCAGCCTTGAGGAATACCTGGCAATCGTCCATCCGCAGGATCGCGAGTTCATGCGCTCGCTTATCAATCGAATGTTTACAGAGGCCTCGGGTTGTGATGTCACCAAGCGGATTGTGCGACCCAACGGCGAAGTTCGGTACGTACGTTGCGCTGCTGTTCCTATTGTCGAGAACGGGGTCTTGAAAAGGATTGTCGGCACTGCAATGGATGTGACTGAGCACGCGCAATTGGCCCAGGAGTTGCAGCGGCGGCAGGCGTATCTGGCCGAGGCGCAAAGGCTCAGCCATACCGGGAGCTTCGGATGGACTGTCCAGACAGGCGAAATCGTTTGGTCAGACGAAACTTTTCGGATCTTTGAATTCGATCCATCCGTCAAGCCCACACTGGAGCTCATCCTAGAAAGACTTCATCCCGAGGACAGACCCCGGTCGCAGCAAATCATTGATCAAGCGCCCGGTGGGCAGGGTTTTGAGGGTGAGTATCGTTTGCTTATGCGGGATGGCAGAGTCAAGAACCTCCACGTCTTAGCTCGTGCACTTCAGAACTCATCCGGCGACCTCGAGTTTGTTGGGGCGGTAACGGACGTCACCGAAGCCAAGGAAACGGAACACAGAATTCACCGAATTATCAACACGGGACTGCACTGGAGCGCGCGACCCGACGGCTGGGTCGACTTTATTAACCAACGCTGGTTGGATTACACGGGAATGAAGTTGGAACAAGCAGTGGGGTGGGGTTGGACACCGGCATATCATCCCGACGAAATTGAGGAAGTACAAGTCACGTGGCGAACCGCATTGGCGGAGGGTAAGCCCCTCGAGATGGAAACACGCCTCAGGAGGTTCGATGGAGAATACCGCTGGTTCCTCGAGCGTGTCTTCCCCCTGTTTGACCGCGCCGGACAGATTGTCGGTTGGTACGGAAGCGACATCGATATCCACGATAGGAAGCAGGCGGAAGAAGCACTGAGGCAACAGGAAATCGAGCTCCGACAGATGCTGGACTTCACGCCCCAACTTGTTTCGGTATACGGCCCTGCCCGCGAACGTATTCACGCCAATCGCATTCAGCTCGATTACCTCGGCGTTGGCCTTGATGAGTGGCGGCAGAGGGGGCCTGGCATTCACATTCACCCTGATGACTCGGAACGGGTAAAGGCTTGTTGGGATCGTGCTTTGGGAAGCGGCTCTGGTTTCGACGTAGAGTTACGCGTGCGCAAACATGATGGAAGCTATCGTTGGTTTCTGGCTCGCTACAATCCGGTGCGCGACGACATGGGACAGATCATGCGCTGGTATGTTGCTGGTACCGATATCGAAGATCGCAAGCAGGCTGAGGAGAAACTGCAACAGGAAAATGCCGCTCTGCGCGAGGAAATCGACCAAACCTCGATGTTTGAAGAGATTGTCGGGACCTCTTCCGCTCTGAAGAATCTACTCTTGCACATCTCCAAAGTTGCGCCGAGCGATTCTACGGTTCTCATCATGGGGGAAACGGGAACAGGCAAAGAGCTTGTCGCGCGCGCCATCCACCGAAGATCGCATCGAAGCTCGCGGGCATTCGTGAGCGTGAACTGCGCTGCCATCCCACGGGACTTAATTGCTTCCGAATTGTTCGGTCACGAGAAGGGCGCTTTTACGGGAGCCACGCAGCGGCGAGTCGGTCGCTTCGAACTGGCCGACGGGGGAACGATTTTCCTCGATGAGATTGGCGAACTGTTGCCCGACACGCAGGTCGCGTTATTGAGGGTGCTCCAGGAACGCGAATTTGAGCGGATCGGGGGAAGGCAGTCTGTCCATGTCGACGTCCGCGTTATCACTGCTACGAATCGTGATTTGAACGCAGCTGTCGCCAATGGAGCCTTTCGCCAGGACCTCTTTTATCGACTCAACGTGTTTCCCATCGAGGTGCCACCCCTCCGCGAAAGGAAGGACGACATCCTGATGTTGGTCGAGTATTTCGTGCAACGCTTCGCCACCAAGGGCGGCAAGCGTGTCCGATTAATCGACAACAAGACAGTGGATTTGCTGCAGTCTTATGCCTGGCCCGGAAATATCCGTGAATTGCAGAACGTAATTGAGCGGTCCGTGATTCTGAGCTCCGGTGAAGTTTTGTCGGTGGATGAATTATGGCTTTCCAAAGAAACAGCCCTGCCAGCATCTCGCGTTAAAGCACAGCCGACTGTCAGAGGTGAGGTTGATCCTCGCAGTGAGAGGGAGATTATCGAAGCAGCGCTGGCCGAGAGCAGAGGCCGGGTTTCTGGACCCTCGGGGGCAGCCGCTAGGCTCGGGATTCCGCGCTCTACTCTCGAGTCGAGGATTAGAGCGCTCATAATTAACAAAACGCGATTCAAATTCGGCTAAGTCTGGTCAGCTATCCCAATAATTCCTGAAAACCACTCTGGATCGAGAATCTCGATCCCAATCCCCTGCCAGCCCAAGCAGTTATCGAGCGGTCTGAAGTTGGGCGGTCCTCGCTCTGAGGAAACTGGCGAGAGTGGCGAGATTGCTGAAATTGGTGAAATTGCCAATATTCCTCTTTCTTATGTTCGGTTGCATCTTTAATAAACTCAACAGATTACGAATGGCGTAAGGCTTGCTTTGGCTAGAGTGTGTCGCGATGCTTGCGGCCCGAAGGATGGCGCGCTGAGGCATTACGACAAGCAATGTAGGAAGTCGCTATGTGGATGCGGTACTGCGCAGCATGTAAACGGGTACTCCGCAAAGCCAGGCTATGCGATCACATCCGCTGCGAGTGCGGCTGGGAATGGTAGCGGCAATGGCAATTGTGATCGAATTCTACGTGCCTGAGAAATTCCGTAAAAACAAAGCGGAAAAATGGATTCCGCGCCGGCAGCACGGGATGATCATTCGCTTTCCCGCGCCGGAAGAGAAGTCGGCATGACGTAAAGACGCAACGCTTGGTCTGTGCGAGCAAAATCGGGTGCCTCGGAAGCCGAGTTGGGAACAGCAAGGAACAGCAATTCGAACGCAAACCTATTATGAGCTGCAGAATCGAACGCGTTGCCATTGAAGAAGGTCACGTCATCTTGTGTTTTAGTGGACGAATCAGGGAGCAGGATGTGGATACGCTTCGGGGCTGTTTGGAACAAGACTGGGACGCGGTGGCCATCGATCTAACGGACATTCTTCTTGTGGACAGGGAGGCTGTAAGATTCCTGGCCTCCCTCGAATCGACGGGAACCGAACTCAGAAATTGCCCGGCCTACATCCGTGAATGGATCACGAGAGAAAGGGCGGGCAAAAATGAGTTGGGGGCCACGTAATAAGCGAGCGCGAACGCGCATCCTGCTGTGGAACAAACGTCCAAAGTTGATTGCGATGATTGATGAGGATGAGTCGTATCAACAATCACTTCGGAATCTCCTCGAGTCTGCTGGATTTGTGGCTCGGTGCTTTGGATCGGCGGAAGAATTCCTTGAAACCGATTTGCACCGTGAAGTCGGGTGTCGATAGCTGAGATGCAAATGCCGGGGATCTCGGGTTTGGAACTACAGGCCAGGCTTAAGGCGGAGCAATGCAATATCCCGATCATTCTTGCGGATTCAAGCGATGAGAGAGGGCGCAGTCGAATTCCTGGCGAAACCTTTGGATCATCAACTGTTGCTCGAAACGATCCTAGCAGCACTTGATCTGTGAGCGACACGGCTACAACAATCCCCTCGTATGATAGGAGGTTTCGAGTGCCAGAATATGCAATCGGCACGTACTCTGAGGCAGAACCGCCCGACCGAAGATTCAAGCGGATCATCGGCAATAGCGCCGCTCTAGAATCTGTTCTCGACGAAGTAGAGCAGGTGGCCTCCACCGATTCGACCGTCCTCATCGAGGGGGAAACGGGCACAGGAAAGGAACTCATCGCACATGCCATTCACAGCTCAAGTCAACGGTATGGACGGGCCTTTATAAAACTGAATTGCGCGGCTATCCCGCTGGATCTCCTGGAAAGCGAATTGTTCGGTCATGAGAAGGGCGCCTTTACCGGAGCGATCGCGCAGAAGATCGGGCGCTTCGAAATGGCAGACAACGGGACGCTGTTCTTGGATGAAGTGGGCGACATCCCCCCCGCATTGCAGCCCAAATTGCTGCGCGTTTTGCAAGAACAGGAGTTCGAGCGGTTAGGAAGCGGTCGAACCCACAAAGTGGATGTCCGGTTGGTAGCGGCGACCAATCGGAATCTCGGCAAGATGGTAGCGCGAGGTCAATTTCGCAGTGATTTGTACTATCGACTAAACGTCTTCCCGATCTTATTGCCTGCGCTTCGAGAGCGCCGTGAAGACATCCCCACCCTGGTCTCGCATTTCGTGAAGATATTTAGCCACCGAATGAAAAAGCGAGTGGATGGCATTCCTCCAGAAACGATGTCGGCCTTCCAGTGGCATTCCTGGCCTGGAAACATACGCGAGTTGCAGAACATGGTTGAACGCGCGGTTATCCTTTCACAGGATGGTATGCTCCACAATCCGTTGCACAACCAGCGGACCGGCCCTGCATGGGAAGACTCAGATCCCGCTCTGATCCTGGAAACGCTTGAGGAAGCTGGCTGGGTGGTGGGCGGACCACGCGGTGCAGCGGCCAAACTCGGACTGAAACGAACCACACTGCTCGCCAAAATGAAAAGGCTGGGAATCTCGCGACCGATTGGTCAGGAGGGGACCGAGATGGTCGACATGGCGCGGGAAAGCATATGCCAGAAAAATGCCCAGATTTGAACGGGTGCCTGCGCCGGACGCCCAATTTGCAAAAGCTCCGACAACTAAGGATGCCCACGAAACTCGAAGGAGTCCTAAGGAGTGTGAGGTTATGAACCCGACCAGAATAGTCCACTCAAATGGCTTCCCACCCGCGCTACCCTTTCCCTACAGCTTTCCGGTGACCACGGCGGCATCGCCCCTGCATCGGGCGACGCACTCAGCCTCGCGGCGTCCAGCCCCGGTGCTGGACCAGATTAGATTGCGCATACCGATGACTCTACGCGATTCCTCGCAAACCGCTACAGTTCAGATTGCGGCATTGGAGTAAAATGCCCGCCGACTGATTTATGTCTACCACTCGTTCACTACCTCGATACCTTCGAGGGCCAGAAGAAGTGTACAACGACACTTACGTGCGAACTGCAAAGGGATTGCGATACGTTTTGGGCAAGCGTCGCTGCCCTTGCCTAAGACATCGCAGATAGCCGCGAAATGAGGAAAGCGAAACAATTTGAAGCTGCGCGTTTCGATTGCCGCAATGTGAGCGAAAATCACGAATCGGGGGGAGCAACCAATATGAGATCAGGACAGCGGATATTTGTGGGGTTGGTTTTATTGGTCGTAAGCGGGGGTGTAGCACTAGGGCAGAGGAAAGGAAAGGCAGAGGATGCCATCCTAGCTGCTGACGCAGCGTGGCTGAAAGTTTATCAGGCGAAGGACCTTGCCAAATCAGTGGCGTTTTGCGACGAACAAGGCTCCTTGTTAGTGCCCGACACTCCTATCGCGACTGGGAAGGATGCCATCGCGAAAGTGATCGCCGATGATTTTGTACATGACAAGATCATGTGGCAAGCGAATAAAGTCGGCGTTGCCCGTTCTGGCGACTTGGGCTACACGAGCGGCACAACCGAGATGAACGTCAAGGACGCCTCTGGAAAAACTGTGGTTTATAAGGGAAAGTACCTGACGGTATGGAAAAAACAAGAGGATGGTTCGTGGAAGGTGCTGTACGATATGTTCAATTCCGACCTGCCAGCAACCCCCTAAACCCCAGTGCCATTCTTTTCGCGATCACAAATCAATCGGACGGTGCGCGTCGAACTGTCGTGTAGTGTTTCAGATTCGGACGCAATAGCTCACCTTGAGGTCGACAGGCTGGCTTTATGAACCATTTATGAAGTCTTCATGCGGAAATCATCTCCTTTCAACTCTAATCAACACTGTGGAATAGGTGTGTCGTCCGGAATGAGTGAGCGGGGTTGACGTCGCCGGAGCGCGCGGCGACAGCGAGGGCAGTGACGACAGAAAAGTAGGCTGCAACATGACCAGCGCGAAAGCGAGCGCAATGGTTCGACCCTTCCGCGGAGCGGCCATCGGATCGGCCGTAGCCCTGGTGGGGAGCTTTTGTGCGTATCGCCTGCACTTCAATCTTTCCGCAGCCGCCTCCATCGATATACTGATCGTCCTTTTTGTCACCCTCCGGTTCGGCTTCTGGCAAGCCACCGCTACGTCTTTTGCGGCGGTTGCTTGCCTGGCCTATTTCTTTGCTCCACCAATTCTGAGCTTTTATGTCGCCGATCCTCACAACTGGGTGGCCCTCGGAGTCTTTGAATTGACGGCGTTGATTGTCAGTCAACTTTCCACTCAGGCACAAAACCAAAAACGGAGAGCCGTTCTGCTCCACGACAATGCCACCCGGCTCTATGATTTCAGTCGCAGCATCCTAACGCTGAATCGACGAGAACCGCCCGGACCTCAGATTGCATCCCTGATTCAGAAAAACATTGGAGCCGACGCGGTAGTGATTTTTGATGCCACAGTCCCTCGACTGTATACCGCCGGAAACTGGACCCGAGAATACGAAGAGTTGGCTCGAAGCGCATGTGTTCAAAATGCAAATGGTGAATGCCAAAACTCCTCTAAATGGCAACGCGTGCTCCGCCACGGATCGGAGCCATTTGGCGCCTTGGTACTCTCTGGGGACCGTTTGACTTCTCTCATGGTCGATGCCATTGCGTCACTGGTCACCGTCACCTTTGAAAGAGCCCGCTCGTTCGAGAAGGAAATGCAAGCGGAAGCCGAGTGCAAGAGCGAGCAATTTCGCACCACGGTCCTCGACGCTCTCGCTCACGCTTTTAAGACCCCGCTTACCGTAATTCTGGCGTCGACGTCCGGACTCATCGAGGCTGGGCAACTCACCGAATCTCAGGCAGAGCTTGTCGGATTGATAGACCAGCACGCGAACAAGCTCAGTGGGCTAACCAACCATTGTTTGCAGATGGCAAAGCTCGAATCGAAAGCAATCGAGCCACGCCTGGAGGAGGTTGCGGTCCGCCCGCTGATCGAAGAAATAGCCGCCGAGTGTTCCGACCAAGTAGGGAAGCACTCGATTCGCGTAGACCTCGGAGCGGGAGATCTTGTAGTGTCCGGCGACCGTCCCCTACTTGCCATGACGATTACGGAACTCATTATTAACGCCGCAAAATATGCCAGCGTTGATTCGCCCATCACTGTTTCTGTCCTGGAGCAGTGCGGCAAGGTTATTGCCTCGGTGCACAACGAGGGTTCCGTGATTGATCCGAGCGAGCAGCCGCACATTTTCGAGCGCTTTTATCGTAGTCCCGCGACCAAGCATGGCGCCCCAGGAAGCGGAATTGGTCTCTCGGTTGCTATGAGAACAGCGGAAGCGCACTACGGGGGTCTCTGGGTGAACAGCGACAAGGCGACGGGCACAACATTCTTTCTGTCCCTTCCCGTGATCGGGAGGGATTGTGCATCCGTTGCAAGGTAAAGTTCTGCTCGTTGATGATGATGCCTCGATCCGTCGAGCCCTCCGCACGACCCTGAGTGCTCTCGGTTTTGAGATCGAGGAAGCCTCCTCCGGAGAACAGGCGGTATCGTTCGTTCGCACCGAGCGCTACGATGCGGTGTTGCTCGACATCAACATGCCTGGCAGGGGAGGCATCGAAGCCTGCCGCATTCTGCGGCGACTAGCTCCTGGTCTTCCCATTCTGATGTTGACTGTTCGAGATAGTGCGGATGACAAAATCGATGCCCTGGATGCTGGTGCGGATGACTATATCACCAAGCCTTTTCACGTCGGCGAATTGACCGCGCGAGTCCGGTCCGCGGTTCGGCGATCCCGGCAAACTCAGGGCGAGAGTGAAACTCTGATTACTATTGGTGAGATCGAACTGGACCGCGAGCGCCGTCTGGTGAGGAAGTCGGGCGCAATCGTCCATCTCACGCCCAAAGAGTTTGACCTGCTCTATTGCCTCATGTCGCATCCGGGTAAACCACTGACTCATGCGCGCCTCCTCACCAGCGTCTGGGGAACTGAATACGGAAACGAAGTCGAGTATCTCCGCACATTCGTGCGCCAACTGCGCCGAAAACTCGAAAACGATCCTTCAAGTCCTGAATACATCCTCACCGACTCCTATATCGGGTACCGATTCAAGGAAACAGAGGGCATTGGCGACTATCGCCGCGCCTCGGAAACATAGATACCCCTCATGCGATCGAAGCCGGAGGTCGCACATGTTTTCATTTGAATGGTGAAGAGAATCGATCCTGCTTTACGAGGATTTTATAGACCCCTCATGCCTGCCTCATCCAGTTCCAAATAATGTCATTACTGCGAAGAGATTCGTTTAGCGAAAGCCAATAACAGACGGACTCTAGCGGAGGAGAAAGATGCGTGGGAAGTTTGCAGGTATTGCAATCGCAATTGTCTTGATGGTTTGCTCCGCGGTAGGGCAATCAACATTCGGAAGTATCGTAGGCGTAGCACATGACAAGACGGATGCTGTAGTGCCCGGCGCAAAAATTCAGATAAAGGACCTGGCAGACAACAGCACTCGTTCAGCGACATCCGATCAGAACGGATCATTTGAGTTCGTGAATCTGAAACCGAGCAGATATGAGGTTTCGGTTCAGGCTGACGGATTCAATGACTTTCGGGTGACCTCGGCGGAACTGACGGCCCGACAGGCCCTGCGAGTCGACGTCTCGCTGAACGTGAAGAGTCAGTCCGAGAAAATCGAAGTCTCAGATACTGTGGCGACAATCAACACCGAGAACGGCGTGATCGGTGATTCCAAGGGCACGGCGCTGATTACCGGACTCCCGCTGAACTTCCGGGCGAGCACGACGAGTCCCCTTGCTTCCTTAGCGACCTCGGCGAACGTGCAACAAGATAGCCAGGGAAACATTGCCGTTGGAGGCGCAACAGCAAACATGGTGGGTTATTCGGTAGATGGCATCTCCACAGCAAATATATTCTCGAGCGTCGCATCAGCAAATCCCTACCCTTCTTCCGAGGGCATTGCAGAACTCAAGGTTACGTCATTCAACAACAATGCCGAATTCTCGCAAGTGGGCGATGTCACATTTACCACCAAGGCGGGAACGAACGATCTTCACGGAAGCGTCTTCGAATATCTTCAGAACGACGCACTCGATGCCCGAGTCCTCAACTTCAACATAAAAGCGCCCAAGCGCTTTAATACCTTCGGGGGGAGTCTAGGCGGGCCGGTACAGATTCCAAAACTGTACAGCGGCAAGGACAAGACATTTTTCTTCTTCGACTACGAAGGCAACAGAAGAGTGACCTCGCAGCCTGAACAATTTCTGGTGCCCACCGTGGCGCAAAGGAACGGAGATCTCAATGGTCTTTCGATCTTCAACAACAGGTTAATTAATCCAGCGACGCACCAGCAATTTCCGAATAATACGATCCCAGCCTCGATGCTGAACCAGTCTGCGCTAACGCTAGTGAACACCTTTTACCCGCTGCCCAATGTGCCATCGGGAGGCAGTTTCAACTATGAAGCGTTGCAGCCGATTCCCTCCTCGACGAACGGGTTTGACGGGCGAATCGACCAGATCATCAACTCGAAACAGCAGGTGTATGCAAGATTCAACTGGAAGAACCTGGTGACCAATGTCGTGAACCCGCTTTTGCCGGATGATCTCGACCACGAGCACGACCGGAGTTTTCTCGTCTCCCACAACTATTCGATTCGTCCGAACTTGCTGAACGAGTTCCGGTTTGGGTTTACACACACATTGCTGACGCCGTCCTTTCCCATCGAGGGTGCGGCGGCGATTGCCCAACTCGGACTTCAGAACATTGATGTTTCGCACCACCCAACCGACGGGGGGTTCCCGAGCTTTAACTTCTCCGATGGTACGGGCTTTACTCCGATAGGCAGAGATCATGTGGGGCCCACGCTATCCACCAACAATCAGATAGCGGACAACCTTACCTACATTCGCGGCAAACATACTTTCAGAGGCGGGATTGATTACCGCTGGGTGCGATTTGCAGTTCCCGAAATTGAAACTCCATCCGACGACTATGGCCTGTTCACGTTCCATCAAATTGTCTCCACGGGAAACGCACAGAGTGTCTTCACGGGAAACGCATTCGGCGACTTGCTTCTCGGTCTGCCGGGCAGCACTTATACCGACGTTACCGGACCTAGGGATGACGCCGGGGGGCCGCAAAGCAGCTTTTACGTGCAGGATGAGTGGCACGTGAATGACCGGTTGACCGTCAATGCTGGTGTGCGATGGGAATTGCAGCCGCCATTCGTGGATCAGCAGGGGATTCAGGCGAACTTCGATCCGCGAAACAATACGATAATCGTGAACAAGCGCATATACGACACCTTGGGCGGGCCTGCGTTTGGTTTTTTGCAATCCTTCAATGCATGCAATGCGGCGCCTCCGGGATTCTCGGCGCCCGCGGACGCGGGCTATGCGCCCTCTGCCTCGCTACCCTGCACTGCCGTCGTGTCCAACAGCCAGGCAGGATTGCCCGCGGGCCTTCGCCAGTACTATAAAGGCAGCATCGATCCGCGCATCGGTATCGCCTACCGCCCGTTCAACAAGACCGTGGTTCGGGCAGGCTTTGGGATCTTTACGGTGACGAGCCTTGGGCAACTTCAGAACAACAATGAGAGCAATCCCGAAGCCAATCAGCACACGTTTCAAAATGGGATCGGCGCGAATGGTCAGCCCTTATTTCAGTTTCCGCAGACTCTTTCGCCAAGCCAATTGACCCAGATAGGCGGCGCCACCCTCGGGCAGGCAACCGATCCGCGCTATCGAGATCCTCAGTCCGCGCAATGGAACGTTACGCTGGAGCGCGAATTGACACCCAATACGGCACTGCGAGTGAGTTATGTCGGTATGAACTCCTACCGCTTGAACGTTACGGTCAACCTGAACCAGATCGCTCCCAGTGCTCAGCCCTATATTCCGAGTCCCGTAGTCGACCCGAGGGCGCCGTTCCAGAACTGGGGAGTCCTTTACTCGACCGAGAATCTCGGTCTTCAAAATTACCAGGCGATGCAAGTCGAATTTAATCATAAGACCGCCAAGGGCTTGTTCTTCCAGGCCACCTACGCTTGGACACATGACATCAGCGATGCGCAAGGCGACGCACCGACCGCCTTCCCGAGCGAGACCAGCTACGAGCTCGCCGTTGTCGACCGTAATTCGCTCAGGCTGGATCGCGGCAATGTCGAGGGAGTGCGGCGGCAGCGGTTTCTGCTGACGGGGTCGTACGACCTGCCCTTCGGCCCGGGCCATCCATGGTCGAGTTCGTCCCGCTACCTGAACGGAGTCTTCGGTGGTTGGACCGTTAACACGATAACGCTCTTAGAAACGGGGCCGTATCTCACTCCGACGATCAGTCCGACCCTCGACCAGACCAATACGGATCCTGAGTTGGATGGCTCGATTGTCCGCCCGGACATAGTGGGCAATCCGATTCCCGCTCACCGCTCGGCAAACAACTACTTCAACCTCGGTGCTTTCGCGCCTACACCAGTGGGAGCGGCGCGCATCGGCAATGCCGGGGTCGGCATTCTGGAAGGCCCTGGCACGGTCGCGGTAAGTGCAGGGCTAGCGAAGTCAATGGCCATCCGCGAGAACATGCATTTGCGATTTGAAGCAACGTTCACCAATTTGCTCAACCACACAAATTACGCGCCTCCGGCTACGAATGTGAGCAGCCCCAGCACGTTTGGAGTGTTGGACGCGCAGCAGACTGCGGAGAACGCGGGCAATCGTACTGGGCAAGTGGCGTTGCGTTTTGAATTCTGAAACGAGAATTTGCGATGACACGAAGAAATCCGCTGACTGCGATTCGATTGCTTTAAGTGATTATTGCAGCCTACGCTGTGGCCCCATCGTCCGCACAGAAGGCAAACGTTCCGATACACCAGGACATCGTTGCCCTCGCACAGCCGAAGGTTACAGAAGTTTTGCTTGTGATGGACGCAGACAAGAACGGCAAGATTTCCAAGAAAGACTTTATGAATCTAATGGAAGCCGTTTTCGACAGACTGGATAAAGGAAAAACAGGCGAGCTGGATCCTACACAGTTCCGGCAATCTGTCAGGGTCAGAGCCGCCACCAGACGATGAAGAGCAGTTGCTGGGGCAAAATCTCTGGACCGTTTTTCACTTCCATTCCGAGGAGGTCAGTCGTGTTTAAGAGATGGACGATGCTCTTGGTCATCATGGCCGTCACAACGTTGCTCGCGATGGTAGGAACTACCGTCGCAGCTCAAAAGGCACCAACCCCAAAAGCACAGGATAACGTTGCAGGGGGCGAGCTTGAGGTCAAAAAGATGTTACCGCTGATGGATGAGGACAAGGATGGCAAGGTCTCCAAGCAGGATTTCATGAAATTTATGGAAGCCGAATTCGACAGGTTGGATAAGACAAAAGAGGGAAAGCTCGACGTTAAGAAACTGACTCAACCGCCGGCGCAGCCAGTCCGAGGGTTCCACAAGTAAAACCGTTGGCGAGACGTACTGGGGCACGCCAATACGTAACCCGCCCAAGCGACGCGCATCGAGGTTGATCCGCCGGCCCCGGATGCTCCGCAAACATTAATGTTCGACGTTCGTCCCACACACACGGGAAAGGGCGAAATCTGGGTCGTCATCCGTCCAGGCCAGTCCCATTGGCCACCCTCAGTTTGCGGCCAAACATCGTAGAAACGAGGGCTCGCGAAAACCGCCGAACCAGCAGCAGCGCAGATACCGCAGAAGCGGAGAAAGTTCCTGGCCCCCTCCATCAACTCTTTATCACCGAGCAACGAAATGGGGATCAGGTCTCGTATTTCTACCAACTCCGGTCGCCCGATCTGGGGCTCCTCGAACGGACCAATACCAAGCCGTTCATTGGCGACCGGCAGAAGTATGTGGATGGTATTTACAAGGAAATTGAGCAGCGTTGGTTGAGTAGCAACTCGGACGATGAGACGTTTACACAAGACCTACGCGCCTATGGCGCTCAACTCTTGGACGAGCCATACCTAAGGAGTTGCAGGCGACATTGTGGGAGCATCGTGACCAGCTTAAGAGCATCATGGTCATCTCCACCGAGCCTTTTATTCCTTGGGGATCGGTGCACCTGAAAGACCCGGCAAAGGGAATGCCACCTGACCTGCGGTTTCTCGGTCAAATGGGCCTGGTGCGCTGGCTCCATCAAGCCGGTTGGCCACCCGATGTGGTCAAGATCCGCAATGGCAAGGTTCAATATGTCGTTCCGGATTATCCCGATCCCGACTACGTCCTTGCTGAGGCAGCCAAAGAGCCCCTTTTCCTAAAGAAGGAGTTTCAAGCGACCGCCGTCACGCCTCAGCCCAACGACGTTCGCGACTTGCTTCAGCAGCCGGGAGCATTCGACCTCCTGCACTTTGCCTGTCATGGTTTCGCGGAATCCGACAACATCTCCAACGCCCAACTGATGCTCCAAGGGAGATTAGAAGGCGGGAAATACCTACCGGCCTATCTCAGTGCCACTACCGCGGCGCAGTTCAGCAATTTGAAGACTGCAGAGAACCGTCCCGTGATTGTCCTGAATGCATGCCAAGCTGCCCGTGCCGTATATACCCTGACCGGAGTGGGCGGATTTGCCCAAACGTTCATCAATGCGGGCGCGGGTTGCTTTGTGAGTTCGCTTTGGTCGGTCGGAGACCAACCGGCGCGTACCTTTACCGAAACCCTCTACTTGGAGCTCTTGCGTTCAAGAAAGCTGAGCGACGACGCGATTGAAACGCGTAAAAAAGCAAAGAACGCCGGAGACGCCACTTGGTTGGCTTACGCTGTTTATGGCCATCCATGCATGAAGGTGAAACGAAGTTAGACGCACGGAAACCAATACCCGAGGAAAAACGAAGCGCGAGCCGCACAATCAACCGTTGCGAAAGGAGTAACGGATGCCAGAATACCAAGCTGCCATTGACGCCATACTAAGCGGGCGAGGCTTGGGCCCGCGGTTTCGCGTCGACAGGGCCGGCGAAGGAGAATTTTTCAGCTGATCTCGGTCGCTTAGCCGCTAGTCATCCAGGCTGCCCATGGTCATATTGACGGTAGTTCCCGTCATCCCGCTCGCCTTATCGGAAGCTATGAAGACCGCCATGTTTGCCACCTCTTCGAGCGCCATGACTCGTTGCGGGTGGGTCGTGCTTGCGAGGTAACCTTGGAATTGTTCCCAAGTTATGCCCGTTGTCTTGGCTTTCATTTCGTAGACTTCCCTGATCGTGCTTGTCTCCGGCATGCCATGTGGTCGCAGAGCGACCACGCGAATGCCCTGAGGTGCGAGTTCGGCGGAGAGATCTCGAGTGAGCGCCTCCTTGGCGGCCTGCGCCGAACCGTAACCTCCGTTCAAAGGGGTACCTTTCCGCGAGGGGAGCGCGGTGACGGTCATGATCACCCCCGATTTATTCTGAACCATATGTCTTGCAGCCAGGCGCGCGCTCAGAAAGTACGACCTCGTATAACTCGCGATGGCCAGAGAGAACTGCTCGACATCCATATCGATCAGAGGGACACCCAGAATCTTCTCAGGCGAGATGCTGATCGCGTTGAACGAGATATCGACGCGGCCTGCCTTATCGATCACGGACCGCAGATGTTTATCTATCGCCTGTTCGTCAAGAGCATCGACCTCCGCCGCCTCGGCGGATCCACCAGCCAATTGGATTTCCTTGGCAAGAGCTTCTAGGGGCGCTCGCTTTCGCCCGCTAAGAAAAACCTTGGCCCCCTCGCAGGCAAAGGCGCGTGCGACAGCACCGCCGATCGCACCTCCGCCTCCGTAGATCACCGCAACTTTGTTCTTCAGCATCATCTTTGTTCCCTTTCCTGGGGTGCTCACCCCCGACCACTTCATGAGTTAAGACCGACGGATGAGACTTATCTGGGCGTGGCTGCTATTGTCGCAATCCATCGACATCCGGATTGTCAAAGCCGTCACCGATACAGACACCACGACATCGCGAAAATGGGCGCTCATCAACTGCCCAGTTCGCGCCTCGGTACGTGTCTATACAGGACAGAACTGGGTAGGGTCTCAGTATGACGATGAGCGGGATTGACCACGCTCGCGGGATGGCACGCGCCTATATTATTGAGTGGGTAATTACGGAGCAAAACTGATGTTAGTGCATATTTTCAGGGGTCCAGGCCGCGTGTTTGGTGTTACGGGAGACGGGACGGGAGGCAACTTACCCTCGCGATTTTCTCCTTGGACGTTCTTTAAATCGATCGAACTGAGCCGGGATGGGGAGGCAAGGGCGGGGGTAGATACCAACGAGTGTCTGGAAGACATCGAAAAGCATGGTTTTCACATTACTGATGCGCACGTCCGCATCACCGAAAGTGTAATCTGATGCATCGCCTGCTCGACCTGTCGGGAACAAGATGTCATCTCCGAGCGCGGGTCACTGCACACCCCACGGCTCGCCCGGTTCAAGTTTTGGCACTACCTGGAAGTGCGACAAGGTGTGAGAGAAAGGTGACGCGAAAGTGGAACTGGTGACAGACGACCTGATCAGCCGGGCGCGGGCCGGGGACGGCGACGCGTTCCGAGCGCTGACCGAGCCTCACCGCCGCGAGCTGCAGGTGCACTGCTACCGGATGCTCGGCTCCTTCCAGGACGCCGAGGACACAGTCCAGGACACCATGCTGGCCGCCTGGCAGGGTCTCGCGGGATTCGAGGGACGCGCCTCGGTCCGCACCTGGCTGTACCGGATCGCCACAAACCGCTGCCTTAACGCGCTGCGCTCGGGCAGCCGACGACCCGCCAAGGAATGGGACGTGCCTGGAGTTGTACCGCCTGAACCGACCCGGCTCGGCGAGATCGTATGGCTCGAGCCATTTCCCGACGCCCTCCTCGAAGGTGCGATCAATGTTCCGCTCGGCCCGGAGGCGCGCTACGTGCAGACCGAATCCATTTCGCTGGCCTTTGTGAAGGGCCTTCAGGTCCTGCCGCCTCGCCAGCTTGCCGTCCTCATCTTGCGCGACGTACTCGGTTTCCACGCCAAGGAGGTGGCCGACATGTTGGATTCGACCGTCGAATCGGTCAACAGCGCCCTTAAACGGGCGCGCACCAGCCTGCAGTGCCGAAGGCCGGCAACTGCCGACCGCGAACCGCCTCCCCCATCCGCCTCACCTGCGGAGAATGCGATCGTAGCGAAGTTCGTCAGCGCGTATGAGTCCGCCGATCTCGAGGCGCTCGTGGCCCTTCTGACCGACGACGTCTTCATCTCGATGCCTCCGATGCCCTTCGAATACGAGGGCCGAGATGTCGTGGCCCGCTTCTGCACCAGCATCTTCGGCTCGGGCCGAAGGTTCAGCCTCGCACGCACAAGAGCGAACGGTCAGCTGGCGTTCGGGGTCTACCTGCACGCCCCCGACGGTAGCCGTCAAGGGGTCGGCCTCCACGTCCTTACGCTGACCGGCGACCGGATCTCCGCCATGACCCGCTTTGAAAAGAACGTGCTCCCATGGTTCGGGCTACCGCGATCGTTACCGAGCCGTGGCTGTGCGCGGCAATGAAGGATGTGATGCCTTCGAGCGCGGATGATCCGCGTCATGGGAGAGCGATCTACACCAATAGCGGCTCGGCGGAAACGCCGTTGGTCGTTCTAGGTACGAAAGGTTCGAGCAAAGCCTTCAACAGAGAACTCAAGTGCAGTTGTTCAATTCCTGCTCGAAGAGTTTCTGCGGATCGGTTGCACTCTTCAGCGTGTAGCGGAGATATGATAGTCGCATCAGCCAGAGAGCATGGCTGAGGGCTTCTTCACTTCGTATCTGAAATGTGGTCCATCCTGAGTTCGGAACCCAGCGGTGCTCCTCAGCCAGTCCTTCTGCCAAGACCGCATCGCGGACCGAGCGTGGGAAAGGAATATCAACAATTCCCCCTGATTTGGTCTTCCGTGCCATCTCATTGTTAGGGCGCAGGTGGTTGCGGCCGCTTGGGTTGTGCGGCCGTTTTCGATAGTTCTCTAAGCGTGAAACATTCTTCATGCACAGGCTTACCAACATCGTCGGTTTTGCATGTCCTTAGATCGACCGGCCAGTTGCAAATTGAACAACTAAATTCCGGCTGCGTGGCGCGCGCCATAGGCACCTCTGGGAATAGCGGGGGGGGCCTCAAGACAAAAACATTACACAAAATGTTAAAGACTGTCTGTAGCGTGCACTACGTTTTTTGAATATTAAAGTCTAGTTGCAGGTACTGAAAAGGATTCGCCACGTTGCCTTTTGGACGCCCACGTTGGCGCTCTCATCGCAGTATCGGCAAACGCAACCGCGATGAAAACAAATTTGTGTTGACGGAACTGGTGCCTACGTAAAAATAGCTCTAGGCTGCAGAGTGCTGGGTCGGCGTCCGGCGCCAACCTGCCCCGCTTGTGCACACTGCTAGTCTCGGCTCCTGAGCGGCACGGACATGTTCGGCATTAGTGGGAAAAAAGCTGACGGTCGCGCTCAAGTTGACTATTTTTCTCGTAATACCGAGCAAACCACGTCGCCTTGGCCTTCGAGATGGCGATTCGGTCTCTGAAGGACGAGTTGGGTCGGCTTCTTGACTGCGTTCATGTTAGCCGCAAAGTGCAGGTGGTCGAAAATGAGGACGGCCTGGATCGCATAAGAGGTGGCGACGCGAGGGTCTTCAATCATGATGAGGTGATCGCCGTTTCCTTTTTCTCCGCTTTCGGAGAGGTTCGAGCAGCCGGTGAATACTTTAGCGGTGGGCAGGTTGAAATCAGTGACCACGAACTTGTTGTGTTCGTGAATGCCGGAGCCCGAACTGAATTCCGCGGCGAACGTAGGAGCGACGCTCTTCTTGAGATAATTCCAACCAAATTAGGCCCACGGTGCCGTCTGGTTTCTTGACGCTGAGGCCCTTGGATTTGTCGGGGATGCCGTAGCTGAAGACGGGCTTGTCGGTAAGGCGGTCGACGGCTGCGCGGACAGTGTCGGTGGTTTTTATCTGAGCCAGGAAGGCGCCTGGTTTCGTAAATTGAAAGGATAGTCATCTCTGAGACACTCGAAGCGGCTTCGTCGCATCGAAGAAGCCAGCGTGCCGGTCCGTGGTAAACGCTAAGAGTCTCTTACACAGCCTCG
>Ga0210393_10001698_pt1 | contig 18304 bp, 19 predicted proteins | sample IncBWC27OmetaG_FD_160068 | JGI IMG/M metagenome (GOLD analysis project Ga0210393, IMG submission 160068) | Forest soil microbial communities from Barre Woods Harvard Forest LTER site, Petersham, Massachusetts, United States - Inc-BW-C-27-O ... | reverse complement strand
ATTGACCTCCAATTCCTCGTTCAAGCAAATTGCGGTTTTCACGAAGTTGTCGTCGAGCCAAAAATGTCCGGGCGCAATGGGGTCGTGAACCGTCCAAGTGAGGCTATATTCGAGAATATCGCCCGGTGAGAGCGATTTGATGGCAACGTGCTTTTCGCGTTCGTCGGTGTACATGGGGGCCTGGCGGCTGACGGCGGAATCGACGTCCTGGACATCCGAGGCAGGCGTGGAGACCACAGAGCCATCGGGTTTGCGGACGCGAATATAATTGATATCGAGGGATTCGAAGCTGGCGGCGTAGGAGAAAATCAGGAGGCCAAAATCGTGAGTGGCCGATTCCGATTGAATGCGCGCACGAAATGTGAGTTCGCGGCGTCCTTTTCCGTCGGCTTCATAGCGGAGAAGCGATTTGATTTCCTCGATGACGTAAGGCTCTTTGGCGAAAGAGTTGGAATCGGGGCGGGGCACCTGCCCGGTAACGGTGGTGGTCTGCGAAAAAGCGGCCTGAGCAAAAAGGAGTACGAGGAGTAAAAGAAAGAACCGGGGAAAGGGTCGCATGACTGTACGAGCAAGATAGTAACTGAACTCCGTTCTAAATGAGGAAAGAATTTTTGCAGACGGAAGCTTGAGTAAAAGCGCCTGGAAAAACACGAAGAGACTGCCGAGGCTCGCGAGGTTGTGTGGAGCGGGCGGGAGCTCAATCCTCACACCCCAAAGCGGAGGAGTTTCTTCGGCGATTGGAGCGAGCGCCGACAGCATATTCGCCGAGCGGAGGGACGCGCCGTCGAGGGGTAAGCTTACTTCCCTCAACGCGTCCGCACCGCATGTGCCGACGCATTTACCTCACGGACGTGCGAGAAAGCCACAACCGCGGGCACGTATTTTAGAAAAGAATCCCCAAGGGCAGACGCTGGGCTGAGGGCTGCCTGGTCGGTACCGGTGACAAATTCCAATCGCGATGGCTGTTGAGTCGTAGGAGCACGCTTAACGTCGCACAAGGGTCGCGAGCCCTTGTTGGTGGCGCGGTCCAGGTTTTCCCCGGCGGTCTCTCGAGGAGGATTAGCTCAATTTAGATTCCATGTTCACGCGGGTGTTATGAATGCCAGTTAAACACCATGTGGGGCATCAACCCGTTCGATTTGGAGGAAAGTATGAATTCAAATGAACCAAGGAAGTGGAAAGAGAAAGCTACAGCTTGCGTGCTCACGTTTGCGCTATCCGCTTTTGGCTTTGCGGCACCGGCCCGAGCTGGAGACGATCTGGATAAGGCGGTCGATGAGCTCAAGACGGCCACCCCGATCAAGCACGTCATCATCATCGTTGGGGAGAATCGGAGCTTCGACCACCTTTTCGCGACATATATGCCAAAGCATAAGTCAGAAAAGGTGCTGAATCTTTTGTCCGAGGGCATCGTCAACGCCGACGGCACGCCGGGGCCGAATTTCGCCAAGGCGCATCAATACCAGATTGTGTCCGCACCCAATGGCGGCAAATTCTTCAGCAGCGCGGATTTGGCAAACAAGGAACTCTATGCCACGTTACCAGCGCCCGATCTGAATGGCGTGCAAAATCCGCCCGCCGCCATCCTCCTGACCCTGGGCGGCGATCCGGGCTTGGCACCCCAGGATCAATTCCTGATGGGGACCGGAGGCACTGGACTCGCTGTCAATGAGGGGCCGGATACCCGCATTCCCAACGTCAGCAACCTCCTACCGGGTCCCTTCCAATTGACCGGGCCGAACCTGCCGTTCGACGCCTACGCCGGCGACACCGTCCATCAGTACTTCCAAATGGTGCAGCAGGTGGATTGCGCCATCGACGCAGAACACGTATCAAAGGATAACCCGACAGGTTGTCTGCATGATCTGCAGTCGGCAATCGATACCACCTACAGCACGCCCATTGGCGGCACTCCGCATGACACCGGGCAAACCATGGAGTTCTTCAACATGCAGAACGGCGATGCGCCTCTCTTCAAATCCCTCGCTGATAAATACACGATGAGCGACAATTATCACCAGCCGGTGCTAGGCGGCACCGGACCGGACAGCCAGCCGCTGGGCTTTGCCGATCAAGTGTTTTTCAGCGACGGCAAGGGCAATCCCGCAACGCCGGCGGCGAAGAACATCTATAACCCCGATCCGGTGGCTGGAACGCTCAACCTCTATACCCAGCGGGCGCAATGGTTTAACTGCAACGACACCACCCAGCCCGGCATTGCCGCGATCACAAATTATCTGAGTTCGCTGCCCTATGCCGTGGAGACGAAATGCGGCCCGGGCGAGTATTGGCAGGCCGTCAACGTCAACCCGGCCTTCACGCCAAAAGGAACGGTGCAGACGGGTCTCGTGGTTCCGCCGACGACGCAGCAGAGTATCGGCGATGTGCTGAGCGCCAACAATATTCCCTGGAAATATTATGGCGGCGCGTTCAATGCCAGCGGAACAGGCGGCCCATTGGACGGGCTCTATTGCAATATCTGCAATCCGTTCGAGTATGAGGCTAACTATCCGGGCGTGGTTGCGGATCACATGCGGGACGTCACCGATCTCTTTACCGATCTCAAAAACGGCACCCTCCCGGCGGTCTCCTATGTGAAGCCGGACGGCGTCATGGATGGCCACCCCGCTTCGTCGAAGTGGGGGCTCTTTGAGGCCTTCGCCCAAAACATCATCGAACTTGCCCAAAGCAACCCGAAGCAGTGGGCCGAGACGGCGATCTTCGTCACCGTGGACGAAGGCGGCGGCTTCTACGACTCGGGCTTCATTGAGCCGGTGGACTTCTTCGGGACGGGCCCGCGCATTCCGATGATCGCAGTTTCGCCTTTCTCGACCGGCGGGCATGTCAGCCACGTCTATAACGAGCATTCCTCTTTCGTGAAGTTCGTTGAACGGAACTGGAAGCTAAATACCACGCTGAGCGACCGCAGCCGCGATAACTTGTCGAATCCAATTCAGAGCGAACACTCCTACGTGCCGCGCAACATGCCGGCGATTGGAGACCTGTTCGATCTGTTCGACTTCGATCACCATGACGATCGCGATCACGATGGTGGCGATCACGACGGACGCTAAAGTGGATTAAGCACCTCAGATGTGTAACCAAACGCCGGCAGGAGTTTCCTGCCGGCGTTTTTTTTTCGTCGCCAGGGTTTTGCTCTGACAAGGTCCTCTTCGACAGAGGACTGGAAGGGCCGCGGCCCATCAAGCCGATGCAACTCATGTTTTGCATTGGATGTAAAGAGCACACGAGGGGCCGTGGCTTAAAAGGTGGAATGACGATTCGCCAACAGGTGCGAGGCTGAACAACTTCGAAGGGATGTTTTCCGCCTAGATGAGTTTTAACTCGGGAAAGTCCCGGCTGTATCTTTTGGGATCGAGCGTCATGAGACGATCCGCCTGGGCTAAGGCATGAGAGCCGATCAGGAAATCGGCGAGCAGGCGCTTGGGGTGCTGGCGCGTTGATTTTCCGCGCCTATTTGCGTAGCGTGCAAATCGCCGACCGGCCTCAAGCCACACCGTTTGTTGAAATTCGAAATCCACAGTGATACCGGTTTCCGACAGAAAATTATTCACGAAGGACTCCGTGGCCTTGGGAAAGGCCAGCAGTTCGGCGTAAACCGGAGCCCCGACAACCAGGCCCCCTTCGGTTTTCAGGTTCCCGAGATTTTTCGCTATGTCCGACGCCGAGGGTTCAAGCGACCAAAGGGCGGAAAGAACGTTTGTATCGATCGCCGTCCTCATCCTTCTCCACCGTCTTCGTCACGAAGCGAACGTACCCAGGCATTCACTTTCTGCTTACTGGAGAAGGCCGGGAGGGCGCCGACATACTTGAGAAAAGGATTCTCCGGCGGGCGTGCCGGGCGGAGGGTCGTTCGGCCGTCATCCATGACGAATTCCACGCGATCTCCGGTCTTCAGACCGAGCCGATTGCGAACTTCGAGGGGAACCGTGATTTGGCCTTTGCTGCTAATGGTGCTAGAGCGTGCCATCTTTACCTCTCTCCTTTACTGTAGGGATGGCATAATTTGCTCTGTTTGTCCGCCCAATACCTGAAACAAAGCGACCATCCCCAGGCCGAGGCGACACCCGAGGACAAAGCGAAAGGTCGCCTGTTTGGCCGCCAAAATTTGTCGTCTTTGATGCGGCACAAGGAAAACGAGGGCAACTGGTGGGGAGATATTGATCGTTTCAAAAAAATGGCGGAGAGGGTGGGATTCGAACCGTCTCCCCCTATTGAATCTGCGTAAGTTGCTGATTCCGTTCAGTCCCTCAACCCCTGCAAGTCCTGGAACGCCAGCAGTTTGATACAAAAGTGATACAAAACCAGGGACGTTTCCTCGGTTTCCTCCCGCAGTTTTCTCCGGAATAGCTCAACTCTCCGGGTGTGTTCGAAGGGGGAACGATGGCGGAACAACAAAAAAAGCGCGCCGGCTCCGACGCCGACGACGTTGGCGACGAAGTGCTTTCACTTGCTGCTCTATCGGAAAGACGTCCTCTTCGCATCAAAACGTGCTTCCCAGCAGGACCTAAGCGCCGGTTGGCGCGAATCTCTTTGGCGATGATCGGGCGATCCCATCGTAAGAAATTCACGCTTCTATTTCTTGTGGCGTGGGTTGCGGAAAGCGCGCAGCGCGGACGATGCCACTACTTCTCTCTTGGGTCGTGTTGCGGACGATCAGTCGATAACTCAATGCTGGTTCTCAAATAGAAATATTCCCAACAAACTCGGCGACGCTGAAGAGTGCCATCGAGAAAACTGGAAATAATAAATAGAATTGCACACCCTCCTAACGCGAAACTCAACCAGTCAAAGAGTATGCGCACCGTTTTGACCCAGGCATACAACCCCGTAACTTTGGATTCGTCATAAATACCTCTCCAAATTGAGAATGCTTCGAAGGTGACAAGAAGCATTGACAATAGTACCGTCAACCAGAACAGTCTCCTGATCGAAGCAATCTTTATCTCCGAGAATCTCGCAGAGTAGCGGAACTTGCTGTCGGCTATCTGTAGTGTTTGGAGGACGGCTTGATCGTGGGCTGGGCTTCTCGATTTATCCAGCGACCTTCCCGGGGTCGGCTCGTATCTAACCCGATTTACGAACGCTGACTCAGCAAACAAATCGGGACCAATGGAATTGGCACGAAGATCCTTTATGGACGTTCGCCCTCCGCGGACCGTAAAGAAACGCCACATGAGCCGGAGCCCGCGGATTATTGCCAAAGTGACTACCAAACCTACATAAACTAGAAACAGCCTTGCAAATAGCGGCGCATCAGACCAATGCAGTTCGAGCATCGTGGATTCCCCTGGTTCAAAAGAATGTGTCCGGACACGGAAACGGAATAATTTTATCAAGCCAGGGTGAGTGCATAAACATTTCAACTTCAATGACATCAGAAATCACACAACTTGGATGATTGGTAGTATCGGTGCCACGTAGGGTCTGAAGAGAACAAGTAGTGGTTGGTCATCGGTCGCGAGGCTTTGGACCAGTTCCTGGTGAGTCGGGAAGTCTGCCGCGCCGAAACGTTGCGGTGTTGCATTTTGCAAAGAGTAACAGGGAACACGCGGAACAAGGGAACAAGGATTTTTTTCGAATGTGGGACCTGGTTTTCAGGCATTTGGAGCGGTGATACAAACGTGATACAGCAGCGAAGGGGGCAATTTGGGAATCGTTGGAAACACAAAGGGTTATGGTTGGCGGAGAGGGTGGGATTCGAACCCACGGTACGGTTTCCCGTACGCTCGCTTTCGAGGCGAGTACTTTCAACCGCTCAGTCACCTCTCCGCGGTTGTTGCTGCGTTGATTTTAGCAGAGTGGTTTGATCCTGGGCAATGTAACGGTGCGGAAATCTACCGACGCGCGGCGAAGAAGGATTGCAGGATGGCGGCGGCTTCAGCCGCCAGAACGCCGGGAGTGACTTCGACTTGATGGTTCAGGCGTGGATGGGAGAGGACTTCGAAGCAGGAGCGGACGGCGCCGCCTTTGGGGTCGTCGGCGCCGTAGACGAGGCGCGGAACGCGGGCCTGGATGATGGCGCCGGCGCACATGCTGCAGGGCTCGATGGTGACGTAGAGAGTAGAGCCCGCGAGGCGGTAGTTACCCGTTAAGCGCGCAGCTTCGCGGAGGACGATGATCTCGGCGTGGGCGGTGGGGTCGGTATCGCGAATGGTGCGATTGCCGGAGCGGGCGAGGATTTTGCCGTCGTGGACAAGGGCGGCACCGATGGGGACTTCGCCGGCTTCGGCGGCTGCGCGGGCTTCGTCGAGCGCGGCTTGCATGAATTGGAGGTCGGCTTCCATTCTTCGCCCGAGAATAACATGCCACGCTGGGGACACTTTGCTGGAATATAGTCAGAGCCCTCTGCGACAGAAAAATAGAAGCAACGATCTGGCGCGTGATTGCTTGACAATCGTGGAACGGCGAAACAAACTACGCACATGGAAAAAACTGGGGAGTGTGTTCCGCGCGCTCGATTGCGCCCGCATTTTAATTCCATACCTGGCGAAGCGTTTTTTAAATCTGCCGGCACGGCGTGGCGCTGAAAATTCCGCATGGAAATCCGAAGAGATCCGATAACGCAAAGCTGGGTAGTGCAGGGGCAGAAAGACGCCCTGGACGAATCGCCGCGGCCGTGTCCGTTTGACGGCACGGCGATGGATCGGCAAACGGCGATCCTGACGTGGCCCGCCGAGGGACCGTGGCAGGTGCGCGTGGTCCCACATCCCGAGCCGCTGTACCGCATTGAGGGAGAGCCAGGGCGGTTCGCCGAAGGCATGTACGACAAAATGGGGCCGACCGGGGCGCACGAAGTGGTGGTTGAGACGCCGCAACACGACAAGCGCGTGTCGCAATTGAGCGATGAAGAGATCGAGCGCGTGCTGTGGGTGTGGGCGTCGAGGATCGCGGACTTGAAAAAGGATGCGCGGTTCAAGTACGTCAGCGTCTTCAAGAATCAAGGACCAGAGGCCGGGGAAGAGTGGACGCATGCGCACTCGCAAATCACGGCCACCATTTTCGTCCCGCGGCGGATCAAATACGAGCTGCACGCAGCAAATGAGTGGTACCACGAACGCGAGCGCTGCATTTTTTGCGACGTCGTAAAGCAGGAAGAGAAGCAAGGGAAGCGAATCGTGGACGTGCAGGGCGAATATTACGCGATTTGCCCTTATGCGTCGCGCGTGCCGTACGAGATGTGGCTGCTGCACCGGCGGCACAATCATTTGTTCGAGCAGCCGCGTCCGGGTTCGAATCGCCGGCACCTCGCTTCGCTTCTAGGCAGAGTACTGAGGCGATTGGAGAAGGTCGCGCCCGCGTTTCATTTGGTGGTGCACACCGCGCCGAATACGCGCAACAAAAAAGGCGAGCTGGCCGGCTACTGGAAAACGCTCGCAGAAGATTTTCACTGGCACATTGAAATCCTGCCGATCGTCGAGAGGCGGAGCAAGTCCTACAGCATCAAGGAAGTGTATTTCAACGGGCTGCTGCCGGAGCAGGCGGCAGAACAGTTGCGGGCGCTGGACCCCAATACATGAAGCAGCGGTCCGCGAATCCGCCGGAGCGCGGCGGAATCCTGATCAACCTGATCGTCTTGCTGTTTTTTGCGGTTTTTTGCGTAGTGGTGTACCTGGTGCGGCACCCGTTGATGCGGTTTGCGGCGGAGTCGTGGATTGTGGAAGACCCCATCGAGCATGCGGATGCCATCGTGGTGCTGAGCGACGACAATTTTTACGCCGACCGCGCAACGCGAGCAGCCGAACTATTCCGTGAAGGCAAAGCGCCGCTGATTGTTGCCAGCGGAAGGCGGTTGCGGCCCGCGGCAGGGATCGCGGAATTGATAGAGCACGATCTGATTGAGCGCGGGGTGCCGAAAGCCAAGATCGTGCGCTTTTCACATGACGCGGATAGCACGAAAGAAGAAGCGGAAGCGCTTGCGCCACTTTTCGCCGAGCACAAATGGCGAAGCGTTATGGTGGTCACATCGAACTATCACACGCGCCGCGCCCGCTACATTTTTCGCCGTGTTTTTCCGGAGTCCGTCGATGTGCGCGTGGCCAGCGCGCGCGACGGGGACTTCGATCCCGAGCGATGGTGGGAAAAGCGTAAATCGGTCAAGGAGTTAACTCGGGAATTTGGGGGCATGGTGGTGGCCATCTGGGAGCTGCATGGCAAAAGTCAGACGCATGAGAAAGCGCAATCGGTAGTGGGTCTGGTAGGACTGAATCCTCCATTAGTGGTGTAGCCATACAGGAAACACCCTAGATTTGCTACCCGGCATACTTGTTTACAGCGGATAAGTGCTGTACTATGTTCACTCTTCTGAGTCGCAGCCTCCAACCAGTCCTGCGATGAGCGGCTTCGAAAGTCCAACTATCGACGTCGAGGTGTCGGATGTGGAAAAAAGAAGATGCGAAGTCTCCAGGAGTTCCGGAGATTTCCACAGCACCCGTGAAGCCATCGGTTTCTTCGAATGCGCCTTCCAGCAGTTCCCCCGCGTTCGCGTCCATGCTTCCGGTCTCACCGCGGGCGGATGCGTGCATCAGCCAGGGGATCAAAATCAAAGGGGAAGTGACCGGCAGCGAAGATTTATTCGTTGACGGGCAGGTGGATGGAAAGCTGAGTCTGACGAACGGCATCTTGACCATCGGACCAAATGGGACAGTGCATGCCGATGTGAACGCGCGCGAGGTCATCGTGCGCGGAAAAATCGATGGAAAAGTGTCGGGGTACGAGAAGGTGCAACTCTGGAGCACCGCCCAGGTCAACGGGGAAGTGCAGACCGAGCGCTTGGCGATTGAAGATGGCGCGCTGCTTCGGGGGAAAGTGGAAGCCGGAAAAGTTCCACGCAAGGGCGGGGAGGCGAAGGCGGCTGCGGCGGGAAAACCGGCAGACTCGATTTCGCTGAATTCGGGAACGGCGGCGGACTAATCCATGAGCTTCCTGAACAAACTGGGAATTGGAATTGGGACGGGAACTTCGAGGGAGATGACGCGTCCGGCGCCGTCGAGCAACCGGCATCGCACGCCGGGAATGCCGGCGGCTGCGGTGGGAACGGCGCGCGCGCCGGAGATGCACGAACCGACGCGGATTTCGAATGGCTTGAAAGAGTTCCTCTGGAACCTCGATGGCCTGGGCCGCGGAAGCCTTCTGGATCTGGGGCCAGCTTGGCAGACGACACTCAGCTTTTTCATCGAGCGTGGGTTTCGCGTTTCCTCGGAAGACATCTTGCGCGGATGGAAAGCGTTTCTGGGAGAAGAAGAAGCGCGCTTGCGGGACGAGAGCGGTTTGCGTGACGGGCTGGACATGACGCCCAACGGCCGCGCGGCGCGATTCCTGGATGAGAACTTGAAGTATACGCGCTCGTCGTTTGACGCCATCCTGCTCTGGGATTTGCTGGACTATCTGGAGCCGGCAATGGCCAAGCAAACGGTCTCCTGCTTAACGGAATTGCTGCGGCCCGGCGGTGTGGTCTTCGCGATGTTTCACAGCAAGAAGCCGGAAGGGTTTCAGCGCTATCGCGTGGCAGATTCGAACACACTGCAAGTGATATCCACGCCCGTGATGTGTCCGGCGCAAAAGGTTTATCAGAACCGCGAAATCCAGGACCTCTTTGGGCGTTACCGGACGATGAAATCTTTCGTGAGCCGCGACCAGCTTCGCGAAACGCTCTTTATCAAGTAATTTCCAAAAACAGGTAGTCCGACAAGCGGGCCGTGGAAACCGTGTCCCGGCTGTCATTTGACTTGCAACTGGCGATTTCGAAGAGTACAAGCAAGGTGTGAGCTCATCGAGCTCCGGAGGGGACTATGACTCCACCGGGCTTAGAGCAGAACCAAAGCTGAACACACCGCTTTTGCGGTGCGCGTCGCCCGCGAAACATACGCGTAATCAGCGCGCTTCCGAGACGACACAGCAAAATAAGCAAAAAAGGGAGCCGCCCGGCTCCCTTTTTGCTTTGCAATGGAAAGATTGGATTAGTGTTTTGTCGAAGCCGAGCGGTGATGATGGTGCCGCTTGCCACTGCGAGAGTGCCGGGGGTGATGGCGGTCATGCGACGACGCTGCGTTTGAATTCTGCGCCGAAGCCGCGTTGCCGGGTGACCCTGGAGCAGGTGGAATTGCATTCGCTTGCTGAGGCTGTGCGGCTGCGAAGAGCAGCGGAGCAACTGCCAACGTGAGTATGCTTAAGGTACGTTTCACAGAAATTCTCCCAAGTGGAAATCCCCTGTGAAGGTATTGAATCACAAGCAAGGAAAAAAGTCGCGGAGAATTGTGCCGGGGAGGTGCGCAATTTAGCAGCGGGGGCCGCGCCCGGCAGGCGCAAGCAAATCGAGTGGGTAGTCGATCACCGACGCGCGCCTTTACGCTGAATCTTGCAAAGCTAGCTGCCGAATCGGATTTTCTCCAGCCACTTGATCGCTTCATGCTGATTGGCTATCACCTGCGCCTGCCATACGAGGGCAATGGACATCAGGCTCATGGTAATGACGCAGCAAACGAGAACGATATTTTTGTGCGACTCACGCGCAGGAAGGCGCAACGCGCTGACGAGAGATGACATAGTAAGGTGTCTCCTAGTACTCAGGGCAAGAATCGTTACGCGCGGCTCCCACCCGAGGGGCGCAAATGCTGAGAGATCATTTCACCCGAGAATTTAGGGGCAATCGGACTGCCACAAATCCATTTGTACAGAAGTCGTTGATTGCTGGAAAAACAGGCGAATTTGATTTTATGGCGAGACAAGCTCAGCTATTCAGGGCAGAAGATGTGCAAAGAAAATCGTTTCTTAGCCATTTTCCTTCCGGCGACTTGGCCCGCCGCAAGGTTGTTGATCTCAAAAACGCCGCTGGCGAGTACCGGAACTCTTCGTTCGCAAGCCCACTAGTGGGGCTGATTGTCGCCGCCTAAAGCGAGCAGGACTTCTTCCCAAACGTTGGGATCATGGAGAGGAAATTCGCGGGCCTTGGAGGTCGCGGTGACTTCAGCTGAGCTTTCCAAGGGTTTTTTTGCGGTGAGCAGGATGGTGCGCTCGCAGTACGGAAACAAGCTCGCCGCGTGTTCGGCCGTGGCGATGGCGAGGGTATGTGCATGATAGCGGAGCGCGCGGTCATAGAGTCTTGCCAGTTCGCGGACGCACCGCTGCACGCTGGCACCGACGGCCAGCGACCACAAAATACCATGTTGGCGAAGCTGCAGCTTGCGATTGGCGGCTTCCAATCGAAAGCGCTCGATATCCTGCTCCGAGGCTCCCGCAAAGAAAAAGAGCACGTCAAAATCGCGCTGACGGGCGAGTTCCGCTTCGCGCAGAGGCAGGCCGGCGTTCTGCACGAGTTCGCGAGGAGATAGTGAGCGCAAAGTGACGACGGACACGCCGGTCTCTTCGGAAAGCAATTCCAACGCGTTTTCGGCAGCCGGGAGGGCCTCTGCGACAGGCAGGCACGTGAACCGACCTAGACGCACGGTGGTTGCGCCCTTCGAACGGGACGTGCCGGACTCTGGGCGCAGGTGGAAGTAGTCTTCGGGAAGGCAGACGCAGGAGCCATCCTCGATGATGAACGGATGTGTGTGGGCGTGTTTGCGGCGCGCGTCGTCGAACTGCAGCCGGGACCTGCTGGTGAGCCAGACAGCTGGGATTCCGGCATGGTCAAGGGCGGCAGTGAATTCGTCAAGCCCGGGAGTGCTTTTTCCATGCGGGGGAATCAGTCCATCCACGGCGATGTACAAAACGTTTGATGTTTGACGCAAACAGGGCTCCGGCGGTGAGCACTCATTCTAGCGGAAACGGCCCGGAATGTATGTTCGAACGGGATGGCGCGGGATCGCAGCGCATTCTCGCACGCGGGCAGGTGGATGAGGCAAAACAAAAAGGCGGGCAGTGGATCCTGCCCGCCTTCGTAAGCGCCAGGCCGTCGCGGCCGGCGGTCTCTCGCGTTTTTACTTGCCAGACTTCGCGGTGCTTGCAGACGTTTGCGAATTCGCCTTAGGGATGCTGACGTAACCGCTGATGGTGTCCTTGGAAACCTTGTTGATCACGATTTCCTCGGGAATGTGCGTGCCAGCGGTGTAGAAGAAGACGGGCTCGTTGAGCGCGCGGTTCTTCTTTTCGAACTGTTTGTCTTCGACGGTCAAGGCCACGCTGTACTGATTGCGCTTTTCATTCACGCCCTTCAGCGCGACGGTAACGTTGCCGACCTTCTGGGGCTTGTTCTTGCCGGTGATGGTGAACTCGACGTAGTCGCGTTCGCCAAGGCGGCGCAGTTGGTCGATTTCATCATGATTGCGCGCGATGAGGGTGCCCATCTCGCTGCGAGCCATTTTCAGATCTTCGCGGGTGGCGTCGAGGTCGGTCTTTACGCCCACGACTTTGGTGTCCACCGTCTTCACGTCGTCGGAAGTCGCCTTGGTGGCGAGTTCGGAGTGCACGGAAGTGTCTAGCGCGGTCAGCTTCTGCGTGGTCGCGTCGTTCAATTGCGCCGCTTCCGTGCGAGCCTTCTTAAGCTGGCCTTGGGTGATCTTCAACTTGTCAGTGACAACCTTCAGATCGCCCTGGAGATCGGTGTTGGACTTTTCATCTTGCGCCAAGCGGTCCTTCAGCGAGGACACATCCTGTTGCACGGATTGTTCGGTAGTCTTTAGTTGAGCGGCCACAGACTGCTGAGTGGCATCGAGCTTCGAAGAGGCGTTCCAGCCAAAAGCGAGCCCTCCAACCGCAACCAAGCCAAGAACGATAATCGCTGGCAACTGCCAAGCGGGTGATTCAGTGTGCGTTTCGATAATTTTTTCGTCAGACATTTTCGATCTTTCTCCTCACCCCATCTGGGGAACTACCTTGTGTAACGAACCCGTAATGGAAGCTGTGCATGACCTGGACCAAAGGACAGTATGCGGCCTGCTTTCTAGCAGTATGAAAAATAGGGGGTTACAGGAGGAGTGAAAGACAGGGGTGGTACTATACCTAGCAAAGTTTACGCGAACGCGGGGCGAACAGCGGATTTTTTGCGCGTTGCCTTTGCTATACGAAGACCACACCCATGGCCGCAAGGTCGGATTTCAGCTGTTCGGCTGACTGGAACGCAATTCCTGACATTCCAAGGCATTGAGCGGCCTGGACATAGGCTGGAATGTCGTCGATGAAGAGCGCTTCCTCGGCGCGCACTTTGGAGGCCTTGAGGGCTTCCAGATAAATGAGGGGATTGGGTTTGCTGGCGTGTACGGAGCAGGAATAGATGCGCGCCGGGAAAAACCGGAAGAAATCGTAGGTAGACTCCAGATGAGCCACGTGAATGGGATCGGTGTTGGAGAGCAACGCGAGACGGTAGCGCTTCGAGAGTTTCTCCAGAAAGTTGCCGTCCTGGATGGGATTGGGGTCGAGAGCGCGATTCCAGGTTTCCACGAACTGCTCAAACGACAGGGAAGTGCCCAGTCGCCGCGAGACGTGCAGATGCCAGTCGTGCGGCGACATGCGGCCCTCTTGCCAATCCGGCCAGCGGGGATCCTTTTCGAGCGCCGACCAGATCTCTTGCGGGCTGAGGGAAACACCTTGGGCCAAGCCGCTCATCGCTCGCGAGACGTCGACGCGAACGAGAACACGGCCAATATCGAAAATGATGGCGCGGAGACTGGGACCCGCCATGGGTTATTGGCCTTTGCGGCCAGCCGGAGCCGGGGAAGAAGGAGTGTTGGGAGCGTTTCTGGAGCGGAGAACTCCAATCACGGCCGGCAAAATGGAGACGACGGCCACAACCGCGATGACGTAATGAATATATTTCCCGATGTTGGGGATCGAGCGCCCCAGGGTGAAGCCGCCCAGAATCATGGCGCCGACCCACAGAATGCCGCCGCAAATGTCGAAAGCCAGATACCGCGAATAAGGCATTTTCGCGGCGCCTGCGACGGGCGGGCAAAACGTGCGAACGATGGGCACAAACCGCGCAAGAATCACCGCCCGGCCGCCATATTTCTCGTAGAAATCATGGGCGCGCTGCAGGTGGCTGCGGCGAAACAAGAGGGAGTCCTCCCGACGGTACAAAGCAGCGCCGGTGGAGCGGCCGATCCAGTAGCCAATCTGGTCGCCGGTGATCGCACAAAGCATGACCGGCGCGAGCAACCATTTGAGGGGAATCACGCCCGCAGCCGAGAAAATTCCCGCAGTGATCAGCAGAGAATCGCCGGGAAGAAAAAATCCTACAAAGAAGCCCGTTTCAATAAAGACGATGCCGCAGATGAGCGGAGCGCCGCCGGAGCGAATCAGCTCCTTGAGTCCCTCTGGGCTATAGAGTGATTGGAGAAAGTGGAGGATCGATTGGAGCACTCGGCGAAGTTCCTCGCGGCCATTGGAGTTGGTTCGGAAACGGGCGCTAACGCAAACACGCGCCTGCGCACCGACGAAAAGGCACCCAATCCAATACGGTAGCAGAAAACACCGAAATCTCCGCTACATTCATGCCACAAGAGGAGCAGCACGCCGGTACAAGCAAACCAAGCACTGAGACGCAGGATCACATGGCCTCCGAGAGCCAAAGGTAGCCACGGTCTTCTGCCTCGACGCGGGCTTCAATCTTGAGAGTAGGTTCTTCTGCTTGGCCGAGGAGCTTACGTATGCGCGGCAGCGCACGACGGGCCGCTAAGGCGCCCGCTTCGATGGCTTCGTCGGCGCGGTCGAAGTCATCCCACGCCAGTGATTGCACGTCGGGGCGGAGGATCAGGTCCGCGTGTCGCTCCCAAATCTCCGTTTGGTGTTTTTGAGCGGCACTCACGGCGCGGCTCACCACTTGAAAGACGTTGGTGGGAGCGCCGCGGCGGCCGTCATGCATTCCCACCGAAATTCCCACCACGTGGGAGGCGCCCAGCTCGCGAGCGGCGCGCGTAGGAACCGGGGCTACGAGGCCTCCGTCGGCGAGGCAACGCGTGCCAATTTCCACTGGCTGGAAAAGCCCCGGAAACGCGCAGCTCGCGCGAATCGCATCCACGAGATTGCCTTGCGTAAAGACCACTGGCTCGCCATTCGCAAGGTCTGTCGCCACCACGGCCATCGGAATTCGCAATTGTTCGAACTGCCGCGATTCAAATACGCGTTCAATCAGGCTGGCTAGTCTTTGATTGCTCGCCAAGCCGAGCCGCGTCACCCGCCAGCGCGCAATGTCGCGAAAGCGCAGCTCCCGGCAGACGCCAATGATGCGCCCCAGCGGCGCTCCGCTGGCGTAGGCAGCGCCCAGGATGCTGCCTACGCTCGAACCCGCAATGTGAGAGATGGGGATTTGATTCTGTTCGAATACCTGCAGCACACCCAGGTGCGCGAATCCACGGGCAAATCCTCCGCCCAGGGCCAGCCCGATGCCTGGCCGCGCGGCCGCCGGAACTGAACTTTCGGCCGGTTCTGGTCGAATGAATTTGTGGTGCCGCCCCATGGCTAAAGGATGCCAGTGTCGTCTACCTGCTCCTATGGGCCGCACGTCCCGCGTGGACAGTACTCTTGTACCTGCATGGAAATTGAACAAGTTTCGATGCGCAAACGCCCAACAGTACGTTCTTACTAGTCCCGTACCCTCTCTGTACCATTGTGAGCCGCGGCGCCGTGCGCGATTCTCTTCCGCGTCAGGCTGAAGCACTGAGGGGGCTGCGAATGGACAGTGTGTACAAGGCTTGGATAGGCCAGCCGGTGGTGCTGCAAGTGGTTTTGGGCGATATCAAGGTGCCACTGCGCGGCAAGCTGCTGAAAGACGGCGGCGAAACGGTAAGGATGCGGATCGGTGACGGCTGGGACGTGGATATCTACAAGGCCATGATTTTGGCAGTGGAAGAAGATGCGATGGTCTTGTTGCCGGCGTGAGGCGAATGACCATGAAGACGCAAGAAATCAAGTACGTGACGCGCCGCCGGGCCGCCGTTCTGCTCGGCATCTCGGAAATGGAATTGAGCCGCATCTCCAGTGAATCCGGCTTGGGCCGCACGGAAACCGCGGGCTCGGAAGTAGAGACCTTTTTCACTTACGAAGAACTCCAGCAAATTTGCCGGCTGGCCACCCAAGAGGTGCACTAAAAATTTAACGAGTTTTCCTCCGGCCCCCCTCAGCAGTAACCCCCGCCCCGGGTCGCTCCCCCCAGCGATCCGGGGTATTTTTTTGTCCGCGCTCCCTTGTTGTTTAGATCGCGGACAAACCCTTTGACAGAAAGTGCCGCTCCTTAGAGACTTAGCGCCTCAATCGTTTGGACGGAGGCGGAATGCGCGTTCGCGAGTTCAGCAGACGAGACAGTCTGATTTTCGGAGCGGGATTGTTCTTTGCTGTCGCTCTTCTTCTTGGTGCGCGCAGTTCCCGGAGCAGTGATGCGGCGCCCTGCGATTTGGTGATCGCCAATGGCCGCGTGATGGATCCCGAGTCAGGTTTTGATGCGGTTCGAAACGTTGGCATCAGCGGTGGCAAGATTCGTGCGATTTCCGAGGACAAGCTGAATGGAAAATCCACGATCGATGCCACAGGACTGGTGGTGGCGCCGGGTTTTATCGATCTGCACGAACACGGGCAAGAACCGCGCAACTATCAATTTCAGGCGCGTGACGGAGTAACGACCTCTTTGGAGCTTGAGGTTGGCACGGATGACGTCGACAAGTGGTACGCCACCCGGGAAGGGAAGTCGCTGATCAATTTCGGGGTCAGCATCGGGCATATTCCTGTGCGCATGAACGTGCTCCACGATCCAGGCACATTTTTGCCGACGGGCGATGCCGCCCATCGCGCTGCGACGCCGGAGGAGCTGGCTGAAATCAACGCCATGATGGAGAAAGGATTTCGCGCCGGGGCATTGGCAGAAGGCATGGGAGTGAATTACACGGCTGCGGCCACCCATTCTGAAATTATCCAGATGTTCCGCATCGCGGCGAAGTATAGTGCTTCCGTTCACGTCCATCTGCGCTATGGCGGAATAAAGGAACCCGCAACCGGTCTGGCTGCTCTCGAAGAGGTGATCGCCGCAGCTGCGGAAACCGGCGCACCGCTTCACGTCGTGCACATCACCAGCATGGGCCTCAAAACCACGCCCGATTTGATCGCGATGGTGGAAGGCGCGCGGAAGCACGGCCTCGACGTGACGACCGAGGCCTACCCGTACACCGCCGGAAGCACCGCGTTGCAATCCGCGGTATTCGATCCTGGCTGGCAGGAGAGCATGGGCATCACTTACCACGACGTCCAGTGGGCGGAAACCGGCGAGCGACTCACCGCCGAATCATTCGAACGCTATCGCAAGCAAGGCGGCATCGCCGTGATTTTTTCCATTCCAGAGGAAGCCGTTCGAACCGCTCTGGCCAATCCTTTGGTCATGATCGCCAGCGACGGCATGATGATCACTGGAGCGAAAGTTCATCCACGCGGACAAGCCACGTTTGCGCGCGTCCTCGGCCATTACGTACGCGAAGAAAAGACGCTTGATCTGATGACCGCCCTTCGCAAGATGACGCTCCTGCCCGCTCAGCGGCTGGAAAAGCGCGCACCCGCGTTCAAGGACAAAGGACGCATTCGCATCGGCGCAGATGCGGATATCACCGTCTTTGATCCCATTCGCGTGATCGACAAAGCCACTTACGAAGAGCCCCTGCAATACTCGGAAGGCATTCCGTTTGTGCTGGTGAATGGCGTCGCCGTTGTGAAGGACAGTAAACTCGTGGATGGTGTATTCCCTGGTTGCGGCGCTCGCGCGCCAATTGTGCAGTAAGTAAAGAACGACATCGATTGAGGTCCCATTTGCTCACGTGTTCAAACGAATTGAATTCATATAGCTCCGAATCGAGATGACCAGCCCATCCTCCGCGCCAACCAGGAATTACCACGCCGTTCTGGCCGGATTTCTCGGCTGTACACTGGATGCTTTTGATTTCTTTGTGGTCGTTTTTCTTTTCGATACGCTCGCTCATCAGTTTGGTGTAAGCAAGAAAGAGATTGTGCTCACGACGACCGCTACGCTGGCGATGCGCCCCATTGGGGCACTGTTGTTCGGTTTGCTCGCCGATCGCTACGGCCGCCGCATCCCGCTGATGGCCAACGTCATCTACTTCTCCATCATCGAACTTCTCTGCGGGTTCTCTCCCAATTTCACTTTCTTCCTCATCATGCGCGCTCTCTTTGGCATCGGCATGGGTGGCGAATGGGGCGTGGGCGCGTCTTTGGCCATGGAAGCCGCCCCCGTAAAATTGCGCGGCATCCTCAGCGGCATATTGCAGAGCGGTTATTCGATCGGATATTTGCTCGCCGCCGTCGCCGCGCGCTTTCTGCTGCCTGCGTGGGGCTCGCGCCCGACGTTCTCGCT
>Ga0210393_10001696_pt1 | contig 18312 bp, 16 predicted proteins | sample IncBWC27OmetaG_FD_160068 | JGI IMG/M metagenome (GOLD analysis project Ga0210393, IMG submission 160068) | Forest soil microbial communities from Barre Woods Harvard Forest LTER site, Petersham, Massachusetts, United States - Inc-BW-C-27-O ... | reverse complement strand
CGGTGAACGCGTTGTCCTCGCCGCCGTTCTGCTGGATTATCTGCGAGAACTCCTCGGGCCCGACCTTCTTGGTGCCCTTGAACATGAGGTGCTCGCACAGATGCGACAGCCCGGTCTTGCCGAACTGCTCGTTGCGAGAGCCGACGCGGTAGAAGACGTTGAAGGTCGAGACGGGAGCCTTGTGATTTTCCAGCACCAGCACGCGTAGCCCATTGGGCAGCGTCTGGGCTTTGACCGCGTCGGAGAATCCCGCGCGTGCGGGCGCCGCAGCAGTCAGACACAGGAGAGTACCGAGCGCCGCCACCGAGGCGAGACGGCGATGATTGCCAAAGATCGTGATGCGCATAGGGTAGGATCATTGTAAGTCTGTCACTAAGCGCCAAGTCAAGGAATCAAAGTTGCGGCCGCGGCAAGGGCGCAAGCCCAGCGTCGCGAAAGCAAATTGCATCCTTACACCGGTCTTTGCCACAATCATTTTCACGACGATGCCCGAAGTTGCAGAAAAAGCGCAGGACCTCTTCGAAATAAAGGGCGTGCTGACGAAGTTCATGCGGATGCTGTTTCCGCTTGAGTTCCGCATCGACTCGATGGCCAACAGCGCGCCGATGCTGCCGTTTCACTATCCGCTGCTGCCCGGCGAGATGATCTATCTGCCCGAGCGGCTCGAACCGTTCGGCACTCGCGGCGACGCCTACATCTACTACTTCGTCACCACCGCGCATCTTGCGGCGCGTCACGACTTCGGCACCTTCAAGCTCAAGCTGGCAGATATCGCGGGCTTCGAGGAGCGCGGCGAGACGGGCGTCGAGGCGATCGACAGCTTCGTAGCGTCGTTCGAGGATCCCGGTCTCGCCGGAGCGCTGATGCGGCTGGCGGAGTCGGCGCGAATCGACGCCGAACTGGCGCGGCGTTATCGCGGACTCGCACCACGCATCGCGGGCCTCAATCGAACGTTGCTCGATCGGCTCCATCCCGAGTCACTAAGCACGATGCTCGTGCGCGCGGCGCTCGATCTCGAGGCGTCGGGCGAAACGCTCGACTCGCCGCTCGTGCTGATAGCGGCGCATCACTTCGCACCCGTGCGGGAGCAGGGGTCCGACGTGATGACCAGCGTCCGCCAGGTCAGCGCGCTCTACAATTGGCTGCAGGAGCTGATTCGGCAGGCGCGCGAGCGCGGCGAAGGCGATCCGCTTACCGAAGAAGAAGCCGAGCGGATGCGCAACGATCTGATCAAAGGAATGAAAGGATCGGACTCGCAGACCGCCGGCGAGGGCGAGGACGGCGAGCAGGGCGACGGCGGGGGCGAGACCGACCAGAACGTCCAGATGGACGTCTCGGGCAAACAGTCCAAGGGCGGACAGGGCAGGGCGCTCTCGCCCGAAGAATTGCGCAAGCTGATCGAGCAGGGCGCGGAGATCAAACCCTCGCAGGGCGACGGCAGCGCCGATGGCGACGGCATGTACCTGACCCAGCTCACCGGCAAGCAGCTCAGCGAACTCGAGCAGATGCGCGAGCAGCTCGGCGAAGTCGGCTCCGTCACCGGGCAAGGGCGCCTGATGATCGGCCGTGGCCGCCAGGACTCGTACTACGCATACGACGAATGGGATTATGTGCTGAACGACTACCGCCGCAACTGGTGCCGGCTGCGCGAAATTCCATTGACGGGAGACGAGGGCGACTTTTACGAGAACACCCTCCTGCGTTACGCCGAGATGCTGCCGGGCGTGCGCCGCAACTTCCAGCGCATTCGGCCGGCGTCGTACCGGATGGTCCGCGGACTCGAGGACGGCGAGGAAATCGATATCGACCGCACCATCGAGGCTCGGGTTGCGCGCCTGATGGGCGAGACGCCCGACGGCCGCTTCTACAAGGCGCGCAAGAAAGAAGCGCGCGACGTCGCGACGCTGTTCCTGCTCGATATGTCGGCCTCGACCGACGAGCCCGTCCATCGCGAACCGCGCAAGCATACCGACGATGACGACACCGACGACTGGATGAAGGCATGGCAGCGGCGCCCGCAGACCGCCAACCGCCCGCGCCGCATCATCGACGTGAACAAGGAAGCGCTGGTCATCATGGCGCAGGCGCTCGAGGAAATCGGCGACGCGTACGCGATCATGGGGTTCTCCGGTCACGGCCGCGACAACGTCGAGTTCTACGTCATCAAAGAATTCGATCAGGAGCTGAGCGACGAGGTGAAGGCGCGCATCGGCTCGGTCGAGCCCAAGCGCTCAACCCGGATGGGCGCGGCGATTCGCCACGTGCGCGAAAAATTCAAGGACGTCGCATCGCGCGCCAAGCACATGATCCTGCTGAGCGACGGCTTCCCGCAGGATTTCGACTACGGCCACGACCGGCGCTCGAACGCCTACGGCATCCAGGACACGATGGTCGCGCTGAAGGAACTCGAGCTCGCGGGCGTGCTGCCGTTCTGCATCACCGTCGACAAAACCGGCCACGACTACCTGCGCCAGATGTGCCAATCGTCGCGCTACCTGGTAATCGAAGACATCGCGTCGCTACCGCGCCAGCTCCCGAAAATCTACGAGCAGGTAATCCGCTGGTAGTTCCGCGTCGATAAAAAATTAGATCAGCGAGCGGTAACGACGCGCAGATCGCGTCCCGTCATCTCGGCGGGCGCTTTCACATCGAGCGTCGCAAGCAGTGTTGGCGCTACATCCGCCAGCGTTCCGCCGTCCTTGAGCCGTCCCGTGAACTTGGGATCGTAGAGAATGAGCGGAACCGGGTTGGTGGTATGCGCCGTGTGCGCCTGCCCGGTAGCAGGGTCGGCCATGAATTCGGCGTTGCCGTGATCCGCAGTGATCAGCGCGACGCCGCCGCGCTTCGCGAGCGCGTCGATCACGACACCGAGCGCCGCGTCCGTCACCTCGACGGCGGCTACCGTCGCGTCGAACTTGCCGGTGTGACCGACCATGTCGGGGTTGGCGAAGTTCATCACGATCACATCGAACTTGCCGCCCGCGATTTCCTCGGCGACGCGCGTCGCAATCGCCGCGGCCTTCATCGCGGGCTCGAGGTCGTAGGTTGCGACCTTCGACGACGGAATTAGCGCGCGCGCTTCGAGCGGGAATGCTTTCTCGACGCCGCCGTTCAGGAAGTAGGTGACGTGCGCGTATTTCTCGGTCTCTGCGACGCGCAGATTTTTCAGTCCCGCATGCGCAAGCACTTCGGCCAGCGTGTTGCGCACATCCTCCGGACCGAACGCCAGCGGCAATGCGAACGATCGATCGTACTCAGTCATGCACACGTAGCCGACCTTCGGGATGCGCGGGCGGCGAAACTCTGAAAAGCCGCCGAGCGCGATTGCGGCCGTCATTTCGCGCGCTCGGTCGGCGCGGAAGTTGAAGCAGACGACCTCGTCACCGTCCGCCATCGGCGCGGGCGTGCCGATCACGTGCGGCTCGACGAACTCGTCGCTCTTGCCGGCGGCATACGATTTCTCGACCGCCTCACGCGCGCTCGACGCCGGCAACCCTTCGCCTTCGACCATCGCGCGCCACGCGCGCTCGATTCGATCCCATCGCTTGTCCCGATCCATCGCGTAGTAGCGCCCGATGACCGTCGCGATTCGCCCGCGTCCGAGTTGTTTCAGCTTCGCTTCGAGCTGATCGACGAAAGCGAGCGCCGAGCGCGGCGGCTTGTCGCGTCCGTCGAGCACCGCATGAACCGCAATCCGAGTGGCACCGTTGGCCGCGGCAACGTCGAGGATCGCCTTCAGGTGATCGATATGACTGTGCACGCTACCGTCGGAGAGCAGACCCCAGATATGCAGCGTGGTGCCGAGCCCGACGGTCTTTTTGATCGCATCGACAATCGTCGCGTTGCGCGCGAACGCTCCGCTCTCGATCGCCTTCGTGATTCGCATCAGGTCCTGGTAAATGACCCGCCCCGATCCAATCGTGAGATGCCCGACTTCCGAATTGCCCATCACGCCCGGCGGCAGGCCCACCGCCTCGCCCGACGCGTCGAGCTCGGTGTGCGCTTGCGTTGCGTAGAGCCGGTCCATCACGGGAGTCTTCGCCGCCGCTATCGCATTCGACGCGCCGCTCTTACTGACCCCCCATCCGTCGAAAATCACCAGCGCTGCAACCGGCGGCCGCGTCGGCATCAGGATTTCCCGCGCTTGAATGCGGCCGCGCCGGGATACTGCGCCTTGGCGCCGAGTTCTTCTGCGATTCTCAACAGCCGATTGTATTTCGCGTTGCGCTCGGATCGGCTCATCGATCCGGTTTTGATTTGTCCGGCGCCAGTGGCGACGACCAGGTCGGCGATCGTCGTGTCCTCGGTCTCGCCCGAGCGATGCGAAATCACGCTGGTGTATCCGGCTGCGCGCGCCATCTCGATCGTGGCGAGCGTCTCGCTCAGCGTGCCGATCTGGTTGAGCTTGATGAGGATCGAATTCGCGACGTGCTCGTCGATTCCGCGTTTGAGAAATTTGGGATTGGTGACGAAGATGTCGTCGCCGACTAGTTGCGTTTTCGCGCCGAGCTCGCGCGTCAGAATTTTCCAGCCCTCCCAATCGTCTTCGGCCAACGGGTCCTCGAGCGAGATGATTGGATATTTCTTGAGCCACGACGCGTACAGATCGACCATCTGTGCCGCGGTGCGCGAGCTTTTGTCGCCGCGAGCGAAGACGTACTTGCCCTCTTCGTAGAATTCGCTCGATGCCGGATCGAGTGCGATCGAAACGTCGGCTCCGGGACGGTAGCCCGCCTTCGTGACTGCCTCGAGGATCAGCTCGATCGGCTCCTCATTGCTCTTGAGATTCGGCGCGAATCCGCCCTCATCGCCGACGTTGGTGGAATGCCCGAGTTTTTTCAGCACTGCGGCGAGCGCATGAAAGACTTCCGAGCCCATGCGGACCGCTTCGGCGATATTGGGCGCGCCGATCGGCATGAGCATGAACTCCTGCATGTCGACGTTGGAGTCCGCATGGCGCCCGCCGTTGAGCACGTTCATCATCGGCACCGGCATCACGCGCGCGTCGGGATTGAGATAGCGGTAGAGCGGCACGCCGTTCGCCGCCGCAGCCGCGTGCGCATTCGCGAGCGATACGCCGAGAGTTGCGTTGGCGCCTAGCTTCGATTTGTTCTGGGTGCCGTCGAGCTCGATCAGCGTACGATCGATGGCGATTTGATTCGCCGCGTCCGCTCCCTTGAGCTTGGCCGCGATCGTCTGGTTGACGTTTGCGACCGCTTTCAGTACGCCCTTGCCGCCGTAGCGTTTCGAGTCGCCGTCGCGCAGCTCAAGCGCTTCATGAACGCCGGTCGATGCGCCCGAGGGCACCGCGGCGCGGCCTAGAGCGCCGCCGCGAAGCCGCACGTCGACTTCGACCGTGGGGTTACCGCGCGAGTCGAGAATCTCGCGCGCTTTGATCTCTACGATTTCAGTGGATGCCGCCATCAACCCTTCCTCACCGCGTTTTGCGGAAGTCCCGCATTCTAAAGCAGGCCGCCCCGGCTTGTCACGCAGGCTGGCCGCCGGGATTTTGCGCGCGGTAGTAGGCAATGGGTCCGAAGAAAATTTTCCCGCGCGACATTTCTTTCGCATCGACGAATCCTGCTTCGTCCAAGATCGCCGTCATGCGCCCCTCGATTCTTTCTGCCACCGCTCCGCCGCGATGGATTAACAGACCGCGCTCCGATGTTTTGGACTGGGCCCCATGCGCGCGTATGAAATCGAGCAAGTGAAGTGAGGCGCCGGCTTTCAGCACGCGGCGAATTTCGGCCAGCGTCGCGGACTTCTCGTCCGCGGTCAGGTGATGGAACATGAACGATGAAAACACACGGTCGAATGAAGCATCCGCATACGGCATTTGATCCGCAAATCCGCGATCGAACTCGATCGCGAGTTCGGCACCATTCGACTTACGCTTGCAGACCGCCAAAGCGTCCGGGTCCGGATCGATCCCGACGACATCAGCCGCGGGATGCAGCCTTTTGATCAGGACTGCCATCGTTCCGGTACCGCATCCGATATCGAGCACGCGAAATCCGGATTTGATCTGCGCCTGTTCGATCAACGGCCGCTTGGATGCATCGGCTCGGAACAGCCACAGAAACGGATCGTAGAGCGGCAGCAGCCAGCGTTTTCCAAATGCGGGAATAAAACTTCGCCCGGCATCATCCATCGCTGCGGCTGTTGGCATCGCTTGCTCCTTCATTTTGCGGCGGATAAATGGCGCACCGGAATTGTTGTCTCGACGACGACGCCTCGTTTGAGCTCGACTCGAAATGCGCGCGCCTTCGGACCCGATGAAACGACTTCCTTCAGTCGCGTGCCGACAAAATGCGCCGCGGCGCCGTCGTCGAGTGCGAGGGTCGACGGGAAACCACGCTTGCTCAATCGCATCAACACCGGCCGCCGTTCCTTCTCTCCATCATAATGCGGACAGCATGCGCCGCGGACGAAGCCAAGGCCGTCGTTGAGGGCGCGATACGGCATGCCAAACGAATCCGTCAGGCCGTCCTCGAACCAGCATATCGCGCCGGCGCTGATGCCGGCCATCACGACGCCCGAGTTCCATGCCGCGCGCAGGACTTTGTCGAGTCCGTGCAGGCGCCAGACGGCGAGCATGTTCGCGCTGCTGCCGCCGCCGACGTAGATCACGTCCTGCTTCATCACGAACGATTTGAGGTCGCTGACGTTTCGCGCGAAGAAGGTCAGATGAGTCGCCGCGGCGCGCGACGGCGGGAACGCCTCGTGAAAGCGCCTGATGTACATATCGCTGTCGCCGCTGGCGGTTCCGACAAAGCATACGCGCGGACGTCGCCTGTACCGCGTGAGGCTCAAGACAAAATCGTCGAGTCTCGGATTGCGCGGCTCCATCGAAAATCCGCCGCCGCCCATCGCAACGATGTGCCGCTCTGCCATGGAGGCTCGCTAACTGACGTCGAGCGAGCCGTCGGGTTTGAACTTCGAGTTGGGCGCCCATACGACTTCCCACGGATAGCCGTCAGGGTCAGCGAAATACCCCGACACTCCGCCCCACTCGGCCTTGGTCGCAGGCTTGAGAATTGTTGCGCCGGCGGCCTCCGCCGCGTCGAGCCCCGGCTGAACATCTTCGGGGCGCTCGAGGTTGATCGCGAGCGTGACTCCACCAAACCCGCTCGAGCGCAGCGCCGGCAGCGCCGCGTCCCCAGCGAGATCATCGAAAGGATAGAGCGCGAGCACACCCCCGGCCGTTTGAAAAAAACTTATCAGCGCGGAAGAGTCGGCGGTCAGCTTCCAGCCGAGCGCCTGATAGAACCTGGTCGAACGCGCGAGATCGCTCACGCCGAGCGTCGCTATAGAGATACGAGCCGGCAGCGCCATAGCAATTTCTCCCACGGTTCGGTTGTGCTCGTCGCCGCGCACGAGTTTGAAGTAATATGTAACATCGGAAGCACGCTTTGAAATGATCACGATCGGCCGCATTTCCGTTTTCGCGCTAATTGGACTGATGCTGCTATGCGCTGTGAGCGCAGGCCACGCCGGCAGCAGCACCGCGGTCCTCGAAAAGAAGCATGTCCCGCCCACCTTCGGAGTTTTTACGAATCCTGAGCCGGTAACGATCGAGGGCTATAGCGCGGACGCGATGGAGCCGTTCATCAGTCCCGATGGCAACTACCTGTTCTTCAACGATTCGAACTCGTTGCCGCAGACCAATCTTTACTACGCGACGCGTATCGACGATGTGACGTTCCAATTCCAGGGCGAAATCGGCGGCGCGAACGCGACTGGACTGAACGCAGTCGCCTCGATGGACGTGAACAACACATTCTACTTCGTCTCGACGAGGAGTTATTCGGCGACGCTTTCGACGATTTACTGGGGCATCTTTTCCGACGGCAGCCTTTCGAATGTAGCGATTGTGCCCGGGATTTCGAAACACGAGTTGGGCGACGTAAATTTCGACCAGTGCATAAGTCCCGACGGCAGCACGCTGTACTTCGTCGACGGCGTCTTCAACGGCGGCAGTCTGCCGGAAGCCGCGAGCATCGCGATCGCCAAGCGTCACGGCAATCACTTCAAGCGTATCGGTGACAGTGCGAAGATCATGCGGAAGATCAACACGGACGGGCTTAACTACGCGCCGGACATCTCGAAGTCCGGGCTGGAATTCTTCTTCACCCGGATCGAAGGGACGCCGCCGACTCCCCCACCGGTGATCTTCACGGCGACGCGCGCCAGCACGTCGAAGCCTTTTGGCACACCGAGTGTGATCGAAGCGATCACGGGATTCGCGGAAGCGCCAGCGCTGTCGCCCGATGAGAAATCTCTCTACTACCACGAGAACGTGAACGGGACGTTCGTCATCTATCGAGTGACCCGCCCGTAGACTGAATCGCCTTCGCTACACGGCGCCGCTGTCGCGCAGAGCGCCGATCTCTTCCCACGTGTAGCCCAGTTCGAGCAGCACTTCCTCGGTATGTTGTCCGTGCTCGGGGGCGGCCTCGGCTGTCGTCGTAACTTCGCCGTTGATCGTTATCGGCGTGCCCGACACGAGCACCTTGCCCGCCACCGGATGGTCGAGTTCGAGCAGGTATCCGTTGACGCGCGCCTGTTCGCTCTTCAACATCGTGCGGTAGTCGACGACCTCGGTCGCTAATATGTCGGCGTCGGTTAGTTCCTTGAGCCATTCCTTGCTCGTCTTCGCCGGGAAGATTTCGTCGAGCACTTTCTGAATTTTATCGCCGTGAAAATTGCGAACGACATTGTCCGAAAATTCCGGATCTTTCTCGAGGTGCTGAATTCCGACGATCTTGCAGAACGACGGCCAGCGTTTCTCGTCGACGCCCGCAATACAGATGTAGCCGTCGCGGGTGGGGAACGCGCCCCACACGCCGCGCAGAAACTGATGACCGCGGCCGGCGCGCTCGGGCTCGACGCCAGTGATCGAAGTGTAATTTATCTCCATCCCCTGCATCGCGATCATCGTGCCATAGATCGACGCGTCGACCTTCTGCCCCTTGCCGGTGCGCTCGCGTGCGAACAGGGCAGCCAGCACGCCGCTTGCCAGGCTGAGCGCGCCCGAATGATCGGCGACGAACATCCCGGCCGCGAGCGGCGGATCGGCCGGCATCCCGGTTTTCGCCATCACGCCGCTGGCCGCCTGCGCGAGGGTGTCGCGGCTGGGGCGGGTCACCCACGGGCCGCGCGGGCCCCACGAGCTGCCTTGCGCGTACACGATACGCGGATTTATTTTGCGCACGTCGTCGTAGCCGAGGCCGAGCCGGTCGAGCACGCCGGGCCGGTAGTTGGTGACGAGCACGTCATACGATTTGACCATCCGGCGGACCATTTCGATCGCGTCGGGCTTTTTCAGATCGGCGGTGATGCTGCGTTTGCCGCGATTCATCGCGATGAAATAGTGCGACACGGTTGCGTTCTTCACGTCAGGACCGCCGATTAGCGCGGTCAACATCCAGCGACTCAAATCGCCGGTCTCCTTGTTCTCGACCTTGACAACGTCGGCGCCCATGTCGGCCAGGATTAGCGACGCGAACGGTCCCTGGATTTCCTGCGCGATCTCGACGACCTTGATTCCCTCGAGCGGCTTGCTCATGGTGGCGTTCTCCTAAACGGTCGTTCAGGACTCGGATGCGCGGGCATTATCCCGCCGTTCGCCGCGAAATCTCAAGCGTCGATCTCAGTGCGCGACGCCGGTACGCTCATCGGCGATGGAACCGAGCATCTATGAATATCCTGACGTCTTCCGACGCGCTCATATGGAGAGTCCGGGCGAGATTCCGGCCGAGGTGGTTTTCCTGCAACAGGTCTGGAACCGCCATCGCAAGAGTCCGACGCGCCGCATCCTCGATATCGGATGCGGCGATTCGCCACACGGGCGTTTGCTGGCGGGAGACGGCTTCGAAGTCGTCGGGATCGATCGTTCGCCGACAATGATTGCGGCGGGGCGGCGCAAAGCGAGCGCGCTTTCGAATCTGCGCTTTTACCGCCGGCCGATCGAGAAGTTCATACTGCCCGAGCGGCCCTTCGACGCAGCCATTTTCATGTCCGAAACATTTCCGATCCTCGTCAAGAATGCGGATTTGTTGTCGCATCTCAAATCCGTCGGCCGGCTGCTCAGGCGCGGCGGCTTGTACTGCGTCGACATCGATCGCCACGATCCGATTCCGCGCGTGCCGCGGCGCACGATGTGGCGTGAGCGCACGGCGCGCGCGCCGGGAGTTACACTCGACATCCGCGAGTTCAATCGGCCAATCGCATGGTACTCGCCGCTGCAATCGATCTACGAACTCGAGTGCACCCTCAAATTTCCCACCAGCACAGTGACGACTCGCGATTTGATCCCGGTGCGATACATCGTTCCTGCGACGCTGGAACTCGCCGCGTTGGCGTCGGGAATGTTCAAAATGGTCGCTGCGTACTGCGACCTGTCGTTCACCAAGCCGCTCGCCAGATGCCGCTACCGCTGGACGGGGGTCCTGCGTCGCGTGTGAGTTCAATCGTTGTCGAGGTGAGCGATCTGATCGAGCACGTCAGCATGCCAGTCGCCGTCGAAGCGCAGGATGTGAATCGATCCGAGCTCGACGACCGGGTCCTGGCGCGCGAGCTTTCGCACGATCGCGCGAATTACTCCGCGATGCGCGAGCAGCAGCACGTCGTCATCGTCGGCACCGTTGCGCGGCTTCCACAGCGCCAGCATGCGTTCCAGACCACGCTCGACGCGGTCGGTAAAAGCGGCACGGCTCTCGCCTTCTGGAAACGTGTAGCTCGGCGCGAGCCGGTCCGCGTTCCATCGCGCGAACTCGTCTGGGTAGCGTTCGCGAATCTCATCGGCGGTGAGTCCTTCGAACAGTCCGAAGTGCACCTCGGCGAATTCGTCGATTGTGACAAGCTGGGCCGAGTCGCCCGCGACGATTCGCGCGCCTTCGGATGCGCGAACGAGTGGACTCGAGAAGACGCGCGCGAAATTGTTGGCCCGTCGATGAGTCTCGATCGCGCGGCTTGCGCGGCGCATCTGCGCGCGCCCTAGATCCGACAGAGCGACGTCCGTGCGGCCGTGATACCTGATGCTCGACTCGCCCTCGGTCTCGCCGTGGCGAACGAGGATCAACCGCGACCCGCGCGCATTCATTGATCGTCGAAGAGCGGATTCATCACGAGTCCGGTCAGCAGCTTGGGATGGAAGTAAGTCGATTTCTCCGGCATCGTCGCGCCTGCGTCGCTGACCTGCTCAACGTCGCGAATTGACGGCGGATTCATGAGGAATGCACCGTCGGCGTGTCCTTGTGCGACTGCGCCGAGCGCGCCGCCGATTTCGATCGTGTATTCGATGCTGCCGCCTTTGCGAATCTCGTCCGCCTTCAATCCGAAAATTCGATCGAACACCAACGCGTGCAGGACCGACACGTCGAGGCGCCGAACTTCCGCGGCCGCGTCAGGCATCGCGGCCTGTATCGCACTTTGATCGCGCAGCCGCAAAATCAAATAGTTGGAACTTCCCTTAAGCGAGACGCCGATTGCGCCGCTGCCCGAATCGTTGAGGCGATCGCGAAATTCGTCGCGATGCGCGATTTCCTCGACCTCGAATACTTCGCGCGCACGCTCGGTGAAGGAAACGATGCCCTCGGCCGGCAACGACTTCACCACGCGATGGGTCGGCAGAATCACCAGCCCCGGATCGTCACACGCCACCAACGTCATCATCGTGTAGTCGTACGGCTGCGGCTCGTTCGACGCATGCTCGTGACGCCGCGCGCGCCGATAGTTCAGCGCGGTTTCGTAGCGATGGTGTCCGTCGGCGATCAAAATGCGGGGCGCTTCAAGCTCGCGCTGGATGATCGCGATTTCGTCGGCCGCCTCGATTGCCCGCAGCTCGTTGCGGATTCCGAGGTCGTCGACGAGATCAATCAACGGCTCGCGCGGGGCCACTTGCGTGCGCAATCGATCGAGCTCGGGATGCTCGCCCGAGTACAGCCCGAAGATCGAACTGGTGTTGATCTGCAGCGCGTTTAGCAGCCGCAAACGATCTTCCTTGGCGGCTGGGAAAGTTCGTTCGTGCGGCAAGATGCGTCCTTGATCGAATTCCTCGAGCCGCACGCGCGCGACAAATCCCGTGCGATGCAGCAGCCGTCCCTCGAGGTCGAAGGTCTGCCGATAGTGATAGATCGCAGGACGGGCAGACCGCTCGAGGATCTCTCGGACCAGCCATTGTGCGAGTGTTCGTTCTGCCGCGCCGTAACGATCCGGCTCGCGCCCGAATTCGAGCCGCACGACGTTATACGGACTGCGATCGTACAGCTGATTTTGACGCGCGGCGCCGATCAGATCGTACGGCGGCGCCACCACCTGCGCCGGATCGCCGACAATTCTGCGGTTGTATATCAGCGCGCGAAACGGCTCGATCCGTTGGCTCAGCCCGCTCACTTCACGCATCTCCCGCTATCGCCGCCGCGATCTGACTTTCGGAAATCGCTCCCGCTCGCACCATTTTCCACCCGCTTGAGTTGACTGCGACCACCGTGCTTGGCGCCGACCCGGTCAACTTTCCACCTTCAAGGTAAACTTTAACTTTTCCGCCAAGTTGATTGCGTGCATCGTCGATCGCGGACGCCGGCGCCGCGCCACTCAGGTTAGCGCTGGTTGCCGTAATCGGCCGTGCGATTCCCGCGCTGAGCGCTCGCGCAATCGAATTTGGAGATACGCGAACGCCGACGCCGTCGGGTCCCATGAGTTCCTGCGCGATTTCGTCGCGAGCCGGCAAAACGATTGTCAGCGGGCCCGGCCAAAACGCTTTTGCGAGCTGCCGCGCCTCGGCTGATATATCGCGCGCCACTGAAAATGCCATCGCGGTGTCCGCCGCGATCAATCCGACCGGACGCCCCGGCTCGCGTCCCTTCAACAGAAACAGTCTCTCCAGTGCGGTCGAAGAAAACGCGTCGGCGCCGATCGCGTAGAAGGTCTCGGTCGGATAGACGACCAGCTCGCCGGCTTGCAACGCCGCTATCCCGTCCTCGACATCAACGCGAAGCATCACGGCTAGCCGAGTGCTTGCCGCGCGATGTCGCGCCGGAAGTAGCGTCCCTCGAACTCGATCATTTCCGCCGCCTCGTAAGCCGCATCGACTGCCGTCGCCAACTCCGGCGCCATCGCAGTCACGGTCAACACGCGACCTCCGTCGGTCACCAGCTGCCCGTCGCGCATCGCTGTGCCCGAGTGAAAAACTTTCACGCGGATTTTTTTTATGGCCCATTTGATTTTGATGTCAGACGGGACGTTGCCTTCGAGCCGGTCCAGGCCTCGAATCGGAATTCCTTTCTTGTATTCGCCGGGGTATCCGTCCGACGCGAGCACGACCCCGACGGCGCTGCGCGGCGAGAGAGTGATCGACGCGTTGGCAACTTTGCCCTCGGTGGCGGCGAGCAGGTTTTCCGCGAGGTCGCTGTCGAGGCGCATCATAAGCGCCTGGCTTTCCGGATCGCCGAAGCGTGCGTTGAACTCGAGCACGTTGAATCGCTCGCCGTCGATCATCAATCCGACGAACAGCACCCCGCGAAACGGAATGCCGCGCGCGTTCATCGCTGCGAGCGTCGGTGCGACCACCTCGCGCATCACGCGCGCCTCGAGCTCAGGCCCGAATTGCGGCACGGGCGAATATGCACCCATCCCGCCGGTGTTGGGTCCGCGGCCGCGGTCGAAAATTGTCTTGTGATCCTGAAAGGTGCCGAGCGGGATCGCGTTCTGGCCGTCGCACAGCGCGAAGAACGAAACTTCCTGGCCGGTCAGGAACTCCTCGACGATGACGCGATTGCCCGCGGCGCCGAAGCGTCGACGCTCCATCGCGTTCGCGACCGCTTCCAGAGCCGTGTTCACGTCATGGCAGACGACAACGCCTTTCCCCAGTGCGAGACCGTCGGCCTTGACGACCATCGATCCGGTCCGCGCCTTCACATAGCCGCGCGCAGATTCCGCGTCGTCGAATGCGGCGAAGTCGGCGGTCGGGACGCCCGCCTCGCGCATGATCGTCTTGGCAAACGACTTACTCGTTTCGAGCTGCGCGGCGGCCTTGGTCGGCCCGAATATTTTCAAGCCGGCGCGCGTGAACTCGTCGACAATTCCCGCCCCGAGCGGATCATCGGGGCCGACGATCGTCAGATCGACCGACTTCGATTTTGCGAACTCCACTAAGGCGGGGATATCTGTCGGCGGGATCGGCACCGCCTCGGCGATCTGATTGATGCCCGGATTTCCGCTCGCGCAGAAAATCTTCCACACCGTCTGGCTCTGGTGGAGCCGCCACACGATCGCGTGCTCTCGCCCGCCCTTGCCTATGACCAATACTTTCATCGCGCGCTCGCTAATGCCGGAAGTGGCGCACCCCCGTGAAGACCATCGCGAGCCCAAATTTGTCGGCAGCCTCGATCACCAGGTTGTCGCGGACAGCGCCGCCAGGTTGCGCGATCGCCGTCGCACCGGCTTCGGCAGCCAACGTCGGGCCGTCTGGAAATGGAAACAACGCTTCGGACACGAGCACCGAACCTTCGAGCGAAACTTTCAGCCGCGCGGCTTTCTCGCGCGCCGCGTACACCGGATCGATGCGCGAGGTCGCGCCGCCACCGACGGCGAGCGTGCGATCTTCCGCAACGAACGCGATGGCGTTGGATTTGATGTGCTTGCAGACCTTTATGCCGAAGGTGAGCGCACTCAGCTCGGCGTCAGTGGGCGCGCGGCGCGTTACTATTTTTCCTTTGCGCGGATCTTCTATCGCCAGGTCCGGCGTCTGCACGAGCAAACCGCCGAGCACTTTCTTGACGTCCAGCTCTTTACGATCCACCCCCTTCGAATTGAATGTTATCAGCCGCCTATCCTGTCGAATCTTTCGCTTGCGCAGGAAGACGAGCACGTCGTCCGGATAGGCGGGTCCGATCAGCACTTCGGTGAATATCTCATCGACGGCTTGCGCGAGCTCCAGGTCCCACGGCCGATTGGTGATTATAATGCCGCCGAACGGCGAGTCCGGATCGGTCGCGAAGGCCTTGTCCCACGCGCCTTTGAGCGTATCGGCGATGCCCACGCCGCAGGGAGTGTTGTGCTTGAGAATCGCCACTACGGCGCGCCGCTCGTCCTCGAACTCGAGCATCAGGTTCATCGCCGAACTGATATCGACGACGTTGTTGAACGACAGTTCCTTGCCGTGAAGCTGATGCGAAATCTCGTGGAAGCGGCCGTAGAGCGCGCCCATCTGATGCGGATTCTCGCCGTAGCGGAGAGCCTGTTCGCGCTCGAGGGCGAGGTTGAAAGTCTCACCCAGCGCGGACTCGTCGCCGGCTACGGCATGTGTGCCGAGATAGTTTGAGATCGCCGCATCGTACGCAGTGACCCGCGCGAAGGCCTTGCGCGCGAGGCGCCATCGCGTCTCCGCAGTGATCGCGCCCTGGTTCGCGTCGAGCTCGGCGGCTATAGCCGCGAAGTCGGCGGCATCGACGACAACGGCGACGTCGCCATAGTTCTTCGCCGCCGCACGCACCAGTGTTGGTCCGCCGATGTCGATATTTTCGATTGCCTCGTCGAGGCTCACGTCCGGCTTCGCGACGGTTTTCTCGAATGGATAGAAGTTCACGACCACCAGATCGATCGGCTCGATCCGATGCTGCTCCATCTGTTGCCGATGACCCTTATCGGCGCGCCGCGCCAGGATGCCGCCGTGAATCTTTGGATGGAGAGTCTTCACGCGGCCGTCGAGCATCTCGGGCGAGCCGGTGAAGTTCTCGACCGATCTGACTTTGACGCCGGCCGCTTCCAGAGCCGCCATCGTGCCGCCGGTCGATACGATCTCGACGCCGTGCCGCACGAGAGCCTTGGCAAAATCCGCCACTCCCGCCTTGTCCGCGACTCCGATCAGCGCGCGCTTTATCACCACCCTGTCGTTGCTCATCACCATCTAGCTCCGAATCACGCGCGGGACTCGTTTACCGACCGTGCACAGCATCTCGTACGAGATTGTCTGCGCGAGCCGTGCGACGTCGTTTACGCTGATCACTTCGCCGCCCGCTTCACCCCACAAGATTACCTCATCGCCGACCGATGCGCCCGCGATGTCGGTCAGGTCGATCGTCGTGAGATCCATCGACACCGCGCCGACGACCGGCGCACGCGCGCCGCGCACGATCACCTCGCCGCCGTGCTGCAAGCCTCTGCGGTAGCCGTCCGCATAGCCCACCGGCAGCACGCCGATCAAACTTTCGCGCGGTGCGACGAACGTATGCCCATAGCCGACTCCGCTCCCGGCCGGTGCGCGCTTGATTTGCATGAGCCGGGTCTTGAACGTCATGACCGGCTGAAGCTCGACGCGTTCGCGCACCGCGGTCACCGGAGGCAGCCCGTAGATCGCGAGCCCCGGGCGCACGAGGTTGAAATGCGAATCGCGCCGCAACACGAGCGCCGCCGAATTCGCGACGTGGATCACCGACGGCTTCATCCCGGCCGCGTTCAGCGTCCCGATTGCATCATTGAAGACGCGGAGCTGCGCGTCGGTAATCGGACTTTTGGGATCGCCGGCATTGGCCAGCAGTGTGCAGACGCCCTCCAGGCGGACGGAGGACGCATTTCGAACTGCGGCGATGACGTCGGGAATATCGGCCGGCATCACGCCAAGCCGCGTCGCACCGCTGTCGATCTTGATATGAATCGGGAAATCCTTGCGACCGGCCGAAGCGGCCGCGCCGTCGAGCAGTCCGATCATCGACGCGTCGAAGACGAACGGCGTCAGGTCGAGCGCGACGATTTGCGCCACCTGCTCGGCGAAGAAGCCCGCCTGCAGGTACACCCGCGTGCGAACTCCCGCCTCTCGCAGCTCGCGCGCCTCGTCGAGCGTGGCGACGCCGAAGTGGCGGCAGCCTTCGTCGAGCAGCGTGCGCGCGACCGTCACCGCGCCATGCCCGTAGGCGTCGGCCTTGACCACCACCATCAATTCGCCATGCGCGGCGACGGCGCGCAGTGCGCGGAAGTTCGAGCGCAGCGCGCCGAGATCGATTTCGGCGACGGTAGGGCGTTGCGTTGCAATGCTCATCGAACGCTGAATTTCCAACTTCGCGCGCAAGGACGCAAGGCCGGTTTTCGAGTCCTGTGGACGGACATCCAAGTCCTGTGGACGGAACGCCAGGCGCCTCTCCCCACAACTTTGCAGGAATGCAATCATCGCCCGACATGAACACGGCCATAGTGACGGGCGCCAACACCGGCTTGGGTTTCGAGTGTGTCCGAGCGCTCGCCGAGACTCACGATTGGCACGTAATCGTCGCATGCCGAAGCGCGGAAAAAGGCCAGGAGGCCGTGAAGCGCCTCTTCGCGCAGACCTGGTACAAAGACATCGAAGCGATGACGCTCGACCTCGCGTCGCTCGAATCGGTGAGAGATTTCGCGCGCGCCTACGCTGCTGAGCGGCGGCCGCCGCTGCGCGCGATCGTATGCAACGCAGCGACGCAAATCGTCACCGGCAGGACGTACACGAAGGACGGCTTCGAGACGACGTTCGCCGTCAACCACCTCGGGCATTTCCTGCTGGTGAATCTGATGCTCGCGCAGATGGCGCCGCCGGCGCGTATCATCGTCGTCAGCAGCGGCACGCACGATCCAGCGCAGACGACGGGGATGCCGCCGCCGGTCTATCGACGCGCGATAATTCTCGCCCGTCCCGATGAAGACTCCAAGCCGCTCAATGACCCGAACGGAACCGCAGGCCGGCGCGCGTATACGACGTCGAAGCTGTGCAACGTCCTGTTCACTTACGAACTTGACCGCAGGCTTCGCGCTGAAAGAGCCCTCGGCACGAAGGATCGCTCGATTACCGTCAACGCTTTCGATCCCGGCCTGATGCCGGGAACCGGGCTGGCGCGCGACTACGGCAAGATGGCGAGATTTGCCTGGCGGTTCGTGTTGCCGGCCCTGCGCCCGTTCGTGCCGAACGTGAACAGCGTCGCGAATTCAGGGCGCGCGCTCGCGAACATGGTAACCGCGCCGAGGTTCGAGCGTATCTCGGGGAAGTATTTCCAGGGTACGCGCGACGTTCCCTCGTCGAAGGACTCATATGATCCGGCGATGGCGTCTGATCTGTGGGAGTCGAGCGCCTTGATGGTCAAGTTGATGCCCGACGAAACAATTCTGAAGCTCAGCTCCACCTCTTCCGCTGCGTAGAAGTGCTTCGGAATACATATCAATTAGTATTCTCAGTTGATTATATTTTACTTTCCTTGACACTAGTAAATTACTAGTCCAAACTATAAAAAGTCGGAATCGATATACGACTCGAGTCCCGACCTGATCAAGCCTGACAGTGGCCCTTTC
>Ga0210393_10001694_pt1 | contig 18319 bp, 24 predicted proteins | sample IncBWC27OmetaG_FD_160068 | JGI IMG/M metagenome (GOLD analysis project Ga0210393, IMG submission 160068) | Forest soil microbial communities from Barre Woods Harvard Forest LTER site, Petersham, Massachusetts, United States - Inc-BW-C-27-O ... | reverse complement strand
GCAGCACCAGCACGCTTTCGACTCGGACACGCGACTCGGCGCAAGCCCGAATAAGGCGTGGTGGACGGGGGACGGAGGCCAAGTGGCCTGGACTATCTACGGCTTCGAATCGCTCTGGTTGCCGGCGTCACTGCTCGAAGATGATTCCCAGGAGCGGCTCGCGAATGCCTTGTTTGCCGGATCGCGCTCCCACATGATCGAGCTGCATTTCAACAAGGGGCTCGGCGGAGCGCCTCGCGAGGCCATCGAAGCAGCCAGGGATACGGCGACGAACCCTGCTGTGTTGAATGCGTTTGCGCTAGCGATTGTTGCGGACGGCGGAGGCGGATATCCAGGAATCCGCGGTCATGAGCCGGACGTCGAGGCGGCCGAGAAATCTCGCGCGCAAGTTCATCGTTGCATGAACGAACTGCGGATAGTAGCGCCAGGGGGCGGAGCCTATGTTTCGGAAAGCAATTTCTTTGAAGAAGACTGGCAGCATTCGTATTGGGGCCGCAACCATGCGCGTCTGGCAGTGGTGAAAAAGAAATATGACCCGACAGGATTGTTCTTTGTACATAACGGGGTCGGCTCAGAAGAATGGAGCGGCGACGGTTTCACTAGGCGCTGAACCGGATGTAGTGACTTTCAACTGTTGCGATCACGCGATAGCATTCATTGAGCCTTGGGAGCCAGGCAACCCGGTCAATGAGTGTAATCGAGATGTTGCAACAGTCACGCAGCTAGTCAACGATTTTATCTTGCTCTTCGGGGAGATCATAAGCGTCAGTGTGCGTGAGATGCCCATCTTGGTCGCTGACTCGCACTAGTTCTGAGCCGCCTCGATACACGATCTGAAGACCATGCTCAGGTTCCCAATCACAGTTCGCTGTAATAGAGACGTAGACTCCGCAATCTCGACGATGTCGGCGAGAGACATAGATGTTCATCGGTCGCACATGTTGCCAAACCGTCTCTTCTGATTCGATGTGGCACCCGAGGTCCTCTTCACTCACCAGCCCAGCCGTTAATTGGTTGTTCGCGAAAACATATCTGCTAATAGAAACCCGATCACGGCGACGAAGCCTGAGGAACTCGGAAACGGCGTTCTCGATGTCTGTTTCGTCCTTTGCTTTCGGCTGTTGAAGCGTCACTGTCAGCTTTTCGCCGTCAAAAAACGGAATCGGAAGAGGACCGGATACAAGCCAGTCTGGTATGTCAAGATCGGGCTCGAGCGGACCGAGTCTGGAGATGTTCAGGTCTGGCGAAATCGGTCGCGAATCCTGGGTCGCTGGTTCGACCCAACCATCTTCAGGTACCTCCCTGCCAATCAGCTTGGCGAACTCGGGATGTATCCATACCGACTTCTTATCATCACGATTCATTTGGGTTGCGCCGCCGCTGTAATCTACATTGAGTCGGACAAATGTTGCAACCAGACCATTACACTCAAGTGCCCAGCGCGGCGGCATGATCAGGGTAATGGGGATTTTGCAACAGTTGGAATTGTCAGGCTGCTGTCATTTGATTTCGCGGGCGGGGTTTTCGTGTTCATTCACAACGCGACCTTCAGCGTTCTCTTCCATCTGAGTTGTCTCTGTTTCAGGCTGTATGCGGGAATTGCCGAAGATTCTCTTCAATAAATTATGCGTTTCTACAATTGCCCCGGCGCTGTACGCCAGACCCGCATAAAAAGGTGCGACCACGTCTATCTGTTCCGCCACACGGATAGGGTCAACACCGCCAAACCCGGAAGTAAACGTGGGCATAGTTCGTTGGATGACGAAGAAATACTCCCATCGCGTCGAAGAGTGGGGTGCAAGAACCGAAACCTGAGGCTCGTTAAACGTCAATAACTTGTACACAAGAATGACTGCGGGCAGGACCCAAGCGTAAGTCGCCAACCTCCCCAAATATCTAGACAGGAGATAACCGAGAACCAAAGCTGGAACAATGCTCGTCAACTCAAAATGCTGAAGCCAGTCGCTACCAGTAGGAGCGTGGCTTGGAAGTCCAGATAGTGGCATTATCCAAACATACCGGCGACTGAGGAGCCACGGCCCAAGGTAAAGTCCACACACTGCGGCCGCTGTGGTATGAAGAGCAAAGGGGCCAATTGGAGACTCTACTGGCCACACAAAACCAGCGAGGCGTGCAAGGTGCTCGACATCCTCTAAGCTGAATACCTTTCCCCAATAACCATTTCTTCCAAACTGGTAGTGCGACCGAATACCACTGCCATGCCAGCGCGATTCCGGCCAGAATGTAGCAGAAGAAAAGAGTCTGGCCAAACTCACGCAAGCCAAAGAATGGCACGAGCAGACTTCCAGCTATCGCGGGGACGGTCAGTATCAGATGACCGACGACAATGGCACGTACTCTCAGCGCTTTATCCATACCGGGGCGCAGTATATCGCCGACGGCGCTGCTCGTCCATTTGTCAGCTGTTGCTAACAGGCCATTACACTCACTGGACTCCTGACTCGTAATCTCGCGCATCCTTGCCTCACCCTTCCCAGCGAGCCCTTCCCTTCGCGCGGGCGGGCGGGGCTGTTACTACGGAGGACGGACCTTTCTTCTCCTACCTCCTATCCCCTCAATCGTTTGACCCCATTCCTCCTCGGCCCTTCATGTGCCCTCCTTCCGCCGTGAACCGGTGAAAATTCGGATCACTGAGGCGCTGGCCTCGTCGCGGCTGCATAGGGCGGGATAGCGGTTACGCGCGCGAGATGGGTTCTCACTCGTGTGGGCTGCGGACGGCGCCAAGCTCGTCTCAGCCATGAGTCATTGCGCGCATTGCACCGCGTACGCGATTTCGCCCACTGTCACTGAACCCTGTCGTCCACCATCGAACTGCGCCAATTCTGGGCCGCCAGGATGGGCAGCCGCAATCAAACAGTACGCACCAATTCGCATGGAAACCCGCGCGACCAATGAATTCGAGTGGGATATTGCGTCCGGAGGGAACAAGTTGAAGCCACCGGCTCCGCGATAGGCTCGCGGTGGCTCTGCTTGAGAAGCGCCTCCCGCTGGAGGAAGTGTCTAAGGTGCTCGGACATGAGTCCATGAAGACCACGGAGCGGCACTATTCCGAGTGGATGAAGGGGCGGCAAGACCGGCTGGACAACCTCGTGACCGCAACTTGGGCCAAGAAATAGGAACCTAGGCCCACCAAGTTCTCTGCTTGTGCACGCTGCTATGTGCGGTAGTGGACATTCCGCCCTACAATGAAGTGGCCAATCAGGGACGCCGGAGGCATTATAGCTAGAGATCTGGTCTGGCTCGAAAACCACAGTTTCTCGGCTTGGGGCTGTTCAGGGTGCGCCTGGATCATCCCGACTGGTCCGGCGCTCTCCGCTAAGAAATCCGCGCCAGCGCGTACGCACGGCACGACTGCAAGAACTTTCCTCGCCACATCGCACCAAAGGACAAGCGTCCACTCGGACGCGAAACAGGAATTTAATTTAGTCTCCGGTCCAACCAAGAAAGCGGGCGGTCGTGAAGGCCAAACGACGGGGACGCCTGGCCTATGACCGCCGATCATCGAGAAAACCAATCTAGCAGCTAAAGGCTTTGTCCGTCTGTTCAATTTTGTACAGATGCGACTCCGCGGCTTGGATTGAAATGCCACGGACGGGAGTTTGTTATGCGTCGGATTCGATTGCGGAAGTGCCCTTATTGCGGCGGAGCTGATATATACGCGTCCCAACCCAAGACTTGGCGAGATGAAGTGTGCTGCTTCTTCTTCCCTCAAGTCGTCCGCTGTCATTCCTGCATGCACCGTTACTATCGTCCGCTTTTCTTGCCACACGTGCCCGTGCCTGATGAATCCTAAATGCTGAACTGGATCGCCGCCCACATTCTCGCGATGTTCTGGTCTATGTTCACTCTCGCCGTTGTGGTTTGCGTAGCGGCGGTGATTCTGAATTACCGGGTGCAGCGCAAGATGCGGGACTGCTGGAAGCAGGATGACTGGAAGCAGACACGCTGATGCCGAGCGCGGACACACTAGGTTGCGCTTGTAGGTTTGTTTTTTCTTGGTCTACTGCGATATCTTGACTCACATTTTCCTACTGATCTTTCCTCCCGCAGAAGAGAGAACTGCGATGCCCCGAATCGCCGATGGCAAGACCTGTCCCAAAATGCTCGGGCGCAATGGCCGTAGGCAAGGGTTTTATTAATGCTTCCAGCCGTGGAGACAAACGGAAAACAACACAGAACTTCTAACTGATGTGGGGCTTCCTGTTCAGACGTATCAATGCCTGAAATGCGGATTTGTAGAGCTGTACCGGACGAAGCTTCCTGAACCTTGAGAAAAAGACGCACGACTACGATGCGCGGGCTGGGGACTCTCTTATCAAAATCGGGGTTGGTTTGGCCAGTGCTAGGTTCATTTTCGAGAGTTTCAAGAGCAGTCGTTCAATCTTGCGCTGCTCATGGGGTTGAGGCTGCCCGGTCTGTGTCATAAGTAATTGTCTCACGCGGTTGCCCAGCCGGGAAAAGGTCCCGACCCTTCTCTCCCCGAAGGCCATCGGGACCAGAGTCTATCGCTAGCGCCACAGGGTGTACTCCTACCCTGGTTTCTGTGCAAGTAGGTCCCTGTTGTGCGGTTGCCGAATAAGATCCGCAACCTCTGAATTCAGTAGATCGGACCGTTCAATCTGTATGTAATGGCTACTGTCCTTTGCGATGATTCTCCGGCTGCGCGTCGACAGGCTTTTGAGCTCTTCCTGCATCTGGTCCCAGATTTCATCTACCTTTGAAGGTGGCTCATTACCGGAGGGATGATTATTTTGCGAAAAGTTCAAGATCGGGAGATCGCCGAACGGGCCGGTATGGATCGCCTCCTTGCCGGATTGTGGAAAATCCTCGTCCTCGCGCTCCAGCGCGGTGAACAGCGCAGCACGGCACTGATCTTCCGATGGCATTTTCCCGGCTGAGATTTCGAGTCCTTCTCCTATATTGCGGTCCCCCGTTATACGCGGTATACCGAGGACGTGTAACCACTTCGTTTGCAGAAGCTCAAGCTTGGCCTTAAAAAGCACGAACTTGGTCCGGCCAGGGAAGCGGTCTTCCTGTAGGGGCGGGGAGCCATCCACAAATACCAGGCCGGACAGATTCTGCGGATATCGGGCAGCGTAATCACGGATGTCTAGGCCTGCAATCGAGTGTCCCATCAAGACGATCGGCTCTTTGATTCCTGCCTGGGTCAAAAGCGTGTGTAATTGATCGGTAATCCGGTGGGCGTCACGCGGGCGGGGCCGTAGATCACTTCAGCCAAATCCGGCGCGACCGTAAGAGCAGACTCGTGTCGTTTTCGATAGCGTGGGTTGCACGTTGGCCCAAATTGAGCGAATCGTTCCCCAGACCCGCATCAAGAACTATTGTGGGAGAGCCTTCACCCGTGCAATACAAATGCATCTTGTAACCGTCAAAGGGGTAGAGTCTTCCTTGAGGGGGATAGATTGCGCGGTTGTGCTGAATGGCAAGAGCATTGAATAGGGTACTTGCTCCCGCAGCCAAGAACACGACAATAGCCGCCGAAAGAGCAATGCGCTCACAAATCCGGCGCCACTTTGCGTAAGGCTTGGCGGAAAGCATGCGGATACGACGAAAGCAAAGCAGAGAAACAAAAAGCCCAAAGACGATAACAAGCGCTGGAGCGACGGAAGGTTAGAAGTCCACGAGGCACCTCCGCTGCGAAATCGGCACGCCGAACGCGAGTAGAGCCCCCGTTTTCGTAGTCAGGCGATTTCCCTCACTGACTCAGTGCGGAACAAATCGAAAATCGCGAATGATTGCCGACTGATTCCTTGAAGGTGTCCCCTTGAAGCACCAGAGATTAATTCCAACCGGCGCGGCCGTTTGCGGAATGTTGGTCGCATTCGAAGAATAGGTTTCGGTCTTGATAACATCGGCAACAGATCCGATTGGATGAACGCCATTCATTAGCGTGAACACGACGCGATCGGATCTCCACTCCATCCTTGCCGTAGTGAGGCTTCCACCGCTGACTTGGAAGTTGTCTTCCCAGCTGGAAACACCCTTCGGCTTGCGGTTTCCTGTGGATGGATAAACTGTAAAATCGGCATCACAGCCGTGGCAAGTCTTGTTCCACTGGGAAAATTCAATATCAATTTCGTTCTCTGCGTTGGCACCAATGTGGTGAGTGGGCCCAAAGGTGAAAAGTCCAAGCACCGTTGTCTGATCCAGGTTGTAGACGTCGCCCTGGATCACCCACTGGTACGTCCCAAATCCCATATTGTCGGTCGTAAACAACTCTGCGGCGGTCCATTTCCCCGCGCGGTTGGCTATCTGGAGATGTAGATATCCGTCCCGCTTCAAATCGACATTGGCCGATTTTCCAGGAGCGACGCCTGCCATACCACCACGGGTGACTTTCCAGCTATGACCCGCCCATCTGATCGTCTGGGCCTGGAGGTACTGGAACGGAATGAGCAGAATGCTGCAGATCGTCATTCGGATGAATATGGAGTTCGACATCATTCTTTGTTCTTTCCTTTCGCGTCTGCAGCAACTTCAACAGCCACAGGCGATAGCGCTCGTGACTCCAATGAGTGTAACCGGGATGTCACATCAGCGAGCCGACAGTTCAACTGTGAACCAAAGCTCCGATAGTCGGCAGACTGAATTTGCCAGCTGTCTTTCCAGAACGCGGTCTTGTTCTAGAATGAAGCCCGCCATGAGCATTACGGAAACGTCGACTGCGCAGACGCCAGTGAACCGCGCGGTCGGTACGGGCCGAATTGCATCCATCGATGCCTTCCGTGGACTGACAGTGATCGTAACGGTGTTTGTCGACAATCTGGATTTTGTCAAAGGGCTTCCAAAGTGGACATACCACATGCCCGTGGGAAGCAACGGGATATCTACGTGGATATGGTCTTTCCCGCTTTTTTATTCGCGATGGGAGTGTCGATCCCCCTATCCGTGGACCGCAGAGCGGCCGCAGGAGACGCTGATGGCAGGATATGGCTCCACAACGTGGAGCGTTCTCTGAGCCTAGTGGTGCTCGGCTTGTTTATTGCTAATGCTCCGCAAGCAGATCTCCAGCATGCGGGCGTCAGCGCCGTCTGGTGGGCTATCCTCGGGTTCGTCAGAATCGCTTTGTCCTGGGGAGTCCCTGCTCGCCCCCGCCGAACAAACAGCTTCGCTGGGTTATGAAGTACGCAGGATTATTGATTCTCGCAGGGCTGTTTATCACGTTCAGACGAATTACCCAGGCGGCCAGGTGGCCTGGTTGGATTTTTCAGACTGGGAGATTCTTGGCCTGCTGGGATGGGATACCTGTTAGTGAGCTCGCTGTATCTGCTGCTCAAAGGAAACCGGCGGCGCTCACCGCTTCACTTGTAATGCTGAGCGCTCTGAACGCGCTATCGAGTGTCGGCTGGCTAGGATGGCTCCGACGCCTTCCACCTTACGCTCGGCCTTTGGAAGCCGGTCTCAGCTCGATCACGATGGCTGGACTAATTGCTGGTCTGATCATCATCGAACGAAAGATTGCTGGTAATTTTCGCGCCAAGACTATCTGCGCTTCGGGCTATGCATTGATTCTTGCGGGAGCCGCTCGTTTGCTTGCTCCCCTTGGAATATCCAAACTCCGGGACACGCCGGCATGGTGTCTGTGCTGCGCGGCGGCAAACACGATCGTGCTCCTGTTCCTCTACTGGATTTCCGATGCATGCTTCGTGGCAACGAGGACCAGATTCGTCCAAGTGATAGGAGCGAACGCCCTTTTGGCGTACATGCTGGCCTATGTTGCTTACTTCACCCGATACTGTTTCGTCTTACTGCCGATGGTACGGAGAGTTGGTATGGAGTGACGCGGGCACTACTGTTCGCAGTCCTAGTTCTTGTCGTAACAAGCGTGCTGGCACGCTTTCGATTTAGATTACGGCTCTAACGAGCTGACCTCGCATCGTTAGGCGATTCTCGCGGAGCTGAATGATCAAGCGGATATCGGTTGGCAACTGTTGCAACCAGGCCACAGTCAAAACCCCGGTCTGTGGCAAAATTGGTGCAATCGCGATTTTTCAATGGCTATTTCACGCTCAGGCCAGCGGACTTTAGCGGACTGGCCCAAAGCGGCAACTGGCAAGCTGCCCATTGGGGTCCGGAGTTGAGCAGATCGTTGTTGCTTGATGCGAGCATGTGCGGAAAGCGGGTATTATGCCACGGATCGCGACAAACCGGTATCACGCGCGGCGTAGCCGAGCATTGCCTGCATCAGTTGTGAATCAACCTCGTCGGCGATGGTGATTACATCCAAGAGCACTTTGCTGAAATCTATTTTTGCGAGATTGTTTTGTAACGTATCAAAGATGCTGACCTGAAGCATTCTCGACTCCTCGACCACCATCGCCGCAGAGTAGCCTTGCTTACGCCTCATGTCGCCATGTTCGCGTGCGCAGACAGAGATATCGCCCCTTGCTTTGGGAGATAGGCGTAAGCGAAAGATCAGGTCAGCGATCAGATTCGGCAGATGGCCTGTTCGCTCCGCAAAGCTCAGCGGAATACAAGTCAACTCTTTGTTGTTCTCCACGAGTGCCATCCAGTTGCGGATCGTAGCATTCAAGTCACGCTCCAGAATCGACGCTACGCTCTCCGTGGGCATCGGAGGACGAACTACTGGATTCTTGAGCTTTCCTCTGATGGCTTCCCGAAGGGCGGCAACTTCAATAGGCTTCACAAGAATTTCGTCAGCCTGTAGGCGAATGGCAGACAAAGCCTCGTCGATTGCCGGATATCCACTGAGCACCATCGTCGCGGCGTGCGGGTGGGTGTGGCGCATCGCACTTACGAGGGTGAAGCCGTCACCAGCGTGTGGCATGTGCAGATCAGACAGCAGTGCGTCAAAGCTCTCGGTCGCTATGTAACGCAGTGCGTCGCGCACGTTTGATGCGGCAACTACTTCAAAACCATCGCGTTCCAAGGTTGCCTGTAACATATTCCGAACCGCTTCGTCGTCTTCCGCCAACAAGATTCTGGACATATTGTTTCTCTCTCTTGAATAGACTACCCCTGACGCCAACAGATTACTGATCAGATTTGATCTAGTTACCCTTTCTCATTTGAGGAAATCAAATGATTGGAGATAGCAAGCGGCTGATTTCATCGCAAAGCCACGCGGAGTCGCGTCTGTCTAAAAGTGAACATCTGGGGCCCACCCGTTCGGTGGCAAGGCTTGTTTCACCTAACCCGAAGAAAGCTTTTCGAGGAGACGAGTAGGTGGGGCATTCAGACGGGAATTCAGTGCCCTTTTTTGCTTTTGAACTTTCCTTTCGCTTCCCCTTTGGTGAGACGTAACGGGGAAAGTTCTTGCAGTCGTGGTGTGCGAAGGCCTCACACGCCAGTGCGGTTTTCTTGGCGGTGAGCGTGGGACCGCTCGGGATGATCCAGGCGCACCCTGAACAACCCCAAGCCGAGAAGCTGAGGTTTTCGAGCCAGACCAGATCTTTAGCCATACTGCCTCCGGCGTCCCTGATTGGCGAGTTGATTATAGCGCGGAATGTACGCTTTCGCACATAGCAGCGTGCGGCAAAGAAATAGTTGGGTTGGGATGCTACTGGCTACCCGGACTTAGCGGCTGCTTTCTTGGCAGCTTGACCTGGGTGAGAAAATAGCGCGATGGATGTATGGCTAAAAATCGACAAATCCGCCAAGACTGATTCCTCCGACCTTCGTCTTACCCACAGTCCCCGGCAAGCAATGGCCATGAGCCAGGACAATGCCCGTAAAGCAATGCAGGGAGCAAAGCGAGACTACCCTCAGTACAAATGGGAAATGGAATCCGGGTTCGGCAGCGGCGAGTTCATGTTGCACGGACACGACAAAGACGGAACCGCCAGGAAGATCGTGTCGGTCTTGCCGCAAGAGAGACATCCGATTCGTTACGTAGCCAGATCGACGAATTACGGATCGAGGCTACGCGCTTGCTGTCGGAATCCGAGAAAACCAAACGAGCCGCCGAGATACTTGCCGAGCGCATCAAGCGCCTCGAAAACACCGCATACTGACTGCCACATAGCGGTACTCCCGTCTTCGTTTGGGCAACTCCCTAACTGGCGTAGTGAGGACATACGAACAGACAAATAAGCCCGCTTCTCCTGATCGGATTGGCGGGCATTTTCCATACGGAAAACGGATATTTAGGTGGCTTTCTTCTGTAAGGCTCTGACCTTGGCCCATCTCAGCCGTTGGGCTGCTGCGATTTTCTTTCGAGCCGAAGCCGACATAGTCCGTCTCTTTGGTGCCACAGCAACGCTGTCCGCCCGCCCGGTTTCCCCCTTCACGCTTGCCCATCTCTTGCGTTGGGCCGCCGCGATACGGGCCCGGCCCGCAGCAGATATCATGCCCCGTCGTCTGTTCTGCTTACCGTACGCCGTGCCGAACGCCGAAAGTGCCGCGGAAATCCCCCGAATTTGCTTCGTCAACCTACTATGCTCATCTTTCAACAGCCGGACGACATCGCCTAGGTTCGTCATTGAATCCCCTCACTTGCTTGCGAAATTTGACTGCCTCGACGTGAGCACTGAAATCCGCACTGTGTCTTCTACAAATCCAGCGTCCCCGCGAGTTGCCCAAGTATACGGAAAAAGTGGACCGCGCCCAGAGAGTACAAGCGACGCCTATAGAGCGGCGAACTGATGGATGGGACAATGAGTGAAATCGAGATATTTCACAACCGTGACTCACGGGCGGGTCTGCCATTCGCGTAAACTCGACGTGCAATCCTCAATTCAATCGTTTTAATATGAGCGACAACATTATGAATACTCGTTGCAACCCACGTGTCTCGTCTCGCATTTGGCTGTGTGTCGCAGTTGCAGCGGTCGGGCTAGTCGCGGTGTCCATGCTGTTTCCTTTGCGCGTCCATGCACAAACGGCTCCGGAACAAACGGTTCACCCACGACATGCTCGACAGGAACTCCCGGCGGATTCGGTTGCCAAGGTGGGGGCGGTGGATTCCGTCGCCACGGTCCACGTTGACGTAACGCCGGACCACGTTCTGAATACGATCTATCCTGACACTGCGACCGGGGCGTGGATGGATGATCTAAGTAAGACGCAGGTCGACAGTTTGAGCAAGCCCGAGACGATTCAGGGGGTCAAGAACTTGGGTTGGGGCTCCATCACCATGCGCAACAACAGCGAGTTGCGCCTTTCCGCATGGCACTGGAACGAAAACGGCACATGGAGCGATCCAGCGACGAAGAGCGGCTATTACGTCGGCAGCGCAGACTTAGGCGAACCGATTCATTACGGCTATTCGTATTCTTTGCCCCATCGCGACTTTATGACCAGCGGCGATTCACCTTTGGTGGTTGGTTTTCAAAGTTACTGGAAGAGCAATCCTTACCTAACCAGCCACTTCACGGGCGAGAGCGATACGCTGCACCCGCAATGGGTAGTAATCGACATGGGCACCGCCCGCGCTGTCAACGCGATCCATATTCAATGGGTCAATCCGTATGCCGTGGTTTATGTCGTGCAGTACTGGGTCGGCGACAACAACGCGATGGACTGGGACATGGGTCCGAACGGTATGTGGAAGGCTTTCTCATCGGGCACGGTGCTGAACGGCAGCGGCGGGGATACCCATCTGAAGCTTTCGGATGCGCCCGTCCACAACGCGCTTCGTGCGCGTTTTAATGTCGAAATCCTCCGGAACCTGTAACACGCACGGGGCGCAGGATATTCGGAACTGCGTCGGTTACGCCCTTCAGACACTGTCGGCCGGTACGATCGATGGCGCAGGGAAATACGCGGTTGTTTATCCGGCTAACGGTGTAGAGCCCGGACCTGGGCCGCCTCCGCGGCTCGAGGGCGCCGGAGACCAAGAAGTCATCGCCGGTTCGGAGGCGGACTTGGACGGATCGTTTTTCGTCTCTTCCATCGATCCCTGGCACCAAGCTGACAACCTGATCATCGGAGGCGGCGATCAATACAACGGCATGGACAATATCTTTACCAGTGGATTGACCATGGGCCATCCCGCGCTGGTCGCATGTGCGGCGATTTACGACACTCCCGAAGATTGCGCCAATGAGGTTTCCTACATTCACCAGCGTGGTTATCCAGTGGTGGGAATTGAAGTGGGAGAGGAGTGCGACGGCAAGCACATGACACCGGAGGGCTATGGCGCCATCTACATTCAAGTGGCGAATGCGGTTCGCAAGGGAGGCGCACGGCTTCACCATAATTCGGAGTTACGAGGATCCCGGAAGGAGCGGCCTGTCATTTAAAGGCAGAGCTGGATTGGACGGCCTGCTGGTACTGTGGTTCCCAGATGGGTTACGAATCTCCGCGTTGATATGCCCCTTGGGGTACTCGCGATGGCGCATGCCACCGCTTCGTGCGGGGAGAGTGAGCTAACTCTATTGTGCCTTTGCAATGAAACCAACGACGCCCTCCACGAATTTCAATTGGTGCCAAGTGTTGCAACCCCTCAATGCGCCGTCGTCACGCGAGATGATGAACGGTTAAACTCGGGAAGAAAATCAAGGGAGCTTTCGCAGTTGCATGTTATTGCCAAGCTTCTCATTGCGCAGGTCACGACTCCAAATTAAAGTAGTCAAGAGAGGCCGCGAGGAAAACTTGTGGGTTGACATGAGACTGTTGCCAGTCCAGTGGCGTACCTTCAGGTGCGCAACCGTACCGACTCCCCACTTGTGCTCGCAGTACCATCGCTGCCGGAATGCTTCCCCCTTTTTGCACTGCGTCGTGCGGGGGCGTCGTGAGCGGAAGCTGGCATTCCTTCATCTCTTGATCGCGCGTGAAAGAGTGCCCAGCCTGATCGATGAAGCGAAAGTCATCGCTGACATACAATGCCCAACCCGCACAGTCGCCGTGAGCATACGCTCGCTGGCGCGCTTGGGCCGCCTGGATAAGTTCTTGCTCAGTGCCGGACAACCGTGACTCGGCCGGCCCGCCCTGAGCTCTGGCCCGCATATTGGCTACCTTCTGTTCGGCGGGAGAAAGCGTTGGCTCGTCGGTAGCGTAGACCATGCTGGCAGATAGGAAGAGTGAAACCAAAAGGCGCATAAAGGAACTCATCTCTTGTCCTTCGTGAACGAGCGGTAGATATAACTCAGTCGGCGGGCATTTTACGCCAATACTGCAATCTGCACGGTAGCGGTTCGCGAGGAATCGCGTAGAGTCATCGGTACGCGCAATCTAATCTGGTACAGCACCGGGACGCCGAGACTCTGAGTCCAGAATCGTCGCATCCAGTGCAACGTGCTGCACAAGTCTATAATTGCGCGCACGGATGGCTCTTACTCCTGGGACAAAACTCGGGCCGTACGAGATCGTATCGGCAGTCGGAGCGGGCGGCATGGGCGAGGTGTATCGGGCGCGCGACGCGCGGCTCAACCGTGACGTTGCTATTAAGGTCTTGCCTGCTGCTTTCGCCCGCGATCCCGAGCGATTGCGGCGCTTTCAACAGGAGGCACAGGCCATCGCCGCGCTGAATCATCCCAACATTCTCGCCATTCACGATTTTGGCGAGCACGAGGGCTCGCCTTACCTGGTGACGGAGTTTCTTGAAGGAGAGACTCTGCGCGACCGGCTGGGCGCTATGCCGCCGCGCAAGGCGATTGAAACTGCCGAGCAGATCGCGCGCGGTCTCGCCGCGGCACATGACAAGGGAATCGTCCACCGCGATCTGAAGCCGGAAAACATTTTCATCACTCGTGACGGGCGCGTGAAGATTCTTGACTTCGGACTGGCGAAGCTGGCCCGTCCCGAGTCGACAGCCGACGCCGCGACCCTAGCTTCGCAAACTCAGCCCGGCGTGATGATGGGTACGGTCGGTTACATGTCGCCCGAGCAGGTGAAGGGACAAAACGCGGATCAGCGCTCCGACCTATTCAGCTTTGGTGCAATTCTCTACGAAATACTCTCGGGCAATCGCGCTTTCCACGGCGAGACTCCGGTCGAAACCATGCGCGCGATCCTGAGAGAGGATCCCCCGGACCTCACGGCAACGAACCAAAGCGTGCCTCCTGTGCTGGAGCGGATCGTACGCCACTGTTTGGAGAAGAATCCGGAAGAGCGCTTCCAGTCGGCGCGGGATGTCGCTTTCGCGCTGGGGAATCTCTCGGGAAGTTCCGGTACTAACACACTGGGGGCCGGAGCAGAACCAAAACGCCGCTTCCCGTTGCATCGTTCGGGTTCGTTGGTTCTCGTGGCAGCGGGGCTGTTGCTCGCGATTCTGGCGGTCGTCCTTTGGCGGTCACATCCCACCCCAGCGGTAGAGTTCGTCCAATTGACCAATGACAGCTACGTCAAGAACAACGACGGATGGCCGCCGCCGGTGCTCGACAATCCGCTGCTCAGCGATGGAACGCGCCTCTATTTCACCGCTGATTTTGGCACGACTGCGACTCGCGTTACTGCCGCTCAGGTTTCCGTCGGGGGTGGCGAAGTTGCACCCATTCCTCTGGCACTGTCTTCGAGGGGCATCACACTCCAGGGCATTTCCCCGGATGGTAGCGAGCTTTTGGCAGAAACCTTTGACGGGGTGGAAGTAGAAACACCGCAATGGATCGTTCCGGCGACTGGCGGCTCGCCACGACGAGTCGATGACCTCCTTGCCCACGATGTGGCCTGGTCTCCGGACAAGCAGTTGATCGCCTTTGCCCAGGGTGACGGTCTTTTTCTGCTGGATGGCAACAACGGAAAACGAAAGATATTCGCTGCCCGTGGGTTCGCTTTCTGGCCCCGCTGGTCGCCCGACGGGAAGCGGTTGCGCTTCACGGTGGAAGACCCCTCCAATTTATCCAGCGAGCTGTGGGAAGTGCAGGCCGACGGGACGGGCGCGCGGCCTTTGCTGCCGGGATGGAACAAACCTTCGATTGAATGCTGTGGCGAATGGACCCGCGACGGCCGGTACTATGTATTTCAGACCGGCAGCCTTTCCCGGTCGGATATCTGGGTCGTGGCCGACGGGCTGTTCAGTTCCGCCCGGCCTTTTCCGGTGACATCCGGGCCTCTGAGGTTTTCGTCGCCGTTGCCCTCGGCCGACGGTAAATGGCTCTACATGACGGGCACCCAGCATCGTTACGAACTGGTGCGCCTAAATTCCGTTTCGGGGCTGACGACGCCGGTGACGACTGTTTCATCGGTAGTGAGCATTGACTACTCTCCAGATAGAAAATGGATGGCGTACGTGACGCACCCCGATGGAGTTCTCTGGCGAAGCCGCGCGGATGGCTCCGAGCGGCGGCAATTGACCCATCCGCCCGTCGTTGCCAGCTCGCCGAAGTGGTCGCCTAACGGCCAGCAGATCGCTTTCGCGGCGGTGCGGATTGGTCAGCCCATGCAGATCGAGCTGATCTCCGCCGAAGGCGGTACGCCCCGCGAGGTTTATCCGGAAGGCCGAAATCAGGGGTCTCCGGCCTGGTCTGCGGATGGGCAGTCACTCATCTTTGGCAGATTGCCTTGGCTGGAGATTGGCCACAAGGTCCCGGTTCGATTGGCAAAATTCGATTTCCGCACCCGTCAGCTTACCGAAATACCAGGGTCAGAAGACATGTTCCTACCTGCCATGTCACCGGATGGCAGCTTCCTGGCGGCGCTGCATGCAGCCGAGAGCCATGTGGCGATTTATGAGTTGGCCACAGATAAGTGGACAGTCCTGGAGCAGGACAGCGCATATCGGCCTGTGTGGGCTAGGGATTCCAGCGCGATCTTCATCACTCACCACCAAGAAGTCCAGCGCTACCGTCCGGTCGCTCGGAAGATCGAATCCATCGTCCAACTACCGGACACAGGGCAGAGCTTTGGAGCATTCGGAGCGTTTCTTGAGGCGTTTGATTTTCTGGCGATCGGGCCAGATGACGAGTTGCTGTGGGTTCTCGACCAGCGTTCGTCGCAGATCTATGCTATGAAACGTCAGAGTTGGTAGCCTGTCGTTCGACGATGGGGATTGGCGGCAAGTTTGCATTCTTCGCGGGGGACGGGCAACCCGGAAGTAGTCGAGACGGCAAGCAGGCATACCGAAGAAATGGAAAGGGGGTGACTTTTGGTATCGTGGGAACGTAGGTGCTTTTTCGATCCATCTCCGAGAATCTATGCGATACTGGGGCCGCCATGTGTGTTGGACTCCAGAGCGAAAAACATTTTCGTACAATAAACGTACAATGGATCGGGCAATGGAGCCTTTTTAGCCGTTGTGGCAGTTCCAAGAATCAATAAGTTACGTGTTATCAATACCCTGAATAGTTCGACTCCCGCCGCCTCCACCATTCTCTATTTTGTTTCACCGCAGTTTGGTCATACCAACTTCGTGATCGCGGTTGGTCGCAGATTTGGCGTCAGAATCGTGAGTTCGCCCACTTGTTCCCTCTTCGCGGTACCGCCCAGGTGCGCGTGATCCATCATCCAAACCTCGGGAATGATTTCGCCGACCAGTTTTCCATGACAGAAGAGTCTCACCACCGAACTCTCAGAGACGACAATTCCCACGGCTTTAGTGACGGCACTCATGTTGGCGGCGGCAATGTGACGGCTGCCGAGTCCCAACGGCACGTCCACTTGTGCGGCCACAGCATCGAGGTAGCGGCATGCGGAAAGGAAGAGTCCTTCGCGACTTACCACGAACCCTCCGTCTAACTGCGCTAGCTCCTTGATGGTTCCGCGGAGATTGAGATTCGTGACGTGCAGTGAAGACTCAGGATGCCCCGCTAACGGATCTAAGATCAACGGTCTGGATCTCGCGAGCACGGCACTCTCATCCCCGAGTGTAAAAAGCGTGCCTACGCGTCTTCCCTCTCGCCCCTCGCGAGCAATTTCGACTGCCAGCCCAATCAGGGACTCAAGGACGTCAGGATCATATTCCGTGACCTGGCAGAGAATGCTCTCAAACATCCATCAACTCCTCGCTCCGGCCATACGCCCACTCTAGCGAAAATGCACTGCGTTTTGGATGACACCCATGCCAAGAAGATGCAGGATCAGTTGGAAGTCCTCGCCAATTCTCCGCAGCACTCGGGGCGCGGCGGCAAACTCGTGCTATCCCACCCGCCGCCCAGAGCCTCAATCAACAACACCGCGTTCGCCATTCGTCTGCCTAGAATGTTAACGGCTGTGACCTCGTCGGCCAAAGCGGCATTCTGAGCGGTGATGACTTCGAGATAGCTGGTGACTCCGCCTTCGTAGCGTGTGTTTGACAGGCTCAAAGATCGTTCTGCGGCTTCGACCGCGGTCGCCTGAACTCCCGCTTCCTGCTGCAGGATGCGTAGTGCAGCCAGGTTGTCTTCCACCTGTTGAAAAGCGGTCAGGACGGTTTCGCGATAGGACGCAACCGATGAGTCATAGCTGGCCTTCGCCTGGTCGTTTACCGCGCGCCGCCGGCCCACGTCAAAGAGGGTCACAACGGCGGAAGATCCAACCGCCCAGAGGCCGCTTGGTCCTTGCAGCAAAGTCGTGATGCCTCCGCTCTCGAAGCCGCCCGAGCCCAGAATATTCACCAGTGGATAGTACGCAGTCTTGGCAAGGCCAACCTGCGCGTTCGCCGAGGCCACGCGGCGCTCCGCACCGGCAATGTCAGGCCGCCTTTCCAGCAGGGCCGACGGGACGCCGACCGGGATTGGCGGCGGCGGAGTAGTGAGTGGCAACGGTGGCAGTGTGAAATCCGCCGGCGCCTTGCCGACCAACACGGCCACTGCATGCTCGTATTGCGCACGGGCCACGCCGACATCCACCATCTGGGCCCGCGTGGTCTCCAATATCGTCCGGGCTTGTTCGACCTCCACTTCGGAGGCGAGTCCGCCCTCATAACGGTCCTCATTTAATTGGAACGCCTGCTGATATTGTGCAACGGTGTCTTGCAGCAACTTTTCCTCGGCGTCTAAACTGCGCGCCGCGAAGTAGTCGATCGCCAGAGTGGAATGCATGCTCAGGTTCACTACCGCCAGATCAGCTGCGCTGGCTTGCGCTTGCTCTCGATAAGACTCGACGTTCTTGCTGACTCTTCCCCACGCGTTGACCTGGTAAGAAAAGTTAACCGGGACCACGAAATCGTTGAAGGTCTCGCCATCAAAAGTGGACTGGGGTGGGCGGTTGTTGGAATACATCTCGCGAGTGGCGGCAGGGCCCGCAGTCACGGTCGGATAGTAATCCGCGCGAACGTAGCGCAGGGCCGCTCGCGATTGCCGGTACTGCGCTACTGCGGCTTTCAAATTCTGGTTCGAAACGTTGATCTGCTGCTCCAAGGAGTTCAACTGCGGGTCTCGAAAAATCTCCCACCAGTTTCCGCCTAGATTCTGGTCATTTGGCTGCGCGGTTTTCCAATTTGCCATCTCCTTATAGGCGG
>Ga0210393_10001693_pt1 | contig 18322 bp, 17 predicted proteins | sample IncBWC27OmetaG_FD_160068 | JGI IMG/M metagenome (GOLD analysis project Ga0210393, IMG submission 160068) | Forest soil microbial communities from Barre Woods Harvard Forest LTER site, Petersham, Massachusetts, United States - Inc-BW-C-27-O ... | reverse complement strand
TTCGAGGCTTGCCAATCCGCCCGAGACAACGGGCAATTCCAGCGGTTCTTTGCTCCAGTCTACATTCGCCTTTGGCGCGCCCGGGGCATATTCGAACGCGACGAACAGGTCTCCCGTGATCAAGCTTCCTGTCTGCAGCTGTGCTCGAAGTCCCCGGTCCTCCACAAGGTGACGCAACACGCGTCCGCGAGCTTGCCGAGACATGTTGCCGACATCCGTGGCGGCTTCCGCGCGCTCCTTTGCGCTCAAATTCGAGCTGAGCCGCTCGGGATAGAAAGTAACGAGCACGCGGGGTCGCAGATTCAGTGTCGCGGAGTCATAGCTCAGGCCCACCTCCGCGACGCGACCGACGGTTAGGCCAAACAAGGTCACCGGCGCTCCGACGACTAAACCGCGCAGCGATTCATTGAAATACAGCACGAAGTGCTGCTCAACCGCATCCGGAACCGTCATCGCGATCGCACGACTCTGATAGAGCGGAAACTCCGCGTTTGCGGCGGCGCGCTCTCCCGGCGGAAGGAAATCGGGCACGTCGAATCCAACCCCGCCGATGAGTACTGAAACGATTGACTCGGTGTGGATTTCAACGCCGTTGGCGCCGGCGTTGACCTCAATGCCGCTGGCGTTCCAAAAGCGTGTGCCGGTCGTGACGTATTTGTCGTAGGGCGAATTGACAAATATTGTCGCCTCGATGGATTTCCCGTCGGCGGCGAGATCGTATGCCTCAACCTGGCCAACGGACAGACTTCGATAATAAATGGGCGCGCCGACGCCAATGGACCCCAGAGTCTTGGCGGCCAGTCTCAATCGCAAACCGGGCTGCTCGGCGATGACCGGCGCTACATCGAGCGCCGTGAAATCGCGTGCGCGCTTGGCGGATGTGCCGGCCTTAAATCCGATGTACTGACCTGAGAGCAGAGTATTCAATCCCGATACCCCGCTCAGCGAGACACGGGGTGCCACCACCCAGAATTTGGCGTCCTCCACGATCAGCCCCGCAACATGCTTGTCGATTTCCGCGCTAACCAGAACCCGGCTGTAGTCATCGGAAAGCTGCACGGTCGTCACGTGGCCGATCGTGACGTCCTTGTATTTGATCAAGGTCTTGCCGGCCTCAATACCGGATGCATTCTTGACGAGGATACTGATCTCCGGGCCGGCATTCCGAATGCGCTGAATCGCGATGCCCAATGCGACTACCGCCGCGAGAATCGGGATGATCCAGACCACGGAAAGCCTGAAGTGCGTTTGACGCACGACCGTCGCTTGCGGGAGATCGTGCAGATCGCTATCGTCAGTCATGAACGTCTTCAAGAGGCGTCTGGCCGTCCCAGATCAGACGCGGGTCAAAAGCTTCGGCCGCGAGCATCGTTAGGACCACCACTGCGGCGAAGAACAACACACCGGGACCCGGCGTCACCGACATCAAAGGTTGGAGTTGCACCAGCGCGACGGTAAAGGTATCGACAAATACATCGAGCATCGACCAACGGCCGATAAATACGACGATGCGATACAGTCGCGTGCGCTCGCGACCGCTTTTGAATGAGCCGCTTTGCACGGTGATTAGCAGGTAGCCAATGGAAAGCAGCTTGCCGAGCGGAATCATGACGCTGGCAATTAGAACCATCAGCGCCAACGGCCAGGAACCGGAGGTATACAGGAAAATGACCCCGCCCATGATAGTGTCATCGTCCGAGCCTTGGGGGGTTACCGTGTTCAGTACGGGCAGCAGATTAGCCGGGATGTAGCAAATTGCGGCCGCGCTCGCGAGCGCCCAGGTTGTCGCTATGGATCCGCGGCGGCGGACTTCGAGTTTCTCTCCGCAGCGGACGCAAAAGCCCGGCTCGCTGGCGCCCGCCGCGCGCAATAGCAAGTGGCAGCTTTCGCACGAGACAAGCCGGAGTCGCGCAGCCGTGAGAGCCGCGCCTTTCACTTTGCTGCACGCAGAGCAGGGCGCGCTGACCGTACTTTCCCGTCGCTCCATTCGACCTTTTGCCACAGCGTTCGTTTGTCGAAGTTGGTCGTGATGGCTGGAATCAATAAAATGGCCGCGCCAAATGCGTACATGCCGATTCCGGGATCTACTCTCGCCAGTTGCGCGATTTTGGTTAAGGCAACTAAGACGCCGAGCATGACAACCTCGAGCATCGACCAGACCTGCAGGTGACCAACCCAGCGCAATGTCTCGCCGGCCCAGTGCGGAACCACCGTGCGCCGAGCGGCAAGCAGCAAAACCAGCATCAGTGCGATATACATGGCCGGGGCGATCACCGCGCAGAACGCGACCAGTACGCTGACCACGCGTTGTCCCTGCGTCCACATTTCGTAGGCACCCCCGGGGATTGTGGTACTGGCCGAGCGGCCGACCACGTGAAGGTCCATCAGCGGAAGCGTGTTGGCGATTACAAGTGCTATCGCCGTGGCGATGGCGAAAGCCAGGGGAAGGTCCGGAGAGCCCGATGGCCGCTTAGCGAGCGGGCATCGGCACCGCGCGCACACCGCTCTGTGACCCTGCGCAAGCGGCGGAATCGTCTGCAGAAGGTCGCAATCAGGACAGGCAACCGATTCCAAAGGCATGTGTAGATCCGGCGCCCTTACTTTCCTTTGGGCGCTCAGATTTCATCACTAAGCGAGCTGGAGCATAGGGGCGTTGACAAACCAAGGGGGTAACGCTCCGGCACGGACGCACCGGAGCGTTACGCACTGTCTAGCAAATCACGTCGGCGGAAGGACCGCCCATCTCTGTTGTGTGGAACCGGGAAGTTCCATGGCATCCATTCGTTTCTCGGATACCCAAATGGTCAATTTTTCGCCGACCGCCATGTCGTGGAAGGCCCGCAATTGGCCATTCACGTGCACGCCTTGGGTCGGGCCGGGCTTGAAGCTAAACGTGGTGACCGTCGCGCCCGCGGCATCCAATAGCTCGACCGTCATGAACTCCGGGCTCGAGATGTACACCTTGGCGACAAACTTTGCGTAGCGCTGCCCCTTGTACACGCGCGCGTCCTGGCAGGCGAGCGGGGCTTTCGGATACTTTGCCAAGAAAGCGGCGCCGAACTTCATTTCGGAGCATGGCACCTGGGGAAGCTTGTCCGGATCGACAGCGGCGAAAGCCGTGCTAACAACTAGCGGTAGCGCGAGCGCGGCGAGCAGCCATTTGGCTCTTATCATAACGGGGACCCTCCTAAATTTTTGCATTCAGCCGCTCCGTGCGTCGCGAGCACGAACTGTGGCGTTTCTTTGGCAACTGTGCTGCGCGATGCTTGTCCTCGTGGATTCGATTCGCCGCTCAACTGCCAGGGGAGGCACACTATTCAGAATGAGCCACAGCATCTATATGACCAACGTCCAATGTTGAGCGGGCACCTGTTTTACGTACAAGATCTCCATAACTTGAACCAGCCCTAATGTCCAACATGCGAATTCGCAGAATGCGTGTACAAGGACGCTACAAAACTTGGCGAGTGGACCGTGATAGCAGTAGTCGACGACGAAGAATCGGTTCGCAGGGCTGTGGTGCGTGTACTGCGCGCCGCGGGATTCGCCGCGCACGGATTTTCCTCAGGAGACGAGTTTCTCCGCTCCTGGCATTTTGACCGACCTGAGTGTTTGGTGCTTGATTTACAGATGCCGGACATCTCCGGCACCGAAGTCCAGCAGGCTCTGAATTTGGCTGGTGCGCATTTCCCTATCGTGATTATCACTGCGCATGACGCACCCGCCGTGCGCGAGGAATGCATGCGTCTCGGCGCCGTCGCTTATCTGTGCAAGCCGCTGGATGTTCGTTCACTGCTCGACACCGTCTCACTGGCTCTTAACCCGCCTCATCGATAGATCTTAAGTCCAATTGAATTGGCGATCGAAATCTGTCGGCGTAATTGCCTGCCATTGCGTCCAAGCAAGCCGAACCTACCTCATACCGATGCAGCGCGCTTGATGTTGCATCTCGTAATTCTTGGACCATGGTCCAATGGTTGGGAAGGGTACGATTCCAGAAGATCGTCCAGCCAAAGCTCACTGAGCGCCAAATCGGTTGTCGGTCATGCAAATCAAACGAAAATTAGCGGCGATGGCACTGATGCTCATTGCCAGTGCGCCATTTTGCGCCATGGCGGCCGACGACGATCCCGCCATATTTGTCACGCCTACCGACGCTTGGAGCATAGAAATTACCCCGTATGCGTGGCTACCCGGCATCAAGGGTGATGTGACTGTGCGCAATACTAATGTGGCGGTGGATCAGAGCTTCAGCGACATCTTCAAGAGCGTGAAGTTCGCCGCCGATGCGTTAGGCATCGCGAGGTACAACAACTGGGTGATCTATACCCAGCTGGATTATTTTTCCTTGAGCACGACGCAGTTGGAGAATCCACCGTCGCGCGGCAGTTTCTCCACCAAGGAGACGTTGTACCTGGTGGCCGCAGGATATCGAGTCAATGGGTGGTCGCCGGGCCAGACTTTTGATTTCCTGCTGGGAGCGCAAGGTCTGCACACCGACAACACGCTCTCTTTCTACCAATTCGGAAGTTTTTCAAACACCAACAATATCGTTGATGCGGTATTCATGGTCAGGCCCAGCTTTCAATTCTCACAGCACTGGCTATTCAATCCGACCATGTCGATCGGAGGCGGGGACTCCAAGCTTACCTATCAACTGCAACCGCAATTCCAATACCAGTTCAATGCGACCTGGGAAATGCGGTTCGGCTACCGCAGATTGAGCTACAACATCGATTCGCACAGAGGCAACAACCTTGATGTGCGGATGTCCGGACCGCTCATCGGCTTCGGCGCCACATTTTAAGTCGTGATTTCGACATGAATGTCGAGAACTTAATTCGGATTGCCGTTCTCCTGAGCATCATGTTGATCGTTCTAGGGTTCGGCCTGCTCTGTACTTGGCGCGACGCCACCTCCCTGTTTCGAAATCGCGGTTTGCTGCTGCGATCCTTGCTGGCGATGAATGTCATTCTGCCGGTGTTCGCCGCTGCTTTGGCGGCGCTCTTCACGCTTCGCCCGGTGATCGAAGTGGTGCTGATCGCGTTAGCGGTGTCGCCCGTTCCTCCTTTTCTTCCTTTGAAGCAAAGCAAGCTGGTGGGCCACCACGAATACATCTACGGCCTGCTCGGTGCAACATCATTGTTGACTATTGTGCTGGCACCTGCGACCGTGATTTTGATCGGTCTGATTGCCTCCCGCCATGCGAGTATTAATCCCATTGCCATTGCGCGCATCGTGGCGCTGACTGTCTTGGTGCCATTCGCGCTGGGATTGTTTTTACGTCGGGTCAAGCCGGATCTTGCCGTGCGGAGCAGTCCGATTGCCAGCAAGCTGGGAATGGCGCTGCTCGTCATCGCGGTTGTGCCTGTCCTCATTAAGATGTGGCCGGCGATGATTGCTCTGGTCGGCGATGGCACGGTGCTTGCCATCATTGCCTTCATCGTGGTCGGATTAGCCGCCGGTCACTTGCTCGGAGGCCCGGATCCCAGTACGCGAACGGTCCTGGCTCTGGCTACCGCCACCCGTCACCCGGGCGTGGCGTTAGTCATCGCCACGGCCAATTATCCGGACACGAAGCTCGTTGCGCCGGCGGTGCTGCTCTACTTGCTGGTTTGTATCGTAGCCTCGATGCCTTACATCATGTGGCGCAAACGCCAGAAAAAAGACCTGCTCGCTGTTCCGCCCGTGGCTTGAACCGTCCTACCCGATCTACCGACCCTTCTTTTGATGGAAGCGTTTCTCGTATCGACCGGCGTCGTCGCACTTGCGGAGTTCGGCGATAAATCGCAATTGTTCGTGCTGGCGCTGGCGACGACATTTCGCAAACCTGTACCGATCATTCTTGGGATGGTCGTGGCGATCCTGCTGAATCACACGGCGGCGGCCGCGGCGGGCGTATGGCTCGCCTCTATTCTGGGGCCGCTTGCCATGAGATGGATCCTCGGACTGTCTTTCGTTGCGATTGGCGTGTGGACGCTGCTACCCGACAAGATTGAACAGCGAGCGCAACAGGCACCCCGACTGGGTGTCTTCGGCACTACCCTGATTTTTTGCTTCCTGTTGGAAATGGGCGACAAGACGCAATTCGCTACCATCGCGCTGGCCGCCAAATACGGATCCCTGTTGGCAGTTATCTGTGGATCGACAGTGGGCATTTTGCTGGCCGACATTCCTGTGATTCTGCTCGGCGCAACCGCGGCAGAGAAGCTGCCGATGAGGTCGGTGCGCAAGTTCGCGCCTGCGATATTCATGATCATTGGCACCGCCATTCTATGCGGAGCCGGATTCGGTAAATGAAGCCGCTCACGCAGGAGTTTCGGTTGAGTGCAGCACCAAAAACTGGTTGGACCTAGGGCTAATTGAGGTCGGCAGATCTTCTCATCAACCTGGAGATATCATGCACGATGCAAACGCAGAAGCGCTCTACCAGCGATGGGTTGGCATCGGCGCTGATACTATTGAAGCGATCGCGGTCGCCATCATCGTCGGCTACATTCTTGTTGCTGCCGTCACCTGGCTCGTGCGCGCGCTCCTGCGGCGCCAATTTACCCTCGGTCATTACGAGGGTTTCCGCGCCGCCTTGGGGCGCGCGATGCTACTGGGCCTGGAAATTCTGATTGCGGCCGATGTCGTACGTACGGCCGCGCTCAGCCCGACCTTGATCAATTTCACGGCGTTGGGCGTACTCGTGATAGTGCGTACCTTCCTCAGCTGGTCAATCGTCGTAGAAATCGAGGGGCGCTGGCCATGGCAACGGCGTATGCAGAGCGAAGTCGACGGCATGGCAGAGCAGCCCAGTTGAGAACTGTCTTGACAGCGGAGTCCACTGATGAGCACTAATGAAGAGCAGCAGGGGCGTTTCGCGGTGCACGTTACGTCCGACAGCCATTTCGGTTGGATTCGCACGCGTCTGGCAATCGAACGCACGCTGATGGCTTGGATGCGCACGTCCGTGTCGCTGATAGGCTTCGGGTTTACCATCGTTCAGTTTTTTCAGCGCCTGAACGGCACGGAAGGTGTTGTGCCGGCGCTGCGGCCCCAAGCTCCGCGTCAGTTGGGTTTGGCGCTCATTGCCAGCGGCGTGCTCGGACTGATGATTTCGCTCTGGCAATACCGGCGCATCGTGAAATATCTGTGGAGCGATCGATTCCGGGTTCTCGCCGGAATGGATGACAAGGACATGGCACCCGTAATTGCCCAATCGCCGGTCATGGCGGTGACCATCGCGGTGCTCTTGATTGGCGTATTTGCGTTTGGTGCGGTGCTATTTCGTATGGTTTAGCGCGTATGCAGACCGGCCGGCGCCGGTTGCGACGCGATGCAGCGAAATCCGATATGGCTCATGCCGGTGTCGATCATTTGTGGCTGGCGAGCCGCGGGGCGATACCGCAGGCAGTAATTCGGCGCGCACAAGTGCGAGCCGCCTTTGACCACCTTGCGCGGAATCCGAAATTGCTGCTGACCCGGATCATAGCTTTGCTCCGCCGTGGCGGCGCGCGGGCTCATCTCGGGGGAGCAACAGGACTTCACGCCTTCGTTAGGCCGACGTGCGACGTACCAATCCGAGGTCCACTCCCACACGTTGCCGGCCATGTCGAACAATCCGTAGCCATTGGCCGGAAAGCTGCCGACCGGCGAGGTGCCTTCATAGCCGTCGCGCAACAGGTTCTGCCAGGGGAACTCTCCCTGCCAACTGTTGGCCATCGCCTTGCCGTCTGGAAACTCATCATCGCCCCAAGTGAATTTCTTGCCGTCGAGGCCGCCGCGCGCGGCGTATTCCCACTGAGCCTCATTGGGCAACTCCTTGCCTGACCAGCGCGCGTAGGCTTCGGCATCTTCGTAGGCAACATGAACGACCGGATGAAGCTCGAGGCCCTCGAGCGAGGACCTGGGGCCGCGCGGATGGCGCCAATTGGTCCCCGGCGCCCAGACCCACCAGTTGGTGTAGTTCTTCAGATCGACCGCGCGCCCGGTCTTGCCGAACAGCATCGAGCCGGGCTTAAGATTTTCCGCCGGCGCACCCGGGAAATCCGCGGGATTGAGCGGGCGCTCGGCCAGCGTCTCATAGCCGGACGCTGCCACGAATCGCTCAAACTGCGCATTGGTTACTTCGTACTGATCCATCCAAAAGCCCGGGACGCTCACTTCGTGAACGGGCGACTCTTCAGGATAAAAGTCCTCCGAGCCCATGTGGAACAGGCCGCCGGGTATCCACAGCATGTCTTCATGCGTCTCGCCAGAGTCGCGCAAATGGCGTTCGAATTCCAAAATCATATCTGCCTCTACTGGTTTGTACCCGTGGCGGATGCATCGATGACAATTTGATCGTACGACCACAACCGATTGAAAAAGCGCAAGGCGGCGCGCGCAGTTTCATCGGTTTCGCACGACGCGGCGATTTCTCTAAGCGTTCGCCGTCCGTCGATTTGCGTCAGCAGCCGTTCCTCTTCTGCACTGATGGGGAGCGCCAAGTCGCGATGCGCGTGCGCCCGATTGAGCAACAACGCCGAGCTGCCGGGTGGCAATCCCTCTCGGGTGCACAGGGTCCACGGAAGTCGAATCGGAATGTAGTCGCGCCATTGATCCGGGCCGAATCGTATCTCTTGCCGACGCCTTACTGTGTCAGTCCGGTAAGCGATCAAGCGGTGCTGAGTCATCGTGCCGCGAAATAGTTCCGCGGCGGCATGTTGTGCCGGCTCGGGTAGCGCAGCAAGTCGGTTGGATTGCGATGCCGCTGCCATCGCGCCGCATTGGGGGAGATAAGGAGCCTGTTCTATCCAGCGGCCAAAGAACATGCCGCATCGAGCGAGCCACGCGTAGAGTTCTGGAACCGTATAGGCGCGGTCTTGAGGATGAAGGAGCGCATCGGCCAGGGTTTCCGGGTTCCGCAGCTCCTGTGCGCGGTCCAGAAGATTGGCCATGGGATGATCCCTCGGCAGGTTCCCGAGAAGGGTGGCGAGTTCCCGCAAGTCGTTGGCCGTCGTGCCGATGCGCAACATGCGACAATATTCTTGCAGCATATAGATACCCACCCGACCGTAGGTAGCATAAACCATGAGATGCATCGCGCCCTTGCGGCTCAAGGCATCCCGCAGCGCCCTCAGGCCCACATCGGGTTCCGGCAGATGATGGAGCACGCCGGTGCAAACAATTAAATCAAACGAGCGCCCCAAGTCCTTGACCGCCTCCAACGGCAGCTGATGAAGCTCCAGATTGTGCAAAGAATACTTGCGCTGCAAATCGCTGGTGTGACGCAAGCTGGTCTCGCTGATGTCGATCGCGGTCACCCGGGCATCCGGCTCACGAAGAGCATAGCGGGCGGCCTGCGAGGTACCGCATCCGGCGACGAGGATCTCTTGGTGTCTACCCGGCCGCTCCAGGGGCCAGATGCGATGGAATAACGCGCGACGACGATCCGGGTCGCGGTATAAGTCGCGGTGCTCATCTAGGCTCGCCAGGGGCGGCGGGTACGGTAGTTTCTCGTAGAATTGCCGTACCCGGTTCGAACCTGCCGCCCACGACTCCTCGTGCAGCTCCGAAATGTTCACGTGAATTTCACCGCGCAGACCATGGTTGGGTCGGCCAAGAATGGGCTCGCTTGCGCGCGCCCGTTTTCATTCGATCGCCTCGGCACGAGGCGCTCAATGGTGCGGCTTCGACACCTGCGCCATCACCTCATCCAAGTTAAACGATGCGGGCTTCTGCCGCGGCGGGTATTTGATGAAGTTCGCGATTTGCTGCGCTACCAAGGCTTGAGCCTGATACAACTGGGGCACATGGTCGACCAACCAGTCGAAATACGTATTCGAGTTGAAGTCGGCTCTTTCGAAGGGATCACGACGCAGGTTGAATATGTGCGGGACCCGCAACTTCGTCATGGGCTCGGCCCATACGTTCATTTGAAATGCGTGTTGCACCATAAAACAGAGCTTCCAGTCCCCGACGCGCACCGCCATGAGTTCGCCGTCGTCGCTGAAGTAGAAAATGGCCGGCCGCGGGCTTTCTTTCACCTGCCCTGTCAGGTACGGGATCATGTTGAAGCCGTCCAGATGCACCGTGTATGTCTTGTCCCCCACCTTGTAACCATTGAGGAGCTTCGCCGTGACGTCCGCATCACCCGCCGCCGCCACTAGCGTCGGTAACATGTCGATGTGCGAGACGATACCGTTGAAAACCGTGCCTGGCTTGATCTTACCGGGCCACCGTATGAAGGCCGGTACGCGCCAACCGCCTTCCCAATTGGTGTCCTTTTGGCTGCGGAAAGGCGTATTGCCGCCATCCGGCCAGGTGTCGTTTTCGGGGCCGTTATCGGTGGAGTACATGACGATGGTATTCTCCGCAATGCCGAGCTCGTCGAGCTTGTTCAACATCTCGCCGATCTGCTCGTCGTGGACCACCATTCGATCGCTGTAGGCGTCCTGGCCGCTCTTTCCGAGATTCTTTTCAGCGACATGGGTCCTGAAGTGCATCGCAGTGGTGTTGTACCAGAGAAAGAATGGTTTGTCGGCTTCGACTTGCTTCTCCATCCAAGCGAGGGCACTCGCGGTAATCTCCTCGTCAATGGTTTCCATGCGTTTCTTGGTCAAGGGACCCGTGTCGACGATTGTTTGGCCGCCCTTGCCGTCGGCTTTGCAATGAAGCACACCGCGTGGTCCAAATGCTTTTTTGAATGCTGGATCTTTCGGATAGTCCGGTAGCTCAGGTTCTTCCTCCGCATTCAGGTGATACAGATTGCCGAAAAATTCATCGAATCCATGCATTGTCGGCAAGAACTTGTCTTTGTCACCCAGGTGGTTCTTCCCAAACTGGCCCGTCGCATAACCCAGCGGTTTGAGCATTTCGGCTATGGTGGGATCTTCAGCCTGCAGCCCGATATCCGCGCCGGGCATTCCAACCTTGGTCAGGCCGGTACGGATTGGATTTTGGCCCGTAATGAAACTCGCACGGCCGGCCGTGCAACTTTGCTGGGCATAGTAGTCGGTGAAGACCGCCCCTTCGTGACCAATGCGATCGATGTTCGGTGTTTGATAGCCCATCTGACCGCGGCTATTAAAGCTGACATTCCACCAGCCGATGTCATCGCCCCACAGGATCAAGATATTCGGCTTCTTCGACTGTGCCATGTTCGAATTCCTTTGATGGATCGGGAGCGGATGCTGCCATTTGTCGATGGTGCCCGGAGACTAGAGAGAGCGCGCGCGCGCGTCCATGAGGCTAAAGTCCCATTCACAATGTCCCTGCGGACCTTTTTTGCATTGGGACTTTGGTCGCATAGACACCCTATGGTGAGCCCGCTAGTTTTGCGCCGGCTGAATCACAATTTGAATACGTTAATTGCAGGTGCACCCATGAAAATTCGCGTACTTGGAAAATCGGCCTGCGCTGCGGCGCTGGTTCTCGCGGCGTGCAGTACAACTCCGTTGACGACGACTCTTCAACCTACCGCAATGGACTACGCTCTCAAGCGCGCGCGATTCGAAATGAATTGTCCGAGCGCCACCGGGTCGGTGCTGTCGAGCGAAACGATCCAGCCACCCGCCAGAGCATTGATGGTGAACCAAGGTCCGGAGCGCGCTCAATATACGATCGGTGTCTCGGGCTGCGATCAACGTAAAACCATCGTCGTGCTTTGCGCGCAAGGAGGCGATGGCTGCTTCGCAGCAAACGGACTACAGTAGTCGTGCATCGGTAGCGAGTTTGCGCGCGCAGACAGGCAATCTCGCTCCCTAGCTTGGCGACGCCGAGTCGCCAACCCATAAACAAGAAAGGCGTCGCGGTCTTGGGATATTGCCTGATTTTGTTCTGTCACTCCTACGCCGATGCACATTCAAAGACAGACGCAGCCCACGCCGATGCGCCGGTACCAGTCGACAGAACTTTAAACTCGACACGGGCACAGGCAGCAAAATCACGATGCAGAGCCGTTAGGGCGGCTATCCGGGATATACAGGCGTACAAATTCAAATCTCAATCGCAGCGGCGAGAACGCCTGGATGATACGTGCCGCCTACCGTTTCCAGATGATGAAAAATCTCAGCACGTAAGCCTTGTACGTCATTGTGCTGCTCGCGCGTTATGGCTCCGTTTCGCAGGCTCGCGCGTCTGACGAGTTGCACACCAGCTTCGGTTGACTCTCTACTACACCCGCTTCTGACCGCCGTACTCGCATGCTAACTAAGTAGCCTTCCGAGATATTGCGATGCCATCTGGCAACGTGCCCGGCAAGCGCGCAGCAAATCTAGGTCTTTCGTCCCATTACGTGAAGCGGGAGCGCTGCGTAGCATTTCGGACTCATTTCAATGGGAGTCAGTTATGAAATTATCTAGTCGTTTACGTTTGGCCCTGCTTTCTGCTCTCGCCTCTATCGGGGGCGCGGCGCACGCCCAAGATGTCATTGCCACGCAGGTAGATCCTTGGAAGGGCTTTTATGCGGGCGTAAACATCGGAGGAGCGTGGAACTCCACATGCAACAACTGGTCCACCAACGGACCCATTATCAATCCCGCGATCGCCAGTGCATTTTACAATCGAGACTGTCCGAACAACGGAGTGTTCGTCGGTGGTTTGCAAATTGGCTATAACTTTCAATCCGAGGCGTGGGTCTGGGGATTCGGCTTGGACTACGATTTTTTTGAAAGTAAGACTCGGAATGTATCGCGGAACTACGCGGGTCCCATCCCGCCCGCCGGCGTATATACTTTCAACGGAAAAACTGACCCAAACGGATTCGCCATTCTGGGGCCCAGGATCGGCTATGCAGTCGGCGATTGGCTGCCTTACTTCAGGATAGGCGGTGTATTCACCACCGGAACACGTGATGTGAGCGCTAGCTACACACCGGCCGGCGCGAGCGCACCTACTGCGAGCTTCAACGGCGGCAAGGATTATAAAGCCAACGGGTTTGGGTTCGGCGTCGGCGTCGAATACGCGCTCCCGGATGCATGGTCTGTAAGAGCAGAATATACAGCAGTGAAGCTCGGCAAAGGATCGAACTCAAACGTTGCCTGCACCGGCTCTGCCTCCGCCTGCGCTGCGTTTGCCGGACTAGAGCTGGATAACATTCACAACAGCTTCACCGCGAACGTCTTTCGGGTCGGGGTCAATTACAAGTTCTGAAGTGCGACGGCAAATGAAGCTGATGACTCTTTCTTTTGGAGTCATCAGCTTTTGTGTCGCATGAGTGATGGGGGAGCGGCACGAACTTGACAAAAGCGCTCGTGGGGATAGCGTAACCCGGAGGGCTGCCTCTTTCTCAGCCGGTTTTTGAACGATGGCGACGCAGGCACTTCGCTGTCAGCGCACCTCCATCGACCGACTCAGACTCATCAGATTCTGAGGTATCACGCGGATGATGCCAGATCGCGGGCTATCGATGTCGGCGATAAGTAGAAAAGAAATGGACACAACCAGCGGAAGCACCATCAATAGGAGATGTTCCGATTTGGCATTTCGTGTGCCATAGCCGACCAAAACATGGGAAATGACCGCGATCGCGGCCATGAGAATCCATGCTGATGTCGGAATTCGATTCCACCACGACGCTTGAGTATACCCCTGCGAATTCAGGACATCATTCATACCGGCTACGGTCAAGGCGCTGATGACCGTCGGCTGCGTTGCCGCTGAGTTGCGCACCGCAGTCCACAGCTGCCTCTGCAATGCCGACGTGCGTGACGTGTTTTGGCGGATCTCGTTGTCGTCGTCGGCCAAGTAGTAAAGTACACGCTGGTGGACATACTCCTGGAGGAGCGCGCGCACCTTGGCGGCGTCGTCGGGGGCCGTCATCAGGTCAGCTCGAACATACTCCGTCCCAATGGCATTGGCCTCGGCCTCTTCGTAGTTCTTGCGCTGTTCATACCTGCCGATGGCCATCGAAAAAGTAAATCCGATGATCAGTCCATTCAGAGTTAGCGTGGTCACCAAGATGGTGCCAAAGTCCGAGCGGATCGCGGGTTTCAAATGATGCCATCTCGTGAGGACGGTAGCCCCGGCGAGGGTCGCCAGCCACAGCGCGAGGAATGAGCATGCGAATACAAGAAGGGGATGGTCGAATACGATCATTTTGCACGGTACGGAAGTGTGGATCGGGGCCCCGCCCTTCGCGGGCGGCGAGTCGGCCGTACCAAGGGCGCGCAAAGCGATGCCTGTGACGCGAGAGTTGAGTCGATCACTCACCCTAGGCGGCGGTGCGCAAAGCAACCATATGACCAAAGTCCTCTTGCCGTTGGAGGCTGAATTTCGCGCACGACCGCGTCGAATAGGGAGGTCGACGTCCGACCCGTGGCGGCCCGGCGGTTTTTACGGGATCTTTACGGTGGAAGTGTGATAGCGGTCAACGTTTTTACGACTCCTACGTTATAAAAGACTGGCCCGGCAGATGCGACCCTCTCCCGGATAAGAGGGTAGATCGAAACCCCATTACCGGCTTCCTATCCATTCGATGGTCGACGAAAAAGGTTCGACGGGAGGTCCTTTGTGCCAGGAGCCGTTGAGAAAGATGTCTCGGTTGACATGCCTGCTCGGTTGAACCTGGCGCGGCGGCTCGGGCGCACAATCAAGGTGCTCCATATTGAAGATGACCCTGGCGTGGCTCGCTCTATCGCGAGGGCGCTGCGGGCGAACGGGTGCGAGGTCGCCAGCGCCGCCGCTTGCCATGAGGCATTGCGGCATTTGGAAGTCAATGGGTTTCGTCCCGATGTGATTTTGACCGACTATCAACTCGAGATGGGGGTCACCGGCGATGTCGTCGTCGCTGAAATCGCGGCGCGACTTAAATTCAAGCCCCCTACGATTATGCTGACGGGAATCGTCAGTCAACAAGTGCCGGGCGCACAGTCATTTGCCGACAGGACTCTGGCCAAACCCGTGGACATCAATGCACTGCTGCGCGAGATCGAGAATCTAATGCGTGAGCGGCAGTGATTGCTCGTCATGGAATCGCTTCTGACTTGGTTGAGGATTGTCTGCGGAGTGCGAGTAGTCAAACGCACGAAACCGCAACGTTGCTGCTTGAAAATCGCTCTGCCATTCGGGCACAGTGAAGTGAAAGGTGGCGCCACGCTGGGGCCGCCCCTCAGCCCACAACCGGCCTCCGTGCGCGACAACGATTGAACGGCTCAACGACAGCCCCAACCCCAGACCGCGGGGCTTGGTGGTGTGATAGGGCTCGAAAATTTTCTCCTCTCGGCCCGCCGGAATACCGCAGCCCGTGTCCGCCACGGAAATGTGCACCTGGTTGCCTTCGAGTTGCGTTGACTCAATCGTCAGAGTGCGCTTGTCTTCGGCCGTCTGAGACATGGCATCGGCCGCATTCAAAATCAAATTGATCAAGACCTGCTGGAGTTCCACGCGGTCGCCTCGGATAGCAGGCAGGCCGGCAGTGAAATGCGTGACGACTCGTACGTGGCGAGCCATCAATTCATAACGTACCAATTCGAGCACTTCCTGAATCAGGCCGTTCGCCTCGAGAGCCAGCGGCTGGAATTCGCCTCTTCTTAATAGCGTACGCAACCGAAAAATGACGTCGGCCGCGCGCTTGTCGTCCGTAACAATGTCATGCAGGATATGGCCAATTTCGTCGGAGTCGATTTCATTGCGGGCGAGCAGAATCTCGGCTGCTTGCGCGTTGTTCAAGATAGCCGCGAGTGGTTGGCTGAGTTCGTGCGCCAGCGCGGAAGAAAGTTCACCGAGACTTGCCACTCGGAGCAGATGGGCAACTTCGCTGCGATGCGCTTGTGCTTCCAGAGCTATTCGTTTTTCGCTCGCGCGCAAGTCACGGGTAAGCTGCGCCGCGCGCAAGGCCTCACCGCCGAGCTCGTAGCCCATTGCCAGAATGATGCCGAGGGAGAACAAACTCGGCGTCGAGGGCCAGGGGATATTCCCCCAGGCGATGAACGCAGCCTGTGCAGTGGCCGCGGATACAAAAAACACGACACTGCCTCCCACGCTCAGCGCCGCTCGCCGGTCGCCACGCCGCCAAGCCGTGATCGCAGCATCCAGCACAAAAATTACCAGCGCTAATACGCTCAACTGGCCGACCAGCAACCACGGATTCGCTACCCCGTGCGCAATCGAAGAAACGGTTTCGTCGAAGGAAGGGAGTTGGCCGAGACTAGGGATTTTGCGATAGTAGAAATTCTCATCGCTTAGGAAATTAAACGGCAACGAAGCCGTTCGTAGACTAAAAACTGACCACAGGAGCCACATCCTTCCCGCGCGAAGATAGAGCCGTACAAAACCTGCCAACGAGAGAACGACCAAAGAGAACGAAACGTTCGACCAGAGGCCAATAGAGCGAAACTCCGCGGTCGTCTGTGCGAAATTCAGCAGCAAGTCTTGCCAGGCGAGAATCGCGGTGCCCATCGACGCTATTGCGAAGAGCAGGTAGGCCCACTCATCCCGCTGCCGCCACCAAATGAATCCGTAAATCAATGCTACTGTCAGACACGCCGAGGCCGTCATGGAGAAAATGATCGTTACCCAACTCATAGGGTCGCGGCACCTACCGTCATGAGGTCTTCGGTGGGAATCGACACGATTGAACTTTCTGAAGGTGCCCGGGTTGAACGTCGCGGCAGATGCGAGGGAGCCGAAAGCTTCAGCGGTCTCGAGGCAAAAAAATGCGCAGCGGATGTTCTCCATATTCCCAATGGGTCACATCTCAACGACGTCTCGATCGATGTTGCTACGGGAAATTCTGGCAATCCGGCACTCCTTGCTGAAGCAAACAACTCCGTCTTCGAACTTTAGAAACCAGTCAGGACTGGCGTCGCCCCACTTATTACATATTTGTCATAATGTAGATTATGCTCCCATTATTGTTACAAAACAACGTGTTGTATTACAAACTAAATATATCAGCTTCACTGTCTGAATCTACCACCCCCGCCTCGGGGCATGAGCCGCTCGGATAGCACGTTAACGATAAGGCGTGCTTGCACCTGATCCGGGGAAGCGCCGCCAGGCAGAGCAATTGAGTTTTCGCATCGTTGGACCTTGTGCCAATTGTCGCGGCGCCGCAGATCTCCAAAATGATTTTGTTTCACGACGCGCCGAAACGGAAGGCGGTGCGAAGTAGCTAAAACTTGCTACGCACGCTGGCACAGGAGATCGAAATGACGCGCGTACAAATAACCTCAACCCGATGGATACGCCTGCCGGCATCAATTTCATCGCGCTGCTGACCAGAGTTACGAGTTGAAGCACACGAGGTCCAGGCGCGCGTTTCTATTCGTCGCAATGCTGTTGGCGGGCACGTGTGCTCATGCCGAAATGAGTGCAGAAGATCTGGCCAAGATTGCGCAAAACCCCATCGGCAACCTGATCAGTTTTCCGATTCAGGAGAACATGAATGTAAATGTTGGCCCGTTGGACGGCAATCAAAACGTGCTGAACATTCAGCCGGTAATCCCGTTTTCCATTGGCGACGACTGGAACATCATTACACGTACGATTCTGCCGATCATTTCCCAACCGGCGTTTGCACCAGGCCAAGATCGTATCAATGGCATTGGCGACATACAGGTCTCTGCATTCCTGTCGCCCGCAAATCCCGGAAATTGGATCTGGGGTGCCGGCTTGGTCAGTCAAATGCCCACTCACAGCAACAGCTTGCTTGGTAACGACCACGCCGGCATTGGACCGACCTTTGTGCTGTTGCATCTGGAGAAGGGCAGCCCCTGGGTTTATGGCGCCCTGGTCAATAATATTTGGTCCGTGGGCAACAGTAGCTCGCCCTCCTACAGCAACGGTCTTTTGCAGCCCTTCGTCAATTTCAACCTCGACAGCGGCGCCTACTTCACGACCGGCCCCGCCATCACAGTCAATTGGCAGGCCGCAGGTTCACAGCAATGGACCGTGCCCATGGGCGGTGGTGTGGGCAAGCTGTTCAAGCTTGGAGGCAAGCTTCCGGTGAATACACAGGTCGCGGCTTACTACAATTTGATCAGACCTACCTACGCGGGTAATTGGCAATTTCGTGCCCAGATTCAAGTGTTGTTGCCAAGATAAGGCGTACGTACCCATCACTTAGTCCGCCATCTCCCCGGTAGTGTCACACATGCCGGGCGGGGACCTCCAACTATGAGTTCAAATTCTTCCATCGACAATCAAAACGAGCGCGATGGCGAGGATTTCTCGCTGGTTCTCGGCGGTCCATTGTTTCAGCTTTGGCTGGGCGTACGGCTCGCCGGGAGAGACTTGGAATTGCTGCGCCGGCGGATCGTCGTGATGGTGCTGCTGACCTGGATGCCGCTGCTACTGCTCTCAGTCATGGCCGGACGCGCCCTGGGCGGAAGTGTTCCCCTGGCATTTCTTCTCG
>Ga0210393_10001690_pt1 | contig 18349 bp, 14 predicted proteins | sample IncBWC27OmetaG_FD_160068 | JGI IMG/M metagenome (GOLD analysis project Ga0210393, IMG submission 160068) | Forest soil microbial communities from Barre Woods Harvard Forest LTER site, Petersham, Massachusetts, United States - Inc-BW-C-27-O ... | reverse complement strand
GTTTTCAGGAGGCAATCGGGACTCCCGCGAATGCCGCAGCGAAACTCCCTCGAAAATTTATTGGCTGTGTTGCAGATGGGTATCCTGCGCGACCGATTTTTCAGCAGTTCGGCAACCGGGCAAAGCAGGAAGGTTGGGACTACGACGAACTCCCAACGGGTCACGACTGCCACGTGGAGATGCCTGACGCTTTTGTTTCGTCGCTTCTTGCCAAGTCCTGATGAACGTCATAAAGGGAGAGTGAACTCTCGCGTCGCGTCTTTGTTGAGAAGGCGCTGAAAGAGATGACGTCTGATCGGTAGAGCGGATCGCCGGCGATGCTCAAGATTCATGTCTCGCTGATGTACGGTAACGCGACTGATCAGGGCTTAGGACAACGATCTTGCTTGCGACTCGAGCGAACGCACGGCTCTCCGGGCTTGCAGTAGACCGTGTGCGCAGTTCGCCCAGAGTAAAACACCGGTACCGATGTTGCTCCACGCTACGAGCGTATCGGAGCGGAACAAGATAGCGCAGACACTGCACCACACCGCTATCGCAATTCCCCAAAAATAGTAACGGGCCTGCCGAAAAATGTTACCGAGCGGAAGGAAATGAAGCCCGACCACGATAGCGGTCAAGACAGGAGCCAAGTCTGGACGATGAAACGCGTAAGCGGCCACACCGAGAACCGCGATTGCCGTAAATTCCAAAACAAATATGGCGAAAAACTGTTTGTTGATCCTATGCGCCGGCGCGTTTGCGGACGCAGGAAATTTCCGTCGTAGGGACCTGCCCTTTCGGATGAAGTAAATCGAATATCCGAACAAAAGGATTCCAAACACGTCGAAAAGAATAATGACGATGGGCCCGAATGCATGGGCCGCTCCGAGCCCCCAGCCGAGCCAACCCATGCCAAACATCGCTCCTACCAGCGCTCCCAATCCGGAACGATGGACGAGTAGCGCTTGAGAGGAAGGATCTACGGGCATTCTCAGGTGCCAGCTACTGCGCGAGGTGGGCATAGGCGAGGTGGGCGTACTGGTCGCCGAGAAGTCGGGCACGTAGAGTTAGTTCCTGGTTGCACGACCTATACTCATCGTCTACTGATGGACCGAGGAGTCGCCTGAGCCCGTTCATCTAGGTTGCCTCGGAACTAACGAAGGGTTGCGCACTCGGCTTAGGCCTGCTTCAGGATGAGATGAGGTCGGCATCTTTCGGAGGTGGGAACGTCGTCCTAATTATTGCAACTCCACATCGAGCGCATAGATTTCCTGAATGCTGACGTCTCGCGTGAAGAGAGGCAGGCCATCAGGAGTGAGGCCGCTCCACTCTCCCACCATGTTGCTACCAGCGCGGGAAATACCCTTCAAGGGGAAGAGCATTTCGGAGCTCGGTGCGCCAACCTTGAGGCGTCGAAACGTTGGCTCGGCGCCACCTTCGTCGAAGTAAAGATACGTACTATCCTTGGACCACGTGGGAAATCCGATGGCGGCGTTCTCGGAAATCGGATCGGACCACTTTCGATTCGTTAAGTCGAAGAACGCCGCCTTGAGTGAATCCTGGGAGAGAGCTGCCAAGTATCGACCATCGGGTGACCAACGGGGGCTGAACCAACCTTCCGATCCGGGGACGGTGGAAACCCGCTGGGTCTGAAGATCAACCACCCTGATGCCACGCGCTGTCCCTATGTCCCCCAACGCAAGCTGCCCACCATCCGACGAATAGACGGGGTCGGCTTCGTCTTCTTTTTCTTGAGGTAGTAATTCCCGAGGAGTACCGCCCTTTGCGGACATCAGGAAGACCTTCCAGTAGTTATCGTGGACGCTAACGAAGGCAATTTGCTTCCCATCCGGAGACCAGCGTGGCAGGTGGGCCTCTGTTGGAGGATAGGTGAGTTGCAATCGATCGCTGCCGTCGGCATGGCTTCGCCAGAGCTTGTTGTCGGGATATGCCACATAGACAACCCACTGCCCGTCCCTCGAGTAATCTAGCTCGCTGGCCGAAATTCCGGAAAGAAACGGAAGGAATTGCTGCGAGCGGGCATCGTAGCGAACAAGCTCTCCACGCGGCTGTGAGCCAACAACAAAAAGTTTGGTTCCGTCTGGGCTGGGCAGGGCTTCCGAAAAACTCAGCGGCCCTGTTGTCAGTTGAAGAGGTGCAGGCGAGCGCGAGTGCAAAAAAGAATTATGTTCCGGCAACGCCCACACGTTCGTACCTCTGTTGTTGGTGCTGACGAAGACGAAAAAGCGACCATTGGCGATCCATCTGCCACAACACTCGCGAGCCGGATTGTTCCAACCGGGAAGCAGTGCATGTAACCCGCTACCGTCGACGCGCGCCTCCCATAGGGCAGTATTTCCGGAGAAGGGATTTCCTAGCGCGAGACGTATTCGGCTGCCATCAGGAGCAATGACGATGCTGCTTGCTCTCTCGGGAAGGCTCAACAGCTTACGCGGTCCGCTTCCGTCATGACTGGCAATGTAAATATCCGGTCCGTTGGCGTAGATCAATTGTTGTCGGTCTGGCGACCACGCGGCTGCGTGTCCGACGACATCACCTAACCGGCGTCGCGATCCGGTGGGCAGGGGCACGCTCCAGTAAGGATCTTCAAGTTCAGTTCCGACGCGATCACGGGCCAAGAGTTCAGAGTGATCGGGGGAAATGTCATCGATCTCAATGCTTTCAAAGACGGTGGGTATCGTCCCGGTTTCCCCACCTGTTGTTGAGACCTGGGCCAGGATCGAACGCCCACCTACAAACTCCGAGAAGTATAGTCGCGTACCGTCCGTTACCAGGTCGGACTTCGAAAATCCGTCCCGCGTGATCTGTGTCGAACCGGCAATCCGTGGAACGCGATTAGGGGAGCGCAGGAGGAAAGTAGCGGCGGCCAGGATGAGTAACAACAAAATCGCGCCAGCCATCCAAAATCGGAAGCGGCTCTTTGCCGGAGGGGTGGCAACAATCTCAGCCGTGCGAGTTTTGCCGGAGTCCGTGTCACGTTTTAGGCGCTTGAGATCGGCGCGCAGTTCAGCAGCTGACTGGCACCGTACGTCGCGATCCTTTTCCAGCGCCTTGTTGATGATGCGTTCCAATTCCGCTGGCAGGTCAGGGTTCAGCCGCACTGCCGACGTCGGCGTCCCATCCAGAATGGCCTTGAAGACTACGCCGGATGTATTGCCGCGGAACGGTAGCTTTCCTGTCGCCATCTCGTACAACGTGGCACCGAACGAGAACAGGTCCGTCCGTGCATCGAGTTCCTTGCCCTGCACCTGCTCGGGCGACATGTACGCGACAGTGCCGAGCGTACTACCCGGACTCGTGAGGTGTTGCTCATCAATCGTCCGCGTCTCCCCCTCCGCGGACATTTGGCCCGCCGCCTCTGGAGGTGGCGCTATCTTCGCCAGGCCGAAATCGAGAATTTTTGCGTGACCACGCTTGGTAACAAAAATGTTCGCCGGTTTAACATCGCGGTGAACGATGCCCTGGGCATGAGCGGCATCGAGAGCGTCGGCAACCTCAATGCCAATGCTCAACAGTTGCTCCGACTCGATTGGACGACCCATGATGTGGTGCTTCAGGGTCACTCCATCCAGGTACTCCATTGCGATGAACGATCGACCGTCGTACTTGCCGATTTCGTAGATGGTGCAGATGTTGGGGTGGTTTAGACCAGACGCCGCGCGTGCCTCGCGGCGAAAACGCTCTAGCGCCTGGGGGTCCTGGGCTAGGTCGTCTGGAAGAAACTTAAGTGCGACGCAACGGCCAAGCTCGGTGTCCTCTGCCTTGTAAACAACACCCATACCACCACCGCCGAGCTTTTCCAGAATGCGGTAGTGGGAGATGATCTGGCCGATGAGAGACTGTGAGTCCGCCATTTGTCGCACATCTTAGGTTGTGGTCCGCGAGCAAGTCAACGAACGGAGCTCAGGTGGGATAGTCGCCTCGGGGACAGGAGTTATCACCGGTATGGACCCAGCGCTCTGATAAACGCCGCAACGGGAAACTGAACTCTATCGTCGCGTTGTTGTTGACGAGGCGCTGACCGAGGCGACAGCCAGTATGCCCGTGCCACTTATTGGGCGAGGTGGGCGTATTGGTCGCCGAAGAAGTCGTTTTTGTTCCAGGTGGGGCGCTGTGGGACTTGGGTGACGTAGTAGCCGCAGAGGAAGGTGAAGCGGGCGAACTTTGCGGCCGCTTCGAAATCGAGATTGGGCTGGTTCATGTCGTCCTGTGGCGAGTGGTAGCTGTCGTCCATCCACTTCATGGCGATATCCCAAGCTTTCTTGCTGCCGTCGGGCGACTTGAATCCCGGCGAGGGCATTACGGCGGGGATGCCTTGCTTGACGAAGGAATATTGATCGCTGCGGATGAAGACGACTTGTTCGGGCATCGGGTCGGGGCTTTCAACGAGCCCCATCTTTTTGGCGGCGCGCTGGATCACGGATTCGAGCGAAGTGTGTTCGGCACCGAAGGCGATGATGTCTTCGAGTGGGTAGAGGAGGAACACCTGGTCGATATTGATGTTGGCGACGATGGAATGCTTCGGGACGGTCGGATAATGCGCGAAATATTCGGAGCCGAGTTCGCCGGCCTCTTCGCCGGTGACGGAGACGAAGAGGATGGAGCGGCGCGGACGGGGGTTCATGCGGGCGAAGGCTTGCGCCATTTCGAGGATCGTGGCGGAGCCGGAGGCGTTATCGAGCGCGCCGTTGTAGATGGCGTCGCCTTTGATCGGCGCACCAATGCCGAGATGATCGAGGTGCGCGGTGTAGACGAGATATTCGTTTTTGAGGACGGGGTCGCTGCCTTCGAGTTTGGCGACGACGTTAGGACTGTGGAGGTCTTTGGATTCGGTGACGACGTGAATTTTGGCGGTGACGGGGAGCGGAAACGCCGCAAGCTTGCCATCTTTTGCGCCTTTGAAGATTTCGTCGGCGGAGTGGCCGGAGCCTTCGAAGAGTTGTCTTGTCGCATCTAGGCTGAGATATACGCCCGCTTTGATTTGCGGAAAGTAGTCGTTGGGGTGGCCTTCTTTGTCGAGCCAGCGGAATTCGGGATTTACGAGGTCGCGGACGAATTTTGCGAAAGGATAAATTCCCTCGGAAATGGGATCGTCGATGGCGATGATACCGACGGCGCCGTGCTCTACGGCGATTTTGGCTTTGACTTCGAGCGCCGAGTAATGGGCCTTGATAGAGGATGGAAAATTAGGGGCGGACAGGACTACGGCGACGATCTTTCCTTTGACGTCGAGTGATTTGTAGTCGTCGTAGTGCTGCTCGGGTGCTGTGACACCAAAGGCGGCGAAGACGACGGGCGCGTCGACGGAAACATCGGGAGCTACGGGATCGGGCTCGATGATGAAATCGACGTGCGCCGTGAGCGCGAGCGGCGTGCCGTTGCGTGTGATCGTGAAGGAAGATTTGTTTACATCGGTGCGGAGCGAGCGCACGGGGACGGATTGGAAGTAAGTATTGTTGTCGCCGGCGGGTAGGAGGCCCATCCCTTCGAGGCGAGTGGCCATATATTTTGCGGCGAGTTCGTGACCGCGCGTGGCGGTGCCGCGCCCTTCGAGGGCGTCATCGGCGAGGAAGCGCATGTCGGCGCGGATGGCGTCGGCGGTGATGGTGGACATGGCTTCGTCGGCAGCGCGGTCGTCGGGTGAGGCGGAGGTTGGGTTTGGACCGACGATTAGTAGAGCAGCGGTAACGACGGCTAGAACCTGGGCGAGCGAACCAGATCGGAGTGACGGAGGCATTCATGGCTCCTGAGTTTTTTTCGCGGAGATTCTACAACGAGTCGACCGGTGCAGGGCGTCCGCGCAAGCGGTAGTGGGTCAGTTTAAAAATCCAAAGACAGCGGCTTGTAAACTAACATCACCCGTGCTACGGAAAAGCCATGCAGATCGCACTTCGTACCGCGAGTCCTCAGGATTTCGAATACTGCAAACGTCTGTACTTCGCCGGAATGACGAAAATCATTGAGGAATTGCATCTGAATATAGCCGCTCAAGCAGTTAGTTTTCACGAGCAATGGGCGTTGACGCAGGTCCGCATCATCACCTTCGACGGTTCCGACGTTGGCTGGTTGCAGAGAATAATACAGGATGATGTTCTTTTTGTTGCTCAGCTCTTTGTAGATGGCCCTTTTCAGCGGAAAGGCATTGGCACTGAGGTGATGCATCGCCTAATCGGTGAGGCCGCCCGTCTCAATCAAGCTGTTTGCCTGGCCGTCGTGAAAATCAATCCTGCTTTGCGGCTCTACGAACGACTGGGCTTCCAGATCACGCATGAGGATGACCGCAAGTTCTACATGAAGCGCGACCCCGATTGCGCCGCGTCCACCTGAAACTGACCCACTACTGCGCAAGCGCTGGAGTTGTTCTGGGTGAGGATGGGCTTTACACTGGTGGTTTCGTTGAGGCAATTTTGAACGCGTAGAGAGGTTCAGGGCGGATGCTGAGGTTTTACACGGCGGGGGAGTCGCACGGGCAGGCGCTGCTGGCGTTTGTGTCGGGGCTGCCTGCATCACTGCCGGTGAGCGTGGATTTTATCAATCATGAATTGCACCGGCGGCAGCTGGGTTATGGGCGCGGCGGGCGGCAGAAGATTGAGAAGGATCGCGCGGAGATTTTTGCGGGAGTACGGCGCGGGGAGACGATTGGGGCGCCGATTGCGATTCGAATCGAGAACCGGGACTGGGCGAACTGGGAGAAGATTTTGCCGGTGGAGGCGTTGCCGGAGAGTGAAGGCGGCGCGAGCGACTTGAAGAAGTTGGTGGCGCCGCGGCCGGGGCATGCGGATCTGGCGGGATCGCAGAAATTTAATTTTCACGATGCGCGGTACGTGTTGGAACGGGCTTCGGCGCGAGAGACCGCGGCGCGCGTTGCGGCGGGAGCGTTGGCGAAGCAGTTACTGCGAGAGTTTGGGACGGAGATTGCGAGCCACTCCGTGCAGGTTGGGCATGTAAAACTGGAACGTGCGGCGACTTGGAACGAGATCTGGATGGCGAATGGGGATATTGAGTCGCCGCTTCGGTGCGTCGATCCGAAGGTGCAGGATCGGATGAAGGCGGAAGTGGACGCGGCGAACGGGGCGAACGACACAGTGGGCGGCGTCTTTGAAGTGATCGTGCACAACGTGCCGATCGGCTTGGGAAGCCACGCGCAGTGGGACGAGAAGCTGGATGGACGGTTGGCGCAGGCGATTCTCAGCATTCAGGCTGTGAAAGGCATGGAGATCGGTGCGGGGATTGCGGCGGCGAATTCGTTTGGGAGCGAAGTGCAGGACGAAATTTCGTATGACCGGGCAGCTAAAAAGTTTCGGCGGTCGTCGAATCGCGCGGGCGGATTGGAAGGCGGCATCGCGAACGGTGAAGATATTGTGGTGCGCGGATACCTGAAACCGATTTCGACGCTGCGAAAACCGCTGGGAACGGCGGACATGGTGACCAAGGAGCCGATTCAGGCGGCGTATGAAAGGTCGGATTGGTGCGTGGTGCCGGCGGCAGGAGTTGCTGCGGAGGCGATGGTCGCACTTGTCCTGGCGGATGCTTTTCTGCAAAAATTTGGAGGAGACTCCCTCCCCGAGATGAGGCGGAATTTCGAAGGTTATGCCCGACAAGTTGAAGAGTTCTAAGAGCGCGTCGAAGTCCGAGGTTGAGACGGACCCGGAAGAGACGCAGGACGTGCAGGCGGCTGCGGCGAGCGTGTTGAGCGCGGCGCGGAAGATCTATCCGATCGTGAAGTATGGCGATCCGATTCTGGAAAAGCCGACCGCGACGATTCAGAAGTTTGACGAAGAGCTGGAGCAGCTTGCGGAAGATATGTTTGCGTCGATGTACGCGGCGTCGGGCGTCGGGCTCGCGGCGCCACAGATAGGGCTGGGGAAGCGGATTGCGGTTGTCGATGTAACATGCGGAAAAAATCCGGAAGCGAAGATTGTGCTGGTGAATCCGGAAGTGATTCACGGAGAGGGCGAGAAGCGCGAAGAAGAAGGATGCTTGTCGATTCCGGGATTCCGCGGGTATGTGGTGCGGCCGCAGTTTGTGACGGTGCGAGCGCAGAATGCGAAGGGCGAGACGTTTGAGATGCGCAGCGAAGAATTGCTGGCGCGCGCGTTTTGCCATGAGATCGATCACTTGAACGGGATTTTGTTTATTCAGCACCTGAGCATGCTGAAGCGCGACTTGATCAAGCGGAAGATCAAGAAGCTGCGGAAACAGGGCGAGTGGTAGAGCTGGGCCGGAAACGGATGAAGATTGTTTTTTGCGGGACTCCTCAGTTTGCTGTTCCTACGCTGAAGTTTTTGCTGACACAACCAGAGTTTGAAATTGCGGCGGTGATTACCCAGCCGGATCGCCCGAGCGGGCGCGGGATGAAGTTGACTGCCTCGCCGGTGAAAGAAACTGCGGTGGCTGCGGGTGTGCCAGTGCACCAGCCGGAGAAAATTCGCGCGCCGGAGATGCAGGCGACGCTGGAGGCAATTGCTCCGGACTGCGTTGTGATCATTGCGTATGGGCAGATTATTCCTGCGCGGCTGCTGCCGATTGCGAAGCATGGGTGGATCAACTTGCATGCTTCCCTGCTGCCAAAGTATCGCGGGGCTGCGCCGATTAACTGGGCGATCGTGAATGGCGAGTCGGTCAGCGGGATCACGACGATGCGGATTGACGCGGGGATGGATACGGGCGAGATGCTGCTGCAGCACGAGATGCCGATTGGCGCGAATGAGACGGCTCCGGAGTTGGGGGCACGGATGTCGGAAGCGGGAGCGTCGCGGATGGTAGAGACTTTGCGCGGCATCGCAGCAGGAACATTGAGCGGGCACGCGCAGGATTCGGCGGCGGCGACCTATGCGCCGATGATGAAAAAAGAGGATGGAAGAGTGGAATGGTCCCGGACGGCGCGGGAGATTTATGACCGGATGAGGGGGTTTGCGCCTTGGCCGGGGGCGTTTTCCGCATTGAGGGGGAAGACGTGCCAGATTTTGGGGCGGCCGGTGTCTAAGGACGGAGAGGAAGAAAAAACGGACCTCGACAACGGTGGAGATCTCGCAGACATGGGGCGCAGCGGTGCTGCGCCCCTACACGGAGGGAAGACGGCGCGGGCGGGTTACGAGCCGGGGACGATTCATGTGCGGCAGAGTGGAATTTACGTCTCGTGCGGCGGAGCAACCGAAATGCGCATTTCATCCGTCAAAATGGAGGGCAGTCGCGCGATGGACGCTGTGGAGTATGCGCGCGGGGCCCGGTTGACCGAAGGGGAACGCTTCGGAAACGCGTAGTTGGCAGGAATTGGAACGGTCAGGCATACTCGCCTTTCGCGGCACCTCCGAGCCGAAAGAGAAAACTGCTGGGCGAAAACGCAACAATCAAAAGCAGAAATGCCGAGCAGAACGAAAGACGCTGCAACCTGAAATCGCTGAGATCCGAAACAAAACGAGCAGGAGAGTTTGGTCGATGAATATCGCTGAGTTGTCGCTTGTGAAGAGTGCGAGAGCGGCGGGCTGGAGACGATGCGCGCGCGCGGGCGCGTGCGTTGCGATGGCGGCGCAGTTGGCGTGGTCGCCGTTGATGGCGGCGGGGACTGTCGGAGCGGCGGACGCAAAGACGAGCGGCGCGGGTGCAGCGTCGAAGGCGCCGGATGCGATTTTGAAGGTGATGCAGGCGGAATTGACGCGCGCGACCTCGGGATTGGCGAAGAGTGATCCGGCGCCTTACTACATCAGCTACACGGTGAACGATCAGGATGTGTTTTTTCTGGTTGGCGCGTACGGGAGTTTGCTGACAGACGCGGGATTGAAGCGGCGGCAGGCGGACGTGGTGATGCGCGTCGGTTCGCCGGCGCTCGATAACACTCATGGGCAGAGCCGGCCGAGCGGGATGACATCGGGAGCGTTGCCCCTGGGTGATGATCCAGATGCGATCAGCCGAGTTTTGTGGGAGTTGACGGACCGCGAGTACAAACGCGCGGCGCCGGCGTTTTTGAATGTGAAGACGAATACCGCGGTGCGAGCGGAAGAAGAAGACAAGTCGCCGGATTTTTCGAAGCAAAGTCCGTCCACGCACACAGGCGAGCCGCTGACGGTGCCAGGATTCGATCGGACCGCGTGGGAAGGCGAGATACGGAGACTGTCGGGCGCGTTCCGGAAATACGCGGAAGTCTATTCGGGAACGGTGACGCTGCAGGTGGCGACATCGAACTCGCGGCTCGTGTCGAGCGAAGGCACGGTGATCGCGACCCCGAGCGCATCGGCGCGCATGGTGATGGAAGCGTCCACGCGCGCAGATGATGGGATGGAGTTGATCCGCGTCGAAACGTTTCAGGCGCCATCGGCGAGCGGGCTGCCGAACGAGGCCGAGTTGACGGCGAAGGTCGAGAAGATGGCGACGGACCTTCAGGATTTGCGGAAGGCTCCAGTGGCGGAGCCATACGACGGACCGGCGTTATTGAGCGGACGTGCGGCGGCGGTTTTCTTTCACGAGGTGCTTGGGCATCGGATGGAAGGTCATCGGCAGCGCGATGAAGATGAAGGGCAGACTTTCACGAAGAAGGTGAATCAGGTGGTGCTGCCGGAATTTTTAAGTGTGACGGACGATCCGACGCTGCGCGAGCTCAAAGGTACGAAGCTGGCGGGATTTTATGAGTACGACAACGAAGGGACGCCGGCGCAGCGCGTGGAAATTATTAAGGATGGCGTACTGAAGAACTTTCTGACATCACGAATGCCGATCACGGGATTCGACACCTCGAACGGGCACGGGCGGAATCAGCCGGGGCTGATGCCGACGGGCCGCCAGGGGAATTTGCTGGTCTCGTCGACAAAGACGGTGCCGGAAGCGGAGATGCGGCAGAAGCTCATCGATGAAGTGAAAAAGCAGGGCAAGCCGTACGGATTGTACTTCGATGATATTCAGGGCGGATTTACGCTGACCACGCGGTCGCTGCCGCAGGCGTTTCAGGTGCTGCCGGTGATTGTGTATCGCGTGTATGCGGACGGACGACCGGATGAGTTGGTGCGCGGCGTGGACATCGTGGGAACGCCGCTGGCGGCGTTGACGCGGATTGTGTCGACGGGCGACGCGCAGCACGTGTTCAACGGCGTTTGCGGCGCGGAGAGCGGCAGCGTGCCGGTTTCCGCGGTTGCGCCGGCGATGCTCTTCTCGGAGATGGAAGTGCAGAAGCGAGCGCACTCACACGAGCGGCCACCGATTTTGCCGCCGCCGGGCTTTGAGACGAAGACAGCGAATTTGCAGGGCGATCCCGCGAAGCAGGCGGTGAAGCCATGAAGATGACGCGAATGATTTGCGGAGCGAGTGCAGCAGCTTTGTTGCTGACGATGTCGGCGGCGGCGTTCGCCGAGAACGGCGCGGCGCGAAATGCGAATTCCCTGCCGGCGGCTAAAGCCGTTGCTCCGGAAGCGCATCCGGCGGCGAACGGCGATGCGCTGCTCGAAGCGTTGATGACCGAGTTGGATCGGTCGAAGGCGCAGTTGAAGATGGATCAGGTTGATCCGCCGTACTACATCGAGTATCGCGTGAACGATGTGGACGATTACTCGGCGGAAGCGGCGTTTGGCGCGGTGCGCGAAAACCAGCGCGTGCGCTATCGCGTGCTGCGCGTTGTGGTACGCATCGGCGATTACAAACAGGACAGTTACTACGGGATCGGGATGGGCGAGACGAACATCCTGCCGCTCGACGATGACCCGATCGCGTTGCGGCATCAGATCTGGCTCGCGACGGATGACGCTTACAAGGAAGCGGTTGAAGCTCTGACCGAGAAGCAGGCCGCACTGAAGCAGTTCAGTGCCGAAGCAACTCCAGTCGATGACTTTGCGAAAGCGCCGGTGGTGAGCGCGATCGAGCCGACGGTGAAGCTGCAGGTGGACGAGGCGTCGTGGAAGAACACGATCGAAGACGCGACGAACCTGTATCGAGGATACCCTGACATCCAGACGGTTTCGGCGTCGTTGCGATTTTCGGCGGTGAACGAGTACCTCATCAATTCAGAAGGCACGGTCACCCGCAATGGAAAAGCGACCTATAGCGTGACGCTGAACAGCACCGCGCAGGCGGATGATGGCATGCGGCTCAACCGCAATCCGTACTGGATGGTGGCGAAAGCCGAGGAGCTGCCGACGCGCGAAAAGCTGATGAGCGAGTCGAAAAAGATGCTCGATACGCTGATGGCGCTGCGGAAGGCGCCGATCGTCGAGGAAGAGTACCGGGGGCCGGTATTGTTTGCGCCCGACGCGGCGAACGACGTGATCGCGTCGCTGATTGGCGCAAACGTGCTGGGCCGTAAGCCGCAGCTTGGGCGGCCGAACCGAACGACCGGAGCCTTCGCGACAAGCTACAAGACGCGCGTGCTGCCGACATTTCTCACGGTCGTCGATGACCCGACGTTGAAAGAGTTTGGCGGAAAGAGCCTCGTCGGAAACTATGAGGTGGATGACGATGGCGTGAAGGCTCAGCCGGTCACGCTGGTCAACGGCGGAATGCTGGTCAGCTATCTGGTGGGACGCCAGCCGATTCGCGACTTCCCTGCTTCGAACGGCCACGATCGCGCCGGTGCGGGCAGTTTTCCGTCGCCAAGCCTCGGTGTGCTGGTGGTGAAAAGCTCGGATGCGAAATCGCCCGCGGACTTGCGGCAAAAGGTGATTTCGATGATCACCGAGCAGGGATTGCCGTACGGGTATCGCGTGGAAACGCTGGGCGCGGGCAACGCGCCGCGGCTGCTCTATCGCGTTTATCAGGATGGGCATGAGGAATTGGTGCGCGGCGCGGTATTCAATGAGCTGGATGTACGCGCGCTGCGAAGCGACTTGATGTCGGTGGGCAACGACCCGCTGGTGAGCAATCGGCAAGGCGGGGTCGCGACGACAGTGATTACCCCGTCGCTATTGTTCGACGAACTCGAAGTGAAGCGCGCCGACACGAGCAAGGACAAGTTGCCGGACTACCCTGCGCCGCCGTTAAACGCGGACGCTAAACTCAAGAAGTAACCAACTTTTCACGCGGGTGCGCCGAAGACGTGGCGATGCGTGTGAATCCGTGTCATTCTGAATTTTCGTTATGTCTCCCCTACGCGAACGATTGGAAGCGCTTGGCCAAACGGCGCTGCTGATTTTCATCCTCACGTCGGCGGCATTTTTGAGCGCCATCACGGCCATGCGCATCGCGATCCACGGCCGTGAGACAACGATGCCCAACATCATCGGGAAAAACGTGAGCGAGGCAAATCGGATGCTGAGCTCGCGCGGGTTGGTGTTGCGCGTTGCGGACCGGGCTTACAGCGATGAACCGATGAATGTGGTTGTGCGGCAAACGCCGACCTCGGGCCAACTGATGAAGGTTTCACAGCAGGCGCACGTTGTGCTGAGTCTGGGACAACGGCAACTGGAGGTTCCGCTGCTCGAGGGGAGCTCGCTGCGCGTTTCGAGGATTGAGCTTTTGCGAGCGGGCTTGCAGGTCGGCGAGGTTTCGAACGTGACGATGCCCGACACACCGGTCGACCAGGTGGTGGAGCAAACGCCACGACCGGGTGCGGGAGCGGCGACTCCTCGCGTGGATGTGCTGGTGTCCCAAGGGCCGCGCGACGCGGCGTATGTGATGCCCCACCTTGTCGGAATGACGGAAGCGGACGCCGGGAAAAGATTGGACGCCGCGGGACTAAAGAAGAAAGTGAACTACGTGACCGCGCCCCAATGGCCGCACGGATCGGTGATCGACCAGTCGCCCCTGGGCGGTGCTCGGGTTGGAGCATCGGCGCCGGTGGAGTTGACCGTAGCGAATTGAAGTCGGTGCCGGAGCCTCAGAAACGCCGGCAAGATGCCGGCGCTACCGACAACAGCGGCCAGCGAGGGCCGCTTCCCTGCAATTCCCTTCATCCAAAAGTTTGCGCGCGACGTAAGGGCTTACGTGTAACGATTCTGTCTTCGCTTCAAGGCAGGACTCCGCCGTTAGCTCTTTTGGAGTATGCTTTGGCGCGAATTGCGAACGTTGAGGGGGAGAAGACGATGAAGAAACTCGGATGGATGACGGTTGGATTGGGGTTGGCTCTGTGTACAGTTAGCGCTCACGCGCAACAGGCAGCGGCTCCGGCGAGTGGGCCGGTCGCGAATCCGGTGACGACCATGGTGAAGTCACAGCTTCCGCGGTTTGAGAAGAACATGGTGGGCGCGGCGGAATTGATGCCGGCCGACAAGTATTCCTTCAAGGCGACGCCGGAGAGTGCATCGTTCGGGCACATGGTGGCGCACAGCCTCCAGGCCAACTACGGAATCTGCTCGAAGGTTTCGGGAACGGCAGCGCCGGAAGTCAAACTCACGGATGCCGATCCGAAAGATAAGTTGGTGCAAGGACTGAAGGACTCCTTCGCATTTTGCACCACGGCGTTGGCGAGCGCCGATGATTCGAAACTGAGCGATCCCATGACGTTGGGCCCATTCAATACGTCTCGGGCAGGTGGTTTTATCTTGCTGAGCGACGAGTGGTTCGATCACTACGCGGCGCTGGCAACGGGCCTGCGACTGAACGGCATCTTGCCGCCAAGCGCGCAGCCAAAGAAGTAAAGACGGCGACGAAACAACTGGATCGAAGAAATTTGGATGGGGGCGCTGCAGTCAGCGCCCCTATTTGATTTTAGAACTCTGTCGGGAAGAACGTCTGATGCTGCATGAGCGCGGTCACAGCGGACGCCAGATTCTGCCCCGCCTCGCCCTTCACAACATATCCCTGAACGCCGATTTTCTGCGCTTCTTCCATCAGCTGGCGGCTTTTATGCATTGTCAGAATGAGGATGGGCGTGGTCGGTGTAAACGCATGAATGCGGCGCGCCGCGTCCAGGCCATTCATTAGGGGCATCGTTACGTCGAGAATGACCAGGTCAGGGACGGATTCCTTCACTTTTTCGACCGCTTCCAAGCCATTCGCGGCTTCATCGCAAACGTCGAGATCAACCAGGGATGCCAAGGTGAGACACACGCGCTTACGAATTCCGGGCTGATCGTCTGCCACAAGGATGCGCAATCAATTTCCTTACCGACCCAAATTCGGTAACTTGCGAAGGTGCCTGGCTCGATGGGGACGCGAAAAGCCCAGACACTGACCTGCGCTGCTCGATTGTCAGGTTCGGATATCATCTTTCCAATACAGGAAAACCTGTATCGAAACATGGGGACAGACGGAACGTTTCTCGTTACCTCGCAAGTTTTCGAGGAAACGCTCCATCTGTCCCCCAATTTCCAGAGCTGATAGGCGACGAACACGGACCTCGCTTAAGCGGCCGGCTGCTCGTATTGCGGCTCAGCTGCCCTCAACGGTGCCGAAGCTTTCGCGGTACGCGTCGACACCCTGTCTTTCAGCCGCAGGAATGGATTCTCGAAGTAGCGCCGCGAAACGTATGCGACGAGAACGCTCAGGGTGCCAGCGATCACGAATCGTATGCACAAGAGGCCGAAAGACGAATGTGTCGTGGTGACATCGCGTACCGCATCGTATCCGCTACCACCTGCAAACTGCGGCAAGAACCGGCTGACAGCGGAGTCGTAAGCATCAAAGACAAGCATGTGCCAGAGGTACAAGCCGTAACTGATTTCACCGAAGAATCGCAGAACCGGACGATCGACGAGACGCTTGTGTTCACTCGTGCCGACTAACAGGAACACGAGCAGTAGTCCCGCGAAGCCAAAATTCCACGGCGTCACCTGCAGCGCGGAGCCGAGAGCGCCATCTCGCGTCGCGATCCCGAAGGGCAACCCGAACGCGAGCATCGCGACTCCGATCGCCAAGGAAGTAGCCGCAACTCGCCACAGCTGCCGCCGCTCCAGATTGACCGTTCGAAGCAGTATCGCGACCAGCGCCCCGGTAGCCAGTCCGTCCAACGAATTCCACGTATAGAAGTTCATGTAGAAGTGCTGCATTTTGTCCTGGCCCACGACGTAGAAATTCGCGAGCCGCACAAGTGGAGACAGGAGCACGACAGCAGCCGCACAAACGGCCAGCGCCTTGAGCGACAGTCGTCGCACGAACGTAGGCCAGAACAAATAAAAATGTTCCTCGACGGCCAGCGACCACAACACGCTATACGCGAGAGACACACAAAACAGTGGCGCTAAGTTTGACAAGTAGACGGCGCTGAACGCGACAAAAGGGAAACTTGAAGCGCGTACAAGAAGCAAGACGCCAAGGACGAGGTAATAGGCAGGCAGGATGCGCAGCGCGCGGCGAATATAGAAACGCTGGTAGTAGTTCGATTCGTTTCGTGAATCGATCAGAATTCCGGTGATCAGGAATCCGGACAACACGAAAAACAGATTGACGCCCATGCGTCCGGGCATCGAGGCGTAAATCACGGCTTTTGCGAGCGGCGAATGAAAAACGCTCGCGCCCGCCACGTAATAAAAGCCGTGCACGAAAAGGACACCAAGGACAGCCAGACCGCGAATCGAGTCCAGCTCTGGCATCACCTTGCGAAGCAGAGGTTGGTGGTTCTCCGTCGTTTTCACTTACTAGGGATAGTAGAGGGAGAGCACAAAACGCGAATGCCTAGCGTTCCGCAGTACTCGCCAAAGAGTAACGCCTACCGCAGGTACCCCCAATTGCGGAGCTTGTCGCACTCCACCCTGTACCCGCGATCGCTTCCCAGATCGCGGGATTTAGACGCAACCCCACCCACGCCACAACGACAATCGCGATCTGTATGGACCGCAGCGCTTTGACCGCCGGCTTGCTCGCCGCCCGCCTCAGCGCCCTCGAAGCCCTCAGCGCCGGCAAACTCCGCCCCCGCCTCCCGAAGAACGCGCTTCGGATTGGCTAACGCAGGTCACCCCAGTCGTCGAGCTTGTCGGAATCTTCCGCCCAGCGGTCGCCGATGTCCGCCGGTGTTACCTGTGGAAACCTGGGCAGGAAACGGCCCGTCTGTCCCTCCCTTCCGTCAATTCGAGCGCGCAACAATGTCTTGTTGGGTCATCGATTTGAATTAGCCAATAAGGACAGTTGCTCCGAATCTGACCCCACGGGCAGTAGTGCGAATCGGCTTGCAGGCTTACTCTTCCGAAAGCAGTCCCGCCGCAAAATCGAGATTTTCCAAGACCGCCTGACATCGTGGCCGTATGTCTACGGCCGGCGATGGAAAAAGCCACGGGGGCAGCGTGAAGCGTTGGGCACTGGTGTTTCTCATGGTATTGGCGATAGTGATTGCAGGATGCGCTGAAGCCTACCTGCCGAGCGGACCTAACGGCGCTGCTTCAACCGCATTGACGGTTACGCCTTCTGGCGCAGCCATAGCGGGCGCTACGCAGCAACAATTCGCTGCAAAAACCGGTGACGGATCCCGGCCCGCCGTCAATTGGTCGGTCAACGCCTTCACTGGTGGTAACGCCATGCTCGGAACGATCGATTCCAAGGGCATGTATTCCGCGCCGGAATTTCCTCCAACGCCGAACGCGATCAAGGTCAGCGCCGTGGAGTCATCCAATCCGCGCATGCTTGGGAATGGCGACGCCACGTTGAACAATCCCACGCCGGTGTTGACCAGTTTGCTGCCACTTGAGGTGCTCCAGGGCCCCTTCACCGTAACTGTGAATGGAAAGCATTTCGCACAAGGCGCGACGGTTTATCTGGGCACGCTGGCGCTGGCGACCAGCTACGTTTCGTCAACCCAACTGACCGCCACGGGAACCGCGACGCAGGCGCTCGCAGGAACACAAGTCATCACCGTGCAAAATCCCGCTCCTGGGCCGAGCACCTCGGCAGGGCTGAACTTGATCATTTTCGGCGGCGCGAAGGTTACGATCGCGCCGGCGGTCGCCTTGGTTCGTATCGGCAGCCAGCAAACGTTCGTTGCAACCGTGACCGGAGCGCTCAACACGAGCGTCACCTGGAGTGTGAATGGCACGGCCGGCGGCACTCCGCCGGTGGGCACCATTACTGCCGCAGGTGTTTATACGGCGCCCCTCACCGTGCCAAGCCCCGACACCGTCACCGTGACGGCGACCTCCGTCGAAGATCCTACGAAGTCCGGCAACGTCACCGTCACGGTTGAGAATCCGATACCGGTGATCACCGGCGTGACGCCGGCCATCCTGACCGTCAACATGCAATTTGTGATTACGATTAACGGTACAGGCTTCCTGCCCACCTCCACGGTCGATCTCGCCGGTGCACCACTCGCCACCACGTACATCGCGCCGACACAGTTGGTGGCCACCGGCACGCCGACGCTGGCACAAGTAGGCGCCGCCGTTCCGGTGACGGTCGTGAATCCCAACCCGGGTGGCGCAACCTCGGCGCCTTTCAACGTGCAAGTCGTCGGTCCGAATTCGAACATCGCCGTGACGATCGCGCCAAAAACCGCCACGCT
>Ga0210393_10001687_pt1 | contig 18358 bp, 24 predicted proteins | sample IncBWC27OmetaG_FD_160068 | JGI IMG/M metagenome (GOLD analysis project Ga0210393, IMG submission 160068) | Forest soil microbial communities from Barre Woods Harvard Forest LTER site, Petersham, Massachusetts, United States - Inc-BW-C-27-O ... | reverse complement strand
TGTTCTTTCCTCCGGCGGTTCATATCGCACTCGGGCAGAGTTCCGTCAATCGAAGTTACGCCAACAAATTAGAGTTTTAGACACTCAGAAATTAAAATTCAGACACTCAGCCCGAATTGGGACGGCACCCGTCGGCAAATCGCTGTTTCGTGCTTCTACGTTTTGATAAACCGGGCGTATGGAGCCCCGACACGCGGCCGCGCTCGCGCTTGTGGTCTGGTGGCTGATGACGCCACCCTTTACTGGTGTCGGACCAAACCCGCGCGAAGCTAGTCTCGACAGAGCTATTCCCGATCCCGAAGCTCCGCTTAGTAAGTGGCTATGGTCGGGTTCATTTGAGTCGGTAGATGCATGTCAGCATGAGCAGCAGAAACAAGTCGCTGACGCGCAAAAGCGGGAACTCAATTTACCGGTCGCCGAGAGAGGCGGGGAGGTCGTAAAAGATTTCTTGTTGGGCGAGTGTATCGCGATCGACGATCCGCGCCTCAAGGGAAATTAAGCCACCTGGAAAAAAAACGGGCCAGCGTTTAGACTCGCCAGCCCGAATGCCAACTGGGGAAAGGGGGGGCAAACCCCAGCCAGCGCGCCCCTTCCAGCAAATTTTGCGTGCGAGCGTCCAACGACCGCGAGCCCGGATAGCGCGTTTTTCGGGCCGTATCGCGTATGCTCTGTCGAACGCAATCCATATCGACGCGGAGCCGGCCGCGCTCGACGACGAAACCGTCGACGCGTTCGGGATGCTTCCACTGCCCGACCTCGCCGCGGCCGATCTCCACGCGCCGGGCAACCTCTGTGAGAGTGATCGTCTTTGTTTTCAGGTTGGCGACTCCTATGCTGCCTTCTTCCGAGGTGCCCCTTCCAAGACCCCTTCCAAGTTGTCGAATTCTAGTTTCGCTTTGTTGAAGCGGATTTGCCTGTCGAGCAGCTCTTTTTCAAGGTTGCCTACTTTCTCCGTCATGATTGTTCGCTTGTTGGCTCTCCATATTGCGAGTTCTTCTGCGGTTGGAGGAGGTCCCGCCTTTTGGCACTGGTTCAGTTTGACTTGAACCATGCGCGAGCATCGCCGGTAAAGATTAAGTGAAGGGCGACTATCTGCGCCAACGCCTGCACACATGGGAGAACTGCCACGAGGGGATTGCTATGCAGTAATCGGCTTAGTACGGGAGGGACACCCAGCATTCCCAGACCGCAAATACTAAGCCAGATCCAGCGCGCCCAATTCTTTCGTCGCCTTGCAATTAGCCAGACGAACCACACCGACATCGCAAAAACAAACACTTGAATGAAGAGTATGAAGCCTATGCCGCGACCCGCAGCATGAGCCAAAGCGACTGCAACATGCCATTGCAGAATTGATTGAATCACCCCGATCCCAAGCGATAAGTACCAGAGTTGCTCGAACAGCACGACGTTCGGTGGCGGAGCGTTTGACGCGACTGGTAACTCTGTCATTGCCCAACCCCAAAACTGAAACCAGCTCCCACCGAGAGCCAGTTGTTTACCTCGTAGTACGACGCTGTCGAACATTTATCGGCGCGTCTCGAGCGCCTTGGTCGTCTCCATCTCCGGCACCGGAGAGCTTCGGTCTTTTCCCCTAAGTTAATCTGGATCCGAAATACGACCCCGGAACTCGGCGCATCGTGGAAAGCTCCGATATGCTTGCCGAGAAGATCGGATGATTTGAGCTTGTGATCGTAAGTGAACTCGTTGACTGGCTTGATATCGAAGGCCATTCGCGAGACCTCTTTTACCCAGTGCTCGATAGTAACTTCCTTCGCGCGAGCCGCTTTCGCGACCTGAGCAGCGATATCAACATTTTTCAACAACCTTGAACCGATCTGGTCGGCAGTCTTTTCGGAATAGCCGGCGGTGATGGCTGCCTGAGTAGCGTTCCCCGACTGCAAGTATTCGGCGAGAAAGCGGGACTGGCGGGCGTTCAAAGACATCGGCGGCTTTTACAACACCAGCCGTTGCAGGGTAGTCAAAGTCAATCCGCTTTGAGGTTTCGGTACTGGCTTCATTTCAGTTTCTGTCGCGGCCTAAAATCGCTGCGCTTATTTCCCGCAGCCGATCCAGCAGGAAGTACCACAGGAATGGAATGCAGAAGGCCGCCACGATCCACGCAGCGCGAAGGTTGGCGTTCTCTATGGCCAAATCGCGATCTTGCGTGAAAGCGGTTCGCGTATGATCGGGATCGCATTCAGCCAAGTCGGATAGCGGTACAAAATGGCCGTGGCCGGTATGTTCAGCGGACCACAGAGCATTCGCTTCTTGTGGTGTAATCGGAATGGGATCAGCTTTTGCTCCAGTCTTGCAATCGGCCAATCTTTTGGCGACCAGCGCGTCGACTGACTGTGCGGCGAACCGAGTCCAGGCAAGGCAACTGCGATCAACACGCCGATGGCTAGAGATGCGACTATAATTCCCCGTTTTTGATTGAGCACCTCCGCGATATCAGAGCGATACCGGCGTGTCACTGTGACCGGCCTTTAGTTCTTTGCGCCGAGGTTCGTACGTTCGCCCCATGGCCTCGTCCGGTTGCGGTGACCTCGCCAAGCGCGACGCCGACGCCTATACCCTCGAAGTGACGCACGAGGCTGCTCGGCTAGCCGCAGCATACTGCAGTCAGTCGCTTCGAGGCCATCGGTCATCAGTACCAGCGCGCGATTTGGATAGTGTGCACCAGCGAGAGTCTCAAGCCCTATCCTAAGACCGTCGGAAAGCCGTTTCTCGCCGGAAGGAATCACGGAGTACATTTTTTGCAGCGCAAGCGATTTGTCCGTCGTGAACGACTGCGCGAGCGTTACGGCGCCCAGCGGCTGCTGAATCGAAGAAGGGTTGGTCAGGTACTTGCCCCCAATCAGCACGAGCGCGACTTCGTCGCATTGGTTGAGCTGGCCTTCGGCCTCGTTCAGAGCGCTTCGCGCCTTGTCAAGATTCTCGAGCGAAGATACGACGGTCTTCCGGTACATGCTTTCGGAAACATCGCCAACAATAACCAGCGAGACCGGGGTCGCGAGGGTGGACTCTTGACGAAAATAAACGATTTGGCCCGGGTTCGGACCGGACCGTACTGTGAAATCTGCTTGTTTCAAGTCGTTGAGCGGCGCACCGTTCCCGTCCGTCAGCGAGACCGCCAGCTGCGTGTAGCCCGGGTTGGAAAGTATGCTGGCGCGCGGAAGATCCGGCAGCCGGCAAAGTTCGAGCGGGGCGGAAGCCGCACTTGCGGCAAATGGCGTGCCTGCGGTCGTGACCGACGCATTCGGCGATCCCGGCGCAGGCTGACTCGCAGCGCCGCAACCCGCGATTACTCCCGCACAAATCAGCAATACCAGGTATCGTTCAATCCATCGTTGATTCACTGCCGGAATCCCCCCAACGATGATCTCGTATCGCAACTGACGACAAAGATCGAGATCAACTGCTTGTCATGCGGATGGCGGTGAAGGGTCGCCCTGCCGATGGGCCGGCATTGCAGTCACGACAAAGAGATTCGGAACGTGTCCGCGATGATCATCCCGTCTCGTAAAACGGCAACCGGAAGCAAGCTAAAGAGGCAATCACCATAACTCGTGCCACGATAAACATCGCGGACAAGAGCCTGGCTACTCGCACTGATCGTTCGCATGATCGCGGGTTGGCAGGAGGAAACGACTAATGAGATTTATGAGTATCACCAAGATAGCCTTGTCCGTGATACTGAAGTCCTCCGTACTCCCTGCTCTTTAATCACACCCTGGTCGAGCCCCACTATACCCTGCGCTACAGCCCGAAAAGCGCTGAGCGCCGCAGTCGCACCCACTCCTGCGAGTGCGTGCGTCTGGGTGTAGACTTCGGGAGGTGAGTCACTATATCGGATTTGAGGAGCGTTGACCTTCACATTGCCAAATCAGCGACGACGCGCGTTCGCCTACTTGATCGGTCTCCGCCGACTTGAGATCCCTACAGCGTAAAGTTTGGCGTCCTGGCCGTCGATATAAATGGTCCCATCGGCGCCTATCGCTGGCGTGTAGAGTTCGTGTGCGATGGCGGAGGAACGACAAGGAACGGTTTTTTGGGACTGTTCAAAACTCAGGAGGAGGGGGCAGTTGATGAGAGGAAAGAGTCGGCTTCCTGGCAATGTCGGAACGGAGCCGCTGGTCAATCCCTTGCCTTACCTGCGCAAATGGCTGGCGGACGAGTCACGCTTCAAGATCGCGATGGTCGCGCGACAATGCGAGAAGACCAAGTTCATGGCGGCGCCGGAAGTTGTCGAAGACGCACTCCGGCATGAATCGCGCGGCGAGAAGGCACGCCGGATCATCCTCTCGCGCGGAGAGCGGCGGGCACTCGAGGCGATGGAGGAAGGGATCAAACCAGGGTCCGCGAAGCTATGGCGCCGCTGTGGAAGCACTCGAATCGGCCTCGGGTCCCAGCGCCGGCCGAAACGTGTTGTCTCCTTGTCTTGTGCAGCGATACTCGCAAACTTCTTTTCTTTCTTGTAGCGCGGTTCGTCAAGGTAATGAACTCTGGTTTATTCGCGAAAGCTCTCACTTTTTCTTGGAGTCCCTGACCCCATTACGCCAGGGACATTGTCACCAAGGCCCTCATCGAGGCCATCGTTGTAAGTCCACCAGACAGAATGACCATCCCGAGTGACCACCGCGCTTACCACAAGACCTCGTTGGATGGTGCCTTCCGGGCCGTAATTGTTCAGCAGAAAATTGACTAAGTCTTGCTTGGCCTGTACCGGTCCTACTTGGTCGGCGCACGACTCATAGTAATGCCACGCTGCGCTCGAGACACGGTCCTGCGCGCGCCATTGGGCTGTCGTGGGAATCGGTGTGCCAGCATCGATTTCGTGGTCGTTGTTGTCTAGCTGACTGCCTTCCGGGGTTCCTGAATAGCTAGCCTCCGCCGCAAGGAAAATTTCTCCCGCCGCCACCGACCGGCCGAGAGTGGGCTGTGCAGTATACCGAGTGTAATCGACTGGAACGTCGTGGTGCCTGCCGTCGCCACGCATCTTCCCAAGCACGGCCATCCGATTCCCATGCGAATCGACCTGAAGCAGCGTGACGCTGTCCGGTATTAGATTTGGGTAGAGCGTCACCTGCAAGGTTGCGTCTATTTTCGTGCTCAAACCCGCGCGGAACTCCTGAGGAGTGCCCAGTGGGCGCATTGGCGCGCGAGTCTCGCCGATCCGGCAAGTGGTCGTGGTGCGCGGCTTATCGCCGTCTCGGCTCTGTTTCTTTGGAGACCCCGATCCCTTTACGCCCGGCATAGCCTGGACGAGACCCGCGTCGAGGCCGTCATTGTAAGTCCACCAGACGGACTCGCCATCTGGACCGGGAACCGCGCTGACTACGAGACCCCGGTTAACGGTTCCATCGGGGCCGTAACTACTAAGCAGAAACTCGATTACGTCTTGCCTCGCTTGTACTGGTCCCACTTGGGCGACGTCCGAAACGTAGTAAGCGTCGGCTGCATTAAAGACAGCGTACTCAGCTTTCAACTGCGCCGCGGAGGGGCGCGGTCCAGAAGCAACAATCTGACGGTCATTGTTGTATGACTGGCGACAGGAAGCCGGGCTGCCTTGAGACGCTGCGCGCGTCGACTGATACATCGCGCGAACCGCTAGGAAAATCGGTCCCGCAGCGGCCTCGTTGAAGGTGAACTGTCTGGTATATTGGCCGTCGCCAGGTTGAGCGTCGCCGTGAGTGCCGTCGTCGTACATGGTGCCCAGCGTCGCGACGGGATTACCGCTCTCATCGACGCGCAGCAGAGTGACGCTGCTCTTAATCAAGCCGAGGAAAGGCGTATACGGCACTTCGGATGTAACGGTGATAAGTGTCTTCTCTCTGGAGAAGAATCCGCGCGGATCGGCACGCGGCGGCGCCGGCGCCAAGTCGCCTCCGACCGGGCACGCCCTCGGGGCGGCGTTGGCGGTTGGAGTCGATATCGGTGCGCCGATTATCGGTGCGCTCGCTACGGCGCCCAGCAGCGCAATGGCAGCGGCTGGAATTTTCGCGGCTCTCACGACCTCAGTCCCCCAGACGACGCGGAAGACGGGCCGGGTAGACACTCACTTGGTTTACTCGCGAAGGCTTTCACTTTTTAACAACAGCTGAAGCCGAAAAACTAAAACTGAAAGACCGAGACGAACGCGTCGCTATTTAGAAGTAGCGGGCCATCGATCGCCTGGTTGCCGCGCTCTCCTATGTAAACGTGCGCGGTATTTTCGAGCTTCATACAGAGAGCGACGATATCGCGGACTGGGTGGCGGATGAGGCAGTCTGATACGAACTGGTCTCCGGTAGGGTTTTGGCAGTTTTGGCAGCGAGAAAGCGAATCTCAGCAAGACTCGCCATGTACACCCGCCATAGCTCGCCTAAGACGCTAATAGATTTCAGTTGGAATTAGGTTACCGGGCGATCCGCGCTTGAGAACTTAATGATTTCGCTTATAATTTCGATTCTGAGAAAATCACATCAAGAGCATTTGCGAGCGCAGATTTTTCGAAGTGAGCGCCCTAGCGAAGTGAGCGCCCTGGTTTAGAATCGGCCTATAGGAAAAGAGCTGGCTCCGAAACAAGACATCCTATCGGAAGTTTAGGGCAATCATATTTCGGAATCTCTGCCTAGCTATAACCCTGCTTTTGGTTTGTGTCGCACACGATAGTCGCGTGAAGCATATCTGAGGGGAACGCTTTCTTCGATGCACGATGGGCAAAACCGTCTTGCACCCTCACGGTGGCCGGTAACCACGAAGGGGAGTCCGCAATGACTGCACTGAGCAAGTTCCCTTCCCCCCGCGACTATCCCCAACAACTGGAGCGCTAGGATTTGGTGGACCCCTGAAACGCCAAACGCTGCGCCAAATCCGCACGGCCAAGGCAGTTGATCGTCTCGATCTTCAAATGTCGCCAACGGAGTGGCGGCGGTTCTGACCCACTCAGCCACGCGCGCGAATAGTGGCGATACCCGATCTTTCGCGCGCGTGCGGTTATTTTTTAGTTCGATTGCTTCAAGCGCAATGGCCCGAGCGTCGCGCGAGTATTCTCTCCAGATATCCAATGGCTCCTAGCCCTCGAGTCCCTTGCTCTTGTCCGCTCCGAGTGGCGCGCACACTTTTCGAACGTTGACGATAGATCTTTCTGCAAGCGAGTGGGTCCATGATTGCCTATGTCTGCAGATGCCAAGCGGTCCCCAGTGAGCTGCGAAGGCGAGAATGTGACTATCCGGTCGATCCGCCAGTTTAATGAAATCGTCGAGAACGCCGTAGCCGCCAAAAAACGGTGGCGGACCATCGGGAATCTGGCGAGCGAAATTAGCTCTTCCAGTTATGCTGAATGACGCCAAAAGTTCTTCGTAACTCGGCTCGGAAGCCTCTGCAGATTCGATCAGCTTCTGGCGTTGAAGCACCCGTTCTTTACCGCGGCCGATTATAGCTTTTGGAATCGGTCTCGGCAGGCTGATGAATGCTTGCGCGATCTCGGAGGACGCGGGAGCTGCAGGTGAGGCCGCTCTCCTCCAAGCCAGGACTCCGAGCTTTCCACGCTGTTCTCTCCATACCTTGAAGGCAGGAAGCAAGATGAATCCAGGTAGAGGCGATCCCAGCAGATCATTTTTTTTGTTTCGGCTCTTCGTCATATACGAATCATATGCAACTTACTGGGCGTAAGCAAAAGTGAGAAAATTCCTTCACATGTCGGCATCGAACCAAAAAGATTCAGACGGACCAGCGATCGCGGCAATCTCCGGATCAAAGGTCGCCGGCGGGAAAAACCAAGAACCGACGAGAGGAGACACGCAATACGATGGCTCGTCCCGATAATCTAACTGCTGAAATCGCCAAGCGGTTCGTGGATGCCGTCAGAGTGGGCGCCCCAACAGAGCTAGCAGTCGCGGCTGCCGGCATCTCAATGCGCACGTATTACCGGTGGAAGGAGCGCGGAGAGACGAACACCAGCGGAAAGTACTGGCAGTGGTGGCAGGACGTAAAGAAAGCAGCAGCTGACGAAGAACTCGCGGGACTTGCGGAGATCTACCAAGCCTCGAGACGACAGGTGATCGCGCGAGAGACCAAGACGGTCACGAACTCGGACGGTAAGACGGTCACAACCGTCAATGAGACATTTACTCCCGGCGAGTGGCAAGCTCGATCTTGGCTGATGGAGCGCCGCCACCGGCAGCGTTGGGGGCGCCAAGCGAAAACTGATTTTGACTCCGAAACCTCCGGCTCGGCAGCGGTCGACGCGAATGAAGCACCACGCGAGAGAATCGAACGACTGAAACGCTTGACACCGGAACAGCTAGAACAGTTGGACCGATTGCACGAGATCATAGACGGCGAAGCTCCGTCCGAGCGGAAGGTCCAAGGCAAAGTACCGTGAGAGCGCCGGAGGGTCTTGCAACAATCTCCGACGCCGGGTCGGCGTCGAAACTATCAAACGCAAGACGCCCTCAAGGTGTGCAATGCAGAGTTATCGTTTCCGTTGGTCGACCAAACCCCCAGCGACGCTGCGGCCACAATTCCAGTGTGCATATCGCGAGAGCGGGGTTGTGCGGGTCCACGTAAATGAACTGCCAACACCACTCCGGAGTTGTTTTCAGAGGGGCAGGTTTCATCGGGATTGTCGGGCAGACATTCCAAGCGTTCGTCGAGGAGGAAGGCGGTGGCGAAACGATGTGTGGAAGTTCTGTCGCTTGAATACTTTCTCCAGGTATCCGGCGGTTCTCAGCCCGTCTGTCCCATGCTCTCCTCTGTTCCGCGTTGCGCGCACACCAGCGATTCTCGGATCAAACGTCCGACAGCGAGAAAACAACATCAAGACTCGCCCAACGGAGGTACGCAATACCATGGCTCGCCCCGAGAAGTTGACGCCTGAAGTCGCCCAACGGATCGCAAATGCTGTCAGAGTGGGCGCCACGGTCGAGCTCGCAGCAGCGGCTGCCGGCGTCGGAATACGCACGCTTTACCGCTGGAAGAAGCGCGGAGAGACAAGCACCAGCGGAAAGTACTGGGATTTCTGGGAGCGTGTAAACAAAGCAGCAGCTGAGGAAGAACTCGGAGGAGTTGCGGAGATCCTCCTCGCATCGAGGCCAAAGCTAATCGAACGGGAGACGGTCACGAAGCCTGACGGCACAACGGTCACGACCGAGAAGTCCGATCGCGGCGATTGGCATGCACGCGCCTGGGTGATGGAGCGACGCCACCGCCAGCGTTGGGGGCGCCACGTTAATGTTGATCTTGACGCAAGTACTCTAGGGTTCGCGGCCGTTGACCCTCATGAACAACGCCGCGCGCGCATCGAAGCTCTGAAACGTTTGACGCAAGAGCAACGAGACCAGTTGCGCCACATCCTTAAGATCGCGCGCGGCGAAGCTCCTGCTGAGGGCGAGGACCCAAGCAAGACCGGGTGAGCTTTTGCGGCTGGTGGCGCCAGTTTGGCTCAGAGGAACGGCGTCGTTTCCCTCGCGCGCACGCTTGCGTCGACGAGACCCAGACCACGGGATGCGGGCGCCCGCCTATGTTCAAGCGATTCGCGCGGAATGCGGATCCTTCAAGGCCATTCGGGACGTTTCTTCTGACGAACACTCAGTCTCGAAAGGACCCTAGATGGTGTAAGCCGGCGCCGAAGCGTTCGAAACTTTTGTAGGGTGAGGAGGAGAGAACCGTGACGAGACCGCTAGTGGAAACCCAATTGTCAATAGACATCCGCCAGTTGCATCGAAGGGCGTTGATGGATCCAGACCGGAAGGTCTGCTGCCATTGGCAGAGAGAAGGCAAAGAGTTCTTCTCTATCATGATCGAAATCGATTCGAATCGCGTAGTGTTTAGGCAGGAGTATCCAGAACCGGAAGACTTTACAGAGCGAATCCAGCAGCCCATCGGGTTGACCTTCTCTCCCTGCAACTATGGCGGTATGCGATCGTGGTTCCGCTGTCCGGGCGTATCCTGCGGCCGCCGGGTTGCTGTCCTCTACAGAGCCGAACGGTACTTTGTTTGCCGCAAGTGCCTCGGACTGGGCTATAGAAGCCAACGTACAAATCTAACAAATCGGCGCCTGCAAGCGTGGAAACGGATTCCGAAAAAGCGGCGGATATTTAAGAAATATGTTGACGGTCGTTACGAGTACTTTGAAGTTCTGCAGAAAGTGGACGAGCTGTCGAAATCGCGCACAAAATTGAACTTGGTTCCGGTTGGCGAGATCGAGGTTTGGACGCAGTCCTGGGTCGATTCGATCAGCAGCGAAAGATTTGCTCGTTATGAGCCGACGCCCGATACGCCTTCGGGACGCACAGAGCCGAATCGTGAAGTCAGCGACTCTTTGGCAGATAAATTCAGAAGTGAACAGCCAGAACTGTGGCTAAATTACATGCTCGAGCGAATGAGAGCGAAGCGTCGAGAGCAGGAGCGTTCCGAAGGGGTAACCTGATCCTATAGCAATAGAGCAAGTCGAAGAGTTGAGACCCTCACGTAGACCCTCGAAAAAGTGGTACTGTTGATGGCTTGTCTCACCGGCCAGATTCGAATTCTCTGAACACCTCGGGAACGACGCTGACGTGCTCGACCATTTCGGTCTTGATCCCGAGCTTGAGATCTTTCAGCAGCTCGCAAGTCTGTTCCCCATCTATCAGCTCGATCTGGGGCGCGCCGTCTCGCGTCGCCTCCCGCTTTGCCTCAGGCGTGAACCGGCCGGTAGTGATGAACAGTCCCTTATCGGTTCGTCCCACCATCGCACCCCGAAAATCACGAATAGCGCCGGCGCTCACACTGCCCTTGTATCGCTTGCATTGGAAGAACACCTGGAACGAGAGCAGATTGACGCGCAGCACGCCGATCCCGTCGATTCCGCCATCTCCGGACTTGCCTTTGACCACCACTTTTATGAACCCCGATTCGCGCAAGATACGCTGAGCCAACCGCTCAAACGCGTCCGGCGCCATATTCTGCAGGATCGACAATAACTCATCTTGCCAACGCTGAGCTGGCTGGTCTTCTCCCAATCGCTCAGTGGCCGATTGCTCTGAGCCGTTACGCGGTTTTCGATCCATTACGCGAACCTGAGCAACGATCTTCTTGACGTCCCCCTCGGTCAGAGCCTGCCCGGCAGTGGTAATGCTCCACACGCCGCGCTCGCTGTTCTGAATGGCTCCGACTTTGCGCAGATAGGTCCGTGCCCACAGCATGCGGTAGTCGACCTCGGTCCTGGGACCGTCGCCATGTGGCAGGTTTTGAACCTCCTCAGGAATCGCCATCAGCTGCACCACCCGCGTCAGCAGTTCCTGATTGGAGGCGGAACCGCCGGTCTCCTTTAGCGCCTGCAGCGTCGGCCACATCATCTCGTCGAAGGTCGGGACCTTGGGAGGTGTCGTCATTTTGGAGATTTTGGGCCGCGTCATCTGCAAAAGGCGGAGTCTAGCGGGAGTCCGGCAGGCATCATCGGTACGATACGTACGGAATTCCGAACGCAGCGTCAAGCTCATTCTGCTACCCGCCGTTGCAATGAATGTGGCGGCTCAGTTCAGAAAACGCTTGCGGAAATTGATCCAGGAAAAGTATCGGTCGTTGGATCAGTTCTACCTGGAGACGGACTTCTCCAAGGGACATCTTTCGGAAATCCTGCGCGGCAAAGGCAGCCCTTCCGTGGACACGTTGATCAAACTGGCAAAATCACTCGATCTGGAGGTTAGCGATTTCTTCGTGTTTCCAGAGAGAAGCGATCGCGATCGGGTCGTCGAACTCTTGCGGTCGGCGTCACCCCAGAAGATCCGACGAGCACTCGAGGAGCTCTCGAAGGAGTAGAATAACGCGCAGTGCGACGACGTTGGCACTGTGGAAAGATAGCGAGGGGAGGCTTGAAATCCAACGGTAAATCGGTAGGTATAATATACCTATGAATATACCAAACGGTGGAGCGGTGTTGAGGGACGCAGCGGACTCTATTCGGCTAATCTGCGAAGCGTTGATAGACGGCGAAGCTCAGAACAAAGAATTCTTTGCCGTTCGCGGTCAGGCGCCGGATCGCTGTCTCGCGCATAATTTGGTGCGATATTTTGCCAAACAATATTTGGAATCCAAGGGGAGCGATGTTGCCGATTTAGATGAGCCATGCGAATTGACGAAGTTGGGCAATAACGGGCTTCAGATCGAGACCTCGAAATATGTTTTTCGAATCCGCAAAGCAGTGAGAGGACAATTGCCTCATGCGGGTTCGCAAGTTCTCGCAGATTATTATGACCAGCAAATGTTGCAGTTTCCGAACGTCCCGCCGCCAGACGTTCTGAGGCTGGTCGTCCTCTGGGACGTAGCCGAGGACTATTCGCTTACGAGCCTAGCCTTGGTGCTACCGCGCTCCAACGGAACCGCCATGGAGCCCGATGTGTATTGGAGCGTCCCGATCCGATTCGATCACTTGAAGAGGCAGCAGCCGCAACCGGTTCCGGCCGACGAGCTCGACGACAATGAACTCGATCTGAAGATGAAAGACGATCCGTCGGACAAGGAAGAACTCGAGGAAAAAAATTGAACCCGATGGTCAACGGAGAACGAGTTCGACAGGTTCGCGAACTTCTCGGTATTACTCAAACCGAACTCGCAAACCGAGTGCAGGTAAAGCAAGCGACAATTGCCAGAGTCGAGGCGGCCGCACTGGTTCCGTCCAGCGGGCTCGTCCAGTCTATTGCTCTGGCGACCGGCTTTCCCGTTGAATTCTTCCATAAGGGTGAAGGTCCGGACTTTCCACTAGGTTCTTTACTGTTTCGCGCGCATGCGTCCGCGACGGCCAAGAGCCGAACCGAAGCTTATCGCTACGCGCAATTTGCATACGAAATTGCATACGCTTTTTCGCAGCGAATTGAATTGCCCCGACAAAAATTGCCTCGTCTCTCGGAGCTCCCGAATGTGGCGGCGGCTATTACGAGAGCGCAACTGGGCATTGGCCCCGATGTTCCAATCAAGAATCTGATGTGGGCTGCTGAGAAGGCGGGTGTTCTCGTTCTTAACCTGCCCATTGAGTTTGAACATCGCGACGCTTTTTCGCTGTGGCTCGAGGATAACGGCGATCCTCGGCCTGTAGTCTGCCTATCAGGAGGAAAGCCAGCCGACAGAAGAAGATGGAGTGTGGCTCACGAAATTGGCCATTTGGTTATGCACAATCCTCTGCGCGGCGAGCTAGCCACTATCGAACAGCAGGCAAACTCGTTTGCCGCTGAACTTTTGCTGCCAGAAGCCGCTATGCGACGCGTCATAACTCCGCCAGTCTCGATATTGAGCTTGTCCCGCCTGAAACCGATATGGAAAGTGGCGATTCAAGCATTGATCAGACGCGCGCATGACCTACGAATCATCACTCAAAGGCAGTACACCTATCTCTTTGAACAGATCGGCGTGCGCGGCTGGCGAATTGAAGAACCTAACTTCAACCTCGTTGCCGAGAAGCCACGGGCGCTCCGCAAGATGGCGGAGATGTTGTATGGAGCGCCGATTAACTATGGGCAACTCGCTAGAGACCTGTCTTTGCCGATTTCGTGGATCAAGTCGCTTTTGGAAGTGTACGCTGAGGGTGGCGAAGTCACGCATAAGAAGAAGCCAGTCTTAGTGTCGCTGAAACCTTCGCCAGCGCAGCAAAGAAACTAAGCTGCTGAAAAAAAACGCGCCGAAAAAGAGCGATAGTAAAGACGAAGATTTGACTTACTATTCGGAATTAGCCGTTCAGTTTCGCTATTTCAAAGATGCCTGGCGAAATCATGTCTGCCATCAGCGCGAAAAATACGACATGCATCAAGCGCAGAGCATTTATACTCATGTCAGCGATTTCATGGAGCGACTGTCTTCGCGTTTGAAAGAGGCAAATTGGTGAAGTCACGCCATGCAGTCGCGCTGACGCATTGTCCCAACTGCGGGACGCGGATCGTCCCGACGCCTAAGCAAATGAAACGCTGGAGGCTTGATGCGGGCCTGACTCAGCGTCAGATGGGCGAACGGCTCAAAGTCGCGGGATCGTATGTCACGTACCTGGAGAGTGGGAAACGGTCGCCGAGTGCCAGCGTGATCGCGCGCTACTGGAAGTTCATACCAAAGTGAAGCCCCGCCACGCCTGCCGCCATCGCGCCAAAAGGAAAGGCACGCGTTGACTTCACCATGAGGGCATGTGGCCAAGCGTGCCATCGGCTTAGGGGGGAGTGCAAAGCCGACAGTGATCAGTTAGTCGTTGCGTGCGATTATCGCTATCCGCTCTGTGTTCCGAGAGGAACGATTCCAAACGTTCGCTTCACGCTTATTCACAACCGTTCCTTTTGTAACAGTGCGCATAATTGCTTGATTTGAAAAGAACGGGCCAGCGAAAGTGGGAGGGATCCCAGTTTATTCGCCAGCCCGAACACCAACTGGAAAAGGGGGGCGGCATCTCCCCCGAGTATCAGACTGCCGCCCCAGCGCCCACTTCCCCGGTCAGCGGTTCCTTGTACCAAACCGGCGCGTGTGCGTCTAATCGAGACGCCGCGATTCCTATTTCATCCCGGCTTGTCCCACTAATTGCGTTAAGTGCGTACTCCCGAATACGTCGATACTTCCTCACCGCGGCACGGGCGCGGGCAAGAAGAGTTCTTCCCAGTCACCGCGGCGATAAGTAACGATTCGCGGTGCCGCACCGGCCGTGTTTCAAACCAGATTCAATACCTTGCCCACAGGTTTGTCCCAAAGGTCCAGACCGTAGAGACCGCCGTCGTTGGGCTCAAGATCGAACCTTACACGAAACTCTGGCGGGATCTGGTCCCGAATCATGAAGATGATCAGCAGTCGGTCATCTTCGTATTTCAGGACCTCGGGGCCGTTGGTTAGTCGTGCCCAGCGACCGTTGCGATGCATGAACCTCAGCGCCAGCTGTTGAATGCGCTTGGCGCGCTCCAGCTTCGTCCCGCGACCGGCGGGAGTCATCGCCAAGAGCTCCTCGCGGCTTGCCGGGTAGAGCGGTGAATTCGGCCACCAGGCTTCTGATTTCCGCGCTTGAATGCGTTGTCTTTCATGTCTGTTGCTCCTTTGCTGGCAGACACACACATCGCTCTGGTCGGAGCTAGAAGCCAGTCGGGCGCCGGTATTATTGAGTCGTGCCGTTCAAAGTAAGCGTGCGCGAAACGAAGGGCCTCGACGGTTCGAGTCCGTCCCTCTCCAGCAAAACGCGCGCACGAATTAATCATCACGGTCAGCTAATTTGGACTGGAAAGTGACCGCAAGTGTCGGTAGGTTCGTCCGACTGGCTGGGTTTGCACCTCTTTCCCAGTCGGCAGTTTCGGGCTGGCGTCCATCCGCGCCGGCCCGTTCTTTTTGTGAGGCCAAGTCGGTAAACCTTACGACTCGCTCGCCGACGCCAGCGCCGGACGCCCACCATCGTCGTGCAGCTACACGAAAACCATGCGGCACGCCTTGTTTGCCGCCTAAAGGCCGCGGGTATGCGCCGTGGGTTCCTAACTACGCGCGCGTGCCAGGAGCCCCGAAATCGGAGCACAAACCCGGTCCTTCCACGACCCACGATTAGTTCGTAGGTAAAACGGCGGCGGCTGACCAGCTCGCATTCCAGTGTGACGAAAGAGCTCTCGCACATGGCGTCGTCGAAACAGTTTGCGACTGATTAGACTCGTTGCGGGTTACGCGTTCATCGGCTATTCAATCCGACGCGGGGCATGTCAAAAATTTTCTACATCTCGCATCCCGAAGTCGTGATCGATCCAGCGGTGCCGGTTCCGAAGTGGCTCCTCTCCGAAGTCGGACGTGCCCGCGCCGCTCTTCTCTGCCATCGCGAATGGATGCGCGAGGTCGAGGCGATTTATTCCAGCAGCGAACGCAAGGCGCGAGACCTCGCAGAAATAATCAGCGCAACACTGTCGATCGCGCCTCGCTATCTGGATGGACTATGCGAAATCGACCGCACCTCGACCGGCTTTCTAGAGGCGAAAGATCACGAAGCGACAGCCAACGCCTTTTTCACTCACCCGCAGGTCTCGATTTCCGGATGGGAACGCGCTACCGACGCACAGGCGCGGATCGCTGCTGCGATCGGCAGCGTGATCGATCAGACGCGAGAGGCGCAGGCGGTCGCGGTCTGCGGGCATGGCGGAGTCGGCACTCTGTATCTCTGCAAGCTCAAGGGTGTAGCTATCTCGCCCGATGAGCAGCAGCGCGGGATGGGGAACTACTACGCTTTCGAAACACCGTCACTTCGGTTGATACATGGCTGGCGTCCAATCGACGGTTGATCGTGACTATCGTAGTGAATCTTGGCCAAGGAACCGACCTCGTCCGGAAGGGTGTCGTTATATCGTATGGGACCCGCTTATTCGAAAAACAGTGGGGCGCCAGCACGGGTAGATATGAGACTCGGGCGCTTCTACGTACGCGCAGACCAGCCAGTGGCGCACTCATAAGAGTCCGCGCGATCGAACGCCGGTATCCAGGTGCATTGGCTGTTCCATGCCTGCAGCGGCCGACGCTCGGTGGCGAAGCTATCGAGCTGCTGCTCCACGTCACCGGCGGAAGTTTCCAGGTACTTGTAGCAATCCTCGTGATTGATCACCCATTTGAATACGTGGCAGGTGTCGGAACTATCCGTTTTTCCAGAGCGCAGGCTACCGTGGCATGTACAACATGAACCTCGGCCCGCTCAAGGAATACAAGGGTATCGATGGTTCGCGCTCATTGCTCGATTTTATGGGAAACGAGGAGCTAGCTGCCAATCTGTTTCGTATCACACAGACCGAAGCGCGCATCCGTAGCGAGAATGTCAGGGGACAGCGAGCGCTCGAAGTCACCGCTCACCACGTGGGCAAAAAAGTGCGCGACACGATGAAAGAATTGGTAGTGGGTCAATTTGAAAATCGCTGACCTCGACGGCTCGGTCCCGTTCGTGCCAGAATGGGCCATGCCTACCCGTTCAAGCATCAAGAAGAAACCCAAGCCTAAGCGCGAACGCACTAGGCGAGTCGTTGAACAGGCCATCGGCGAAAGGCTTTCAGGAAGCTGGGATCGCGGATCACGTCTGGTCGATTGAGGAAATTGTTAAATTGCCACTAGGGGCGAGGTGGTCTTCGCGAAGATGATTGACCAGTCTCTCCGTCGTCGGATTTCCGATGCCGTTACCCAGGCTTTAAGGCCGCTTCCGACCGTCTTCGCCGGGTGGGAGGGTGGCAGTGCGGCCTTTGGTGCCGTGGATGCTTACTCGGACATCGACCTAGAGTACCTAGTGGCCGATCATGCGTCGTTCGATGACCTGTACGCGTGTGTGGAGCGAGCCCTCGAGGCGGTATCTCCCATTACCGCCAGTCACACCCCGCTGAAGGGCCGGTACTACAAGCTAAAAGATGGTGGCGATTTTCTTCTGGTCGACCTGATCTTTTTCCGGGCCGGAGACCCTGATTGTCATCTCGACATCGAGCGACATGGTGAGAGGGTGCCTCTCTTCGACAAGGGAACTTGGCTGCGACCCAGGCCCTTGGACGAGCGAGCGTTGGCGGTGCAGCGGGACCGGCGCTATCGGGAACTGCAGACGTGGTTCCCTATGGGCCAGGTCTTTGTCCGCAAGGCCATTTTGCGCGGCCAGCACGTCGAGGCCGTCAATGCATTCTGGACATGTACGTTAAAGCCGCTCGCTGATCTCTTGCGCATGCGCTACTGTCCCGCGCGATGGGATTTCGGGGTGCGCTACCTTGATCGCGATCTGCCTCCTCTTGTGTACGACCAGGTCCGCGACCTCGCGCTCGTCAGCGACCTTGGGGACCTCGAGGTCAAGTTGGCGAGGGCTACAGCCTGGGGTGCCACTCTATTGCGAGAATTGGAATCGGAGTGAACTATCAGCCTCAAACTGACCCACTACCGAAATTTCCGACCGACGTAATGAATAAGGCAGCGCGCATCATCATGTGTCAGGCTAAGTTCGCAGCCTTGTCGGGCGGACGGCAAGGCAATTAAGCTTGGCAACGAGGAACGGTCCAGACACAAGTCTGCGGCGAGGGCTTTGCCAATGCCGCCGCAGGCGATGAGGTAGATGCGGCAGTGGCGACCGTTTTCAGACCGCTAATTCAGGCTTCATTGGAGATCATGGAGCCTGGGCGCTTCCAGGACTTCTGTCTTCACTTCCTTCCATGTTTCGCCGACCGCTTCGCCGGCCTCGAGCGGCATGGCCACACAGCTGGCGGAAAGACCCGTCCCGGGATCCCCGACCTTATCAAACTCTCGACTCGGGAAAGCAAATCGCGGTCGAATGCGGAACTGAGGTTGGCGATGCTGGTATCGAGCACCTCCATGAACGCGGCCATTGAGACGACCGCTGCGATCACCCATGGATTGACTCGACGCTTCGCAGGAGTCGACGGGTCGCACGGAT
>Ga0210393_10001685_pt1 | contig 18391 bp, 14 predicted proteins | sample IncBWC27OmetaG_FD_160068 | JGI IMG/M metagenome (GOLD analysis project Ga0210393, IMG submission 160068) | Forest soil microbial communities from Barre Woods Harvard Forest LTER site, Petersham, Massachusetts, United States - Inc-BW-C-27-O ... | reverse complement strand
TGGAGGCCCCAAGGATTCATGGCCAGCGGACTCATGCTGGCGATGTGGATGGTCAGCGCCTCGCTCTTGGGTGTCTGGATGTGGTCGACCGGGGCGCTCAAGCGAATTGGCAAACGCAGCGCGGGCTGGTTCATCGTCGCGCTCGTCGTCACGACCATCTTTTGCAAATCGACCGGCTCGCTCGTGCTCATGATTACGGGGCTTGCCTGCCTGTTCTCGATTCGCAAGTTGGGCCGCGCGACGCCCGTCGTCCTCTTGTGCTTGCCGGCGCTCGTTTATCCGGCCGTTCGGATGGGAGGCAGTTGGGATGGGATGGTCATGGTTCACATGGCCGAGAGCACGGTCGGCGCTGAACGCGCACAGTCTCTCGAGTTTCGGCTGCAAAACGAGGACATTCTCTCGAACAAGGCCCTTCAGAGATTTTGGTGGGGCTGGGGCCGCTTCGGCCGCAGCCGCGTGCTGAACGAATTCGGCAAAGATATTTCGACCACCGACGGCGAATGGATCATTGCACTCGGTGAATCGGGGGTCATTGGACTGGCCGCCGTGACGATGCTCTATCTGCTGCCGGTCTTCCGTCTGTGGTGGCGCTTGAAGGGCCCACTTTGGGGCGATCCCTCGTTCGCCGCCGTGACTGCGTTCGCGGTGATCCTGACTCTGTACGCAACTGACAACATCCTGAACGCCATGATCAACCCCGTAATCACGGTCGTGATGGGAGGCGTGAACGGAGCTCTGTTGCGCCACATCGTGTCCGAATCGGTGCCGATGGAGGCATTTTCGGAACCGGTCCCGGTGCGACAGAAAGATCCGCGCCGCGCACTTTGGCCGCCGCCCACAGCCGGAGCAGCCGCCGGTCCGCCAGAACACGCACACGCAGGACGCTAACAAGACGACTGGCTTCAGAGCGTTCACATCCGCCGAACAGCGGGATCTCAAACGCTGCCCGTCGATTTGAACTCCTCAATGAGTCGCCGGACGTAATCGACCGTCTGAGATTCGAGGCAATTCGCCAGCGCGAATTCGCGTCCCGCAGCGCCGAGACGCCGCGCCTCCTCGGGTTCGCTCCAAAGGTCTTCGATCGCTACGGCCAACGCTCGGGCGTCGTGAGGTTTGACGAGGACGCCGTTGCGGCCCGGAATCACGTACTCGGCAAGCGCACCCGAGTCGGTCGCCACGACGGCACGTTCTTCGAACATCGAGTACACGATCGTCACGTGGCCGCAGGCCGTCCGGGCATCGCGCAGAGGCACGACGACGAATCGCGAGTCGCGAAGCACGGCCTCCGCTTCGGCGAGGGGAATGTTTTGCCGGATCTCGACATTTGGCGGCGGATCGAGTCTTTCCAAATTCTTGGCGCCCGCCACGAGCACCAGGGGAATGTGAGGCAATTGCCGCATCGCCTCGAGCAACGTGGCGTAATCACGGCCCTGGCTTCCGACCGAGGAAATGTGCGGCGAGCGGCCCGTCGCGGTCGCGCTTGTCTCCGGACTGAGATTGCCTCTCGCGCGCACCCGCTGCACGCGCGGATCTTGGATCCGCCAGAGAATGACGTCGATCCGCTCTTCGGGAATGCCAAAGTAGTCAGCGTACAATGCCTTCTCGAAACTCGAGAAGACGATGACGCGATCGAGTGTCTTGAAGGCCCGTCGCATGAGCGCCAAGCGCGGACCGGTCGGCAGAGTCGTGAAGTTGAACGCAAACGCGACGTGAGGACACTTTCGCCGGCGTCTGCAGAACGTTTCGGTCCAACACGTGACGAGCGGAAGATGCGTAATGATCAGATCGAACTCGCCCGACCTGGCCCCGCTCGCCAGTTCGTGGCACGCGCGATACCGGGATAGGGCAGGCCGCGTGATCAGTTTTTCCCAAACGCCACGGATGCCCGTCGAAAAGAAGGTCCACTCCGCGAGCGGCGGGCCTAAGTCGCCCGCAAACCAACGCCAGTCGGGGTCCGCCACCTCCGCGCAGCAGCCGATACGCAACGGACGCTGTGCCGTCCCGGGCGTCGCAGAGGGCAGGGCGGTCAGCTTCGAGTCCCTACGCCAGAGTCGTTCGCGAAACGCTGGGAAAAGCCGCACAGTGCGCCCGTCCAGATGTCGCCCGCCTCTCCGGCAGCAACGTGAGTCGCCTTCCTCGCTGCCAACTCACGCGCGAGCGAAATGCCGCGTCCCAATGTCCAGCAAACGTTGGCTCGCAAGGGACCCGTGCGGCCGTAGTACTTCGCCAGATAGCGGGAACGCGACTCGTAATAAAACCCTGGCCGGCGTTTTCGCTCTTCCAGGTCAAACTCGGCCGGGGTCCGCCCGCCTCGCAGGTGGACCACCCGAGCTTCAGGCTCATAGGCGATCTGCCAGCCGGACCCGTTCGCACGCCGACCGTAGTCGACGTCTTCAAAGTACATAAAAAAACCTTCGTCCATGGGACCGATGGCCGCAAACGCTTCCGCCCGTATCAACACACAGGCGAAACTGATCCATTCGACGGCTTCTGCGTGCGAGCCATTGTTCGCGTCCATCGGGATCGGCACATCGCCGCCGACCAAGCGGGAGAAGACGCCAGTCTTAGCGGCGGACGCCAACTCGCGCCCTGGACTGATCGCGCGAAAGCAACTCGCCTGAAACTCCCCCGACGGCCATTCGAGCCGCGGACCGACCAAGCCAATCTTCGGCCCCCTCGATAAGACGTCGCAGAGCAGTCTCAGCGCGCCGGGTCGGACGATTGTGTCACTGTTGGTCAATAAGTAACCATCGAAAGTCGCTCGCTCCCGCGCGAAGGTCACTCCGAGATTATTTCCGGCCGAGAAACCCGCGTTGCTTGGCGCCTGGATGATCTCTGCCCACTCAGCCCAACGTCGCGATCTTATCTCTTGTTCCAAAATATCCACGGAATCATCGCGCGATGAATTGTCGACCACAATTGCCTGAGATCCGGGAAATCCCCTAATCTCCGCTTCCAGCGACGCGAGACAATCCAGCGTTAAACCAGGGGTTTTGTAATTGATGATGATGGCGGCAATCTTTGGGAACGTCACTTGCTCATTCCCCGAACTCGTCCAGAACGTGAGCGGAATTCGTGTCGTTGCTGTCTCGCGCTACGCAGCCGACGAATGGAATGACGGCGATTGTGGCCCCGCCTGACGTGAGTCTGACTCGGGCCTGACCGTTGGGGTGCCGCTCCTCCGACAGCAACAAACCTCTGCTTTGCAAGCCGCTTTCTCCCCAGCACCGCGCGAACCACAGCGGGAAATTCCGACCGGGAACTTAGAACGCTAGCGGCTCGCTCGCGAAAAATGAACCCGCTCGTGTGAACCGACTGTGAGTGTCTCGAAAAAAATTGATGCACTTCGCGCCCCAAGCCTTGAACTGCCTGATTGTAGATTGGTAAAGTTCGACCGTGTCAAACTGCGGGGTGTAGAGACACTTTTCTCAAGAACTGAATTTTACCGGAGAGTGAGTTTCGCGGAGCGCCTGGTTTATCCAACCCCTGTACCCGCAGTGGGCCGTAATACACACACGAGCAAGGGAGAAGTTCGTGGTCCAGGGGTGAGACAGAGGCTCCGATTGTTGCTCGAAGAAGTTCAGCAAAATGATTTTGCCTGGTCCGCCGTATGACTTGGACGGAGTTCAGGTTTTTACAGCTAGGAGTCGAGCAGTCCAATGACCCACGAGTATCCGTCGGATGCTGTGATTGATGCTTCACAGTTTCGCACGTGGCAGACCTTTGTAGACACCTCAGACGCCGCCCACGTATCCCTCCGGGGTTACCTGATGGCGAAACGCGTTCTCGATCTCACAATCACAATTCCGCTGCTGATTGTGCTATCGCCCCTGCTGATCGTCGTCGCTTTGACGATTAAGCTTTGGGATCGCGGTTCGGTGTTCTTTACACAAACCCGGGTTGGCCAAGGGGGCAAGGAATTCACCTGCTACAAATTCCGGTCAATGGTGCCGGACGCTGAGCAGTTGAAGGACGAGTTGCTGTCGCAGAATCACCACGACGACCCGCGGACTTTCAAGATTCCGCGCGACCCTCGGATTACGTGGTTCGGCCGAATTATTCGCAAAACCAGCATCGACGAGCTGCCCCAGCTGCTGAACGTGGTTGCCGGCGACATGTCACTGGTCGGTCCCCGACCGCCCGTGCCCTCCGAGGTCAACCTTTATTCCGATCGCGACCGTCGTCGCCTGCATGTGCAACCCGGAATCACGTGCATTTGGCAGGTGAGTGGCCGAGGGGATCTGCCCTTTACCGAGCAGGTCAGACTCGATCTGGAGTATATCCAGAACCGTAGCCTGCTCCTGGATCTGAAGCTTTTGCTTTGGACCCTGCCGGCTGTCATCACGGGTCGCGGGGCCTATTAGGCGATCGCGTACCGCTGGATTCAGACCGCCAAATCCAGGCTCGCCGTCGACCCTTCGCGGCGGCGAGTCACCTGGATCGTCGTTGGGATTCCCCGCCTGTAAGGCGTGCGCGGCTCAAAACGACAAGGTGGCGCGGGCCAAAATACTTCGAGGATCGCATCGATTTTATGTTCCGGACTCTCGCGGTCCGGTCGGGCACGGTTTAAGATTTTGGAGTGGTCGGGAGCTGCTTCACTGACGCCGAGCGTCACTGCCCGACTGCGGACAGAAGGGAGTCGAACATGCGGAACCGTCGCCCGGTTAACGTCGGCTCATCACGCGCTTTTGCTGAGCCCGTACAACCCTTTCTAGCTCCTGGGCAGTTTCTGCCCCGCTGCATCGACGCGCCACACGGACTGGAAGAAGCCGTCCATCGCCGGCTTCGCTCTCAGCCGGGACTACAAATCGCGTCTCTCGTGATTCGCCGAATTCCCAACGGCGTCTGTCTGGAGGGCGTGTTGGAATGCGACGCGGAACAGGACGTTTGTAACCTGGCCCGCAGTGTGGCCGGCGTCGACGAGGTCCTGAACCACTTGGTTGTTCGCCAGCCCGTCCATTGAGTGCGCGCCGATTAAGTGTGGGCGTCGCCTGAGCCCTCAGTGGTTGAGCGATCTTTTCGTCGAGGACAGACCTCGGATCGCCCCAACTACCGGTCTTGACATCGCGGCCCCCGAAGTCCTAAAAGACGCCTCTTTCCTGCTCCAAGATGTCGCGCCGCCCAGTTTGGAATCGCGCTTGCGATCCCGCGGTCGCCGTCGATCTCCACGTTTTCGCCGACATTCCTGCGCTCGGAGTCGCGAGCGCGTTGCCTCATGCCCAAACATTCCCCCAGCACGGTGAATGCCTCCGCGCCCGCTACGGATGACGCGACTGATCCGAGTTCATCAGCGTCGTTTCAGGGAGCGGCTCCGCGGCTGCTGTGCGTGTGCGAGCGCGAGCCCTCTTGGGTGCTGCTGACGGTTGGGCTGAATTCGGTCGGGCTCGCGCCACCCCGCCTGGTTTGGGTTTCGTCACCGCGAGCGGCTCTTTCCCGCTTAAGGGAGGAGCAATTCGACTGTCTGGTGGTCGACATTCCCGCCTCGCTCGCTTCTCCCACCGACGACAATGGTCCGTTCGGCTTGATTCGCGCGGCGCGCACGGGCGGTTGCATGGAACCTGTCGTGATCGTCGGCCGCTTGCTGACGGACGCGGAATGGAACGAAGCTTGTGCGTGCGATTGCGATGTCTTTGTCTCGCCCCGCGGCTGGGAATCGTCTGCACTAGGAGGCGTGGTTAAACGGTCGCTGCTCCGTGGAACCTTGCAGCGTGAGAACCGATCCTTAACCGCGGCCAATCATCGCCGCCTGCTCCGCGAACGGGACGAGTCGGAACAACTCCTCGCTCATCAGCGGCAATTGATCGCGGAACTCGAGGCCCTGCCGCATCCCCTTCGGCAGCCCGCGGGGCGGGGTGCGGAATGGCTCTACTCGAATGAGACGGCCCAGCAGGAAGCCACCGAGTCGCAGGAGAATCCCTGCGAGGCGTTCGCGCCGCACTATGCGTCTTTGCTGCGCTCTTACGTATTGATGGGTTCGGGCAGCCTGGCCGGAGAGATCTCGGAAATGACCGACCGCTTGCTCGCCGCGCGGATCCCGCCGCACGAGGCGTTGCAAATGCACTTAGGCTGCGTCGAGACGCTGGTGAAGGGGCTGGGCAACCGTAGTGCCCGACACGTGATGGCTCGCGCCGACCTGTTGGCCGTCGAAATGATGACGCACCTGGCACATCGCAGCCAGGCCGTGACGAGCGCCGCAGCGGTCCGATCCCCCGCCGCCGTCCCGCTGCGGAACGTGACAGGAACCGCCGGCATCGATCTGTCACAATTCGGCGCCGAGGCTTAGTCAGCCGCCAGACCGCAGGCGTTCACTCCGGCGGCGGCTCGCTGGGCCGATATTCGACGATCGAACTTGGCCGGCGCAACCAAAACGCCCGATCGTGAGTCACGTACCCGTGGCGCAGGGCGCAGCTCAAGCAGTACTTTTCGGTGCCGCGCTGGAGAAAAATCTCACCGGTGACGAGAAGGTGATAGAACTCCTCGCCCGGCCTCTGGACGAAGCAGTACTCCTTGTTCCAGTCGTGCTTGATCGCCGCCTTCCAGCCGGCAAAGTCCGGAACGTAGAGCCGTCCTTCACCACCCTCGTCCAAAGTCTCCGGCATTTGCGCGCTCCGCGTTCGCAGGATCTCGATTTGCGATCACACGGTATCTTAGCACGCAGCCCCAGAATTAAAGACGATGCAAGTTGTCGAACTAAAACGCGAGCCGACCGGCGCGTGGGAACCGGCCGGCTCGCTGATGCCTTGCTTGGTGTGAGAGACCCGGAGGGGCGTCACACGCTAACCGATCAAATCGGCCATCCTGCCGAACTCGCGAAATGCCACGTCGAGCGGTTTGTCGGAGGCGTTGTCCGCACCGCCTGAACCACTCGGACCGGCTCCGTTCGAGTCGACCGAATCAACGACGCCTGGAGCGGCCGGCGACTCCCAGGAATCGGAGGAGTTCATCGCCGAGCTAGGGTTCGTCGTGCTCGTGGCCACAAGGGCGGGCTGAAGCGATGACGAATTACTCGGTGATGCCGCGACAGGCGAGGCCGTGCTCGTGGAGGTCACGCTAGCAGGAGTTGCGCCCCCGTTCCCGTTCGATCGGGTGAGCGCGACCCCGAAGTTAACGTTATCGAAATCCTGGCCGCCACGAGTAATCGTGACGTCATTGGGCGTGGAGACTTGGCGGAGGAACGAGGGAAGCGACAAGGCGACATGATAAGTCCCCGTTTCGCTCGTGCCCGACGCCGATTCCGGTGTTGCGGCGCCACCACTAAGCTGGTTGAACGTGTACTGCCCAAAACGATTGGTCGTCGTCGTGGCGAGCACGTTGCCGTCCGTGTCCTCCAGTTGCACCGTGATTCCCGGCACGCCCACGGTCAGCCGGCCGGCGCTCGCGGTCACTCGGCCGCTAATGGACGTCTTGAACAAAAAGACATCACTCTGCAGGTTGGTGATGTTGGTGTTGCCCTCGATCACCTTGGCCAACGAGCCCCCCTGATTCAGGATGGCCCTTTCGGCCGGAGTGAACTTCTCGTTTTGGAAGAAGAAGCGGTCGCCGTCGCGGAGCCTGGCGAACTGATTGACCATGATCGCTTGAAACAGCGGACCGACATCGGACCCCTTGACGTGATCTTCGGCCAGGCCGCCTTCAAACGGGTCAATGTTGTTGACGTTGCCATACGCCTGTTGCAGCTCTTGCTGCAACTGGACATTCGATGTGATCTGCGCAAAGCTCGTAACGGCCGGTAATCCGTAAGCTTCGCGAAGTTGATTGTAGGACCCGATCCCCTGATCGCGGGCCCGTTGCACGTCGAGGGCCATCAGATCCTGACCAAAGCCCTGGCCGGGAACGACTTCGTTGAACAACAGATTCCGGACGTCGTTGATCGCCATCGGATCCATCGCCTGGGAAACACCGTCTGCGTCGGCCTTGAGGATCGCGCCGATGTCGCTGCTCTGCAGCCCGGTGTAGGGATCGGTGACGCTGGGCTGTCCTTGGCCGTTCAGAATGGCCGGGTCGAAGAAGTCTTGGCTCAGCGGAATGCGGTCCGACACGGCCTGGCCGTTGTTGCCGGCGCGGCCGATTTCCCCGCTCAGCAGACTGTGGCCAAAGCGGAACGCCACTGAGGAGAATTCGTCGGAAATGCTCGCGTTGACGCTCGAATTGTAGCCCTTGTAGGAGGGCAGCGCATTCTGACCGAGCACCGCCGGGATCCACTCGTTGTAGATGACCGACTGATACTCCGCGATGTTGAGTTTACGCGCCTCTTGAAAAAGCTGCTCATCGGTCCAAGACGGATTCTGCTTGTGCAGCTCCGTCGCGATCTTGTTGTGATTGTCGAGAAACAGCGCCTGCAGCGCCGTCAGCTCGACGTTCTCGTTTCCGCGGGTGTCGCCCGTCACATACAAAGTCGAGGTCGGCGCCGGCCCGTTGTTGGCCATCCCCCCCTCGGGGGCATTGATCGCGGCCAACTGAGCTGTCGTGAAGTACGTGGTGTTATCAAGCGGTGGCAATCCGCCCGGACTCGTTTTCATGAGTCCACCTGAAAAAGTGCGCAGCGCGTCGTCAGTAGCCTTGTCGGATCCGTAAACCTGCGACAGATCGAAGTACGAAGTGATCGAGTTCGGATTCTGCAGCGGATTGCTCTTGCTGGTTCCCGTGCTCGGATCGGTTGCCGAGCGGTTGAATGCCAGCGGTGTATCGTTCGGTCCCCCGATCGGATCACCCACCGGCACCGAAATCGGGTCCGAAGCGCCGGAGCCCTGGGTCAGGTCGAGATCATGATCCATGAACTGGCCGAATGCGTACCCGAAGTCCGATAGCGAATTCTGATCGACCGTGTTGAGTTCTTGCGACGGGTTCGCGGGATCGGATTGACTATTGAGAATGTTGGAAATCACCCGCGCGCTGGCATTCTGCGGCAACGAAGGAGAATTGATGCCATTCGCGTATTGGGGCGCGCTGATCCGGATCAAGTCGGTTCCCGCCTGTCCCCAAGTTGGATGAGCCGTGTTGTTGCCGGAGCCATCGAACGACTCGACGGTCGTTGCCGCAGGCGCGGCGGCGGTCGCCGACAAGAGCACGCGCGCCTCGAGCACGTCGGCTGCGTGCTGCGTGAAATCTTTGGGATTGCGGCGGAGAGCTCGAGCCCGGTCCCGTTTCCGATTGCGATTCATCGTGGTTCCCCTTTTTTGAAATCGGCCCGGTTGTTGTCGTGGCTGCAATGCAAGACGAAACGGACGCAGCGGCGCAGCATCCTCCAAGCGCGCGCACGCTGAGCGACGCGGTTCACCGCGAGTTCAAAAAACCCGATGGCCCAGGGATTTGTCCGGCGACAGTGTGACTACAATTCACGCCGGATCGAACGAGTCGACAGGATTTCGGGGCAGGCCCAGCGCTTCCCCCGGAGAGGAAACTGCATACCAATGAGCCGACTCGGGTGGCCCGCGTGCGGAAGTCTCGAAAGTCTCAGAAGGGAAATAGTGATCGCGCAAGGTCCGCCGCGCGCGGCGCGCAAATCCGCAAACGCCCAACGTCGAAGTGTTTCCGACAACGCGACGCGCGCACCGGCCACGCGTTACGCCAGCCTGCCGAAATTCTTCGCGGCCGGAACTCTTGAGTGCAAACAATCTGATGACCGCCGAGCGGCGGGAATCGTTCGTGGAAAGATTTACCAACACAGTTCCATTAGGCCCGCGCAGTGGGTGTACGGTTCGACACTAAACGTCGTGACGAAACGCAAGCGCGGTGACAGTCCCGCTGGGCTGCCCTCCCATGGAACGGCACTCAATCAAGCTCGTGCTTTCGATGCCGCGGCGGTTGCGGCTGAGCCCCGGTCGAAATTGCGACAGAGAACCGAGCCGAGTCGTGGCGCCGCGGCACGGCGTTAATAAACGTAGAAGGCGCAAAAGAATCCACGCGATTTTAAAAAAACATGGGGATTTCTACCAACATCGACCGGCCAAGTTGTGCCCGCGCGCGAGCCGCCGCGCCCCGATCAACGCCAAGCGCGCGCCCCTCGCGATGGTGGACGGCTTAGGGATTCTCCCCAATAATGAGCGAACGTCCAGCTTCGTCCGCTTGTCGTGTTTCACCAAATGCCATCCGTCATCCGCTGTCAGGATCTGGTCAAGACCTACGAAGGCCGCCCACCGGTCGAGGCGGTTCGCGGACTTGATTTGGAGGTTGTCGAAGGTGAGTGCTTCGGCCTGTTAGGGCCCAACGGAGCCGGCAAGACCACAACAATCGAGATTATGGAGGGCCTGCTCGCACCGACCTCGGGGACTGTGGAGGTGCTCGGCCGGCAGTGGGGAAGGGAAGATGATGCAATTCGCCAGCGGATCGGCATCTCGTTCCAAGAAACAAAGCTGTCAGAAAAGCTCTCGGTGCGCGAGACCTTAGATCTGTTTCGCAGCTTCTACAAACAGAGCAGTGATCCCGCGCAGGTCATGGAACAGGTCGAGCTGACCGAGAAAGCTAAGACCTGGGTCGGCAAACTCTCGGGCGGACAAAAGCAGCGTTTGGCTGTCGCGTGCGCGTTGGTCGGCGATCCGGAACTGTTGTTTCTCGACGAGCCGACGACCGGCTTGGATCCGAAATCGCGACGGCAGCTCTGGGAGATCATTCGCAACTATCGCCAACGAGGCCGAACAGTCCTGCTCACGACTCACTATCTCGATGAAGCCGAACGTCTCTGTGACCAGGTGGCCATCGTCGATCGCGGCAAAGTCATCGCCAAAGGAACGCCCCGCGAGTTGATCGTGAGTTTAGGGGGCGAACACGTGATCGAGTTCACTCTGGGCGATGGCTCGAATGGCGCGGGAGATGGGCTGGCCGGCGATTTGGATCTCTTCTCGCGACTGCCGACGGTGCAGTCCGTTCACATGGATCACGGCCGCATCTGCCTGTCCGTCGGTGAGCCGCACCGGACGCTGCCGGCGTTGCTCAACACCCTCGAGTCGCAGCATTGGCCCCTCTCGAGTCTGTCGACGCGGCATGCGAGCCTGGAAGACGTGTTCGTCAAACTTGCCGGCCGGCACTTAGATGACGACGAGGCGCCCACCGCATGACCGTCGCCGAAACCCCGCCCTCGTCGCAGACGTTTGAGGCCGCGCCGGAACCGCGGCGGCGATTCGTCGAACGACCGATGGCTCAGCTCGTGTTGGCTCGCTTGCGGGAATTCTTTCGCGAGCCGGAAGCCGTTTTCTGGGTTTACGTCTTCCCGATTCTGATGATCGTGGGATTGGGGATCGCGTTTCGCAACCAGCCGGCGGAACACGTCATTGTCGACGTCCAGTCGGGCCCGCAGTCGGAAGCCATCGCCAAGGCGCTCTCCGCCGACTCGCGGTTCCAGGTCAAGACCTGCGACGCCGACGAATGTCGCCTGCGCCTGCGCACCGGAAAGACGCAGCTCGTAGTCTCGGCGGTGGGCAGCCCGGTCACTTACCAGTATCAGTTCGATCCTTCGCGTCCCGAGAATGTCGTCGCCCGCGAGTCCGTGAATGGCGCTTTGCAGCAAGCGGCTGGCCGCGTCGATCCGGTTAAGTCGAGCGAGAAACTATTCACCGAGACAGGCGGTCGCTACGTCGATTTTCTGGTCCCCGGCTTGTTGGGAATGAGCCTGATGGGGGGCGGATTATGGGGCGTCGGCTTTGCCACGGTCGACATGCGGATTCGAAAGTTGCTGAAACGATTTCTTGCGACGCCGATGCGGAAGGGAGATTTTCTGTCGGCCATCATGCTCAGTCGCATGCTTTGCATGATTCCCGAAGTGCTGGTGCTGTTACTCTTCGCCCGGTATGCGTTCGGCGTCAACTACTATGGTTCTTACGCCGCGTTATTGTTCCTGATCGTGTTGGGGGCGACGATGTTTTCCGGACTGGGGTTGCTGGTCGCCAGCCGGGCCAAAACGCTCGAGGCCGTCTCGGGTTTGATGAATGCGGTAATGCTGCCAATGTGGATGCTGTCGGGCATCTTCTTCACGTCCGATCGGTTCCCGGCCGTGGCCCAACCGGTGATCCAACTCTTGCCATTAACGCCCTTGATCAATGCCTTGCGTTCGGTCATGCTTGAAGGGTCGTCTTTAGCTTCGCAAAGCGGTCAAATCGCGATCATGGGCGTTTGGAGTGCCGTCTCCTTTGCCGTGGCACTCAGGATTTTCCGCTGGCAATGAAGTTCTTTAAGACAAAACAGGCACCGGCCAGCGTCAAGACGGTCGTGGACATCCACGAATCAACCGAATTTGCCGACCGCGTGCGGTTCTGTGCCGAACGGTTAGCCGAGCAGGGGGTCGGGGCCCTCGGTGGCCTATACGACGCAACTGCTTCGCGGCTCGTCCGTTACGCCAGCACCCTCACACGTCAGAGGGACGATGCCGAGGACGCCGTGCAAGCGGCCCTCGTGAGGATCGCCCTGCGCCCGGGACTGTTGGCCAAGGCCCGCTATCCCTGGGCCTATCTCCTGAAAATTACGCGGAATGAGGCTCTGAACATCGTTCGGCGCCGACGGCCGATGCGGTCGCTGACCCGTCCCGACGCAGTTTGGTCTGAAGCTCCGCCGCATGGCCAGGACGAGATTCACCAACTCGTCCGCTTGGCTCTCCGCAAACTTCCCTCGACTCAGGCCGAAGTCGTCGTACTGAAGATCTGGGAAGAAATGACCTTTGCCGAGGTCGGGGAGATCCTGGGCCAATCGCCCAATACGGCCGCCAGCCGTTATCGGTATGCCCTGCAGAAACTCTCGCAGCACCTGCAATCGGTGGGCGAAGAGGTGCGGCATGCCTAAGTTGCCGCTGCAGCGGATTGAGGAGTTGGTCGAGGACTCGGTCTTTCACCCATCGCCGTGCAAGCTGCATCGCGAGCGGGTGCTAAGAAGCGCGGTTCAGGCTGCTGTCCATCAGAAGATTTCGCGTGGACTGATTGCGGCAGTCTCGGCCGGTGTTGTCGTCCTGGGCCTGGGAATTGTCATCGTGCGCCTCGCGACCTCGTCGTCCGGGGCTGTTTCTGAGACGGCGGCCCCAGTCAGCGCGGCAGCGGCCAATGTGACCGAGGCCAGTGCGACACCAGCCTCGGCAAGCCCGGCAGTGCCGGCCGCCCAGCCAACGTCCGCTGGTTCGATGGGGGAGGGTCTCTACCGCTCCTCCAATCCGCCCGACGGCCAGGCGCCGGCGCCGGAAGGACGCTAAGGTCCTCGCCGTCTCTTCAGTTCGCCAGCGGAACGGGATGACGCCCGCAGGTCCATTTCATGGGTGCAATGTTTCCGCCGCTGTCTAAGCTGGCGCGATCTTCGGTATAATTCGAGTGACTCGTTGGCTGATCCGGCGCGAGCGCCTCGCCCCGTCTGTCGACGTGTCGCATCTCGACTCTTCGCAGTTCCGATCCACGGAAGCCTCATGCGGCCAGGGCGACTCCTTTTCTTCACGCGCGGCGCCGAACTCCACGTGCCCCTTGTGCGCAAGGTTCTCATTTCGATCGCACTGGCGGTGGGGCTCACCTCAAGCGTCAATGCGGCCTCGCTCAATGTGGCGTTTCTTCACGGCCTGCGCGAACGCGGCTTGTACGATTACGCAATTGCGGAAATCGACCGCCTCAAAGCCCAACCGCATCTATCGCCCGAAATGGCGATGACGCTCGACTTTGAGCGAGCCATCACCCAGCTTCAGGCCGCGCGCACGCTCGTGAATGCGGGATCGCAGGCGCGCGAACTTCAGAAGGCCGCTACGGAACTCGAGCGATTCGCGAAAACGCACGCGGACAGTCCTTTGCGAGCGACGGCTGATTTCGAGCGCGCCAACCTGCACCTGGACGAGGCCCGTGCGGCGATGACGAGTGTCGTTCCCGCGGATGCCGCCTTCAAACGCGAGGCCGCGCAAACCAAGGCCCGCCATTTGATCGACGAGGCCCGCGCGATTTTTCAAACGGTCTATGACCGCTCCAAAGCCGAGTACGAGAAATTTCCCAAGACTCGCATCGACGATCCCCAGATGCACGAAGCGCGCGGACAGGCAGAATCCAGCTACATGGGCGCGCAGATCATGCTGGCCGTCTGCAGCTTTGAGGAAGGGCTGACCTACGATCGAAAGTCCGACGATTTCAAAAAGTCTCTCGATCGGGCCGTCAAGGAATTCGATCGCATCATCGTCAGCTACCGCACGCAAGGGGCCGGACTAAGGGCTTTGTTCTGGCAGGGTCGCTGCTTCGAGGAAATGGGAAAGACCACCGAGGCCCTGGGCATCTACAGCCAGCTCTCACAAAAGCAGGGAACGACCAACTTCATCAAGCAACTTCGCGACGACGCGACTCAGGCGCATCTGACCTGCTTGAATTCAAAGCCCGGTAAGAACGATTTTCTGGTCGTCAATGAGGCCACGAACTGGATGGCCGCCTCGAAAGACCGATTGCGAACTCCGGCCGGACTCGCAATCCGTTGGCAGCGGGCGATCGCCTCCGAACATCTGGCGGCCGCCAAGGAGACCGGCCCCAACGATCGCGATCATTTGCTCCATTCGGCGGCCGACGACGCGAAAGAAGTCAGTCGCGTGACCGGTGAGTTTCAGACTCCGGCCGTGGCGATGCTCGGCCGGCTTCGCACCGACACTGTCAGCAAGCGAGCCGAAGCCCGCGATTTCGTCTCAGGCTTCGCGCTCGCCACCAAGAGCGTCGACGCCATTCAAGCGTTACACGAACGGCTGGAATCGGCGAACGCCGACGATAAGCCAAAAATCCAGCACGAGCTTGAAAAACAGCTAGCCGATGCCCGGCAAAAACTGCGAAGCGTCCTCGCGACCGCCGATCTGCGCCGTGAACCGAAGGACTTGAACCGCGCCCGCTATTTCCTGGCGTTCGTTGAATATGAGTTGCAGAATTACGACGCGGCGGCCGTCGTGGGAGACTACGCGGCTCGGCGCCTGCGCACCATCGACACCGATCTGGCACGCGATTCGGCCCATCTGGCCTTGGCGGCCATCGATCAAGAATTCAAGACCTGTCCCGAATCGCAGCGCCCCGTTTTGACGCGTATCGCGCGGCCCACCGCCGAGTTCCTGATTCATAATTGGCCCGATCAGGAGCGCGCCAATGAAGCTCGGACGATCATGGCTGAGTTGTGTGACCAGTCCAAGCAGCCCCTGGAGGCGGCCCAGTGGTACGCGAGTGTGACGCCCGGCTCCGAAGCCTATGCCGAAGCTCAAATCGGGGCAGGACGCGAATACTGGAGCGCCGCGCTCTCCGCGCCGAAAGCCGTTGCCGGTGGTCCGTCACGTGAATCGCAAATCAAAGAGTGGACATCCTCTGCCGAAAAATATCTCCGGAACGGCATTGCCAAAGCCGGTGATCCCGCGGACGCCGCCGGCAATCCTCCGGCCTGGTTGGTCTCGGGCAAGACCGTGCTCGCCAACCTCGAGATCGGCCGCGGCAATTACGACGAGGCAGTCAAGCTCCTCACTGAACCGCCCCATTCCGTGACCGCATCGATCGCGGTCAACGACGAAGCGGCTCGGCCGACGGCGGGTGTCAAAAACAAAACCTTCGCGAGCTTTGTTTATCAGACACTGTTGCGCGCCCAAATCGGTCGACACCAGGTCGACGCCGCCACCGAGGCGATGCAGCAATTGGAGAAGATCGCCGGAGCAGGGGGAGTCGACGGAATTACCGCGATCTACGTTTCGTTGGGCAAAGAGATCGAAAAGGAAATCGGTCGGCTCATCGCCTCGAACGATCGCCAACGGCTGAACGAAGTCCGCAAGTCGTTCGATAAGTTTCTCGAAGAGCTCTCGAAACGCAGCCAATCGATGTCGTACGGTTCGCTCTTATGGATCGCCGAAACGTATACGGGGCTTGGCGAGGGAATCTCCGACGACGAGTCGGCGGCCCGCGAGTATTTCGGGAAGGCCGCCGCAACCTACGACCAGATACTGGCGAAAACTGCCGGCGACACTTCGCCGGCGGCGAAGGACCGCACGCTAAGCCTCGAACTGCGGCTGGCGAACTCGCGTCGTCGCCAGGGTGACTACGAACACGCCCTCGAAACGGTCCGCGCCGTCATCGCCCAACGGCCCAAGACGCTCGAGGTCCAGGTGACCGCTGCGGGAATCCTGCAGGACTGGGGTGCCTCGCAGAGCACCGATGCCGAGCGCCGCTCGCTCGAAGCGATCCGCGGGGTTCACGATTCCAATGGCGGAGCAGGTGCAGTTTGGGGCTGGGCCGAGATTGCCGCGCGAGTGCAGCGCGTGCTGGCAAGCGGCAAGGCCGACAATGACCTGCGCGAGAAGTACTTCGAGGCACGTTACAACATTCCCGCTTGTCGTCGGCAGTGCGCTTTGGCGGAAAAGGACCCCGCCATGCGCACGAAGATCCTCGACGTAGCCCTGGGCGAAATTCGGGCCTTTGCTGTCGTATCGACAGATGTCGACGAGGATTCTTGGAAACGACTTGACGGACTCTATCAACAGATCGAAGTCGATCTCGGACGGCAGGCGACGCCTCTTGCTCGGCCCGACCTGCGTACGGTCGCTGCCGCGAGTGCAGCGCCGACGACGCCCGATCCGCCGCCTGCTGCCGCGCAGCCGGCGGTGCCTCAACCGGCCGCCACTAAGTCGGCTAGCCCCGCGGCCGCGCCCGGCACGTCGCCATTTTGGCTCTTGTTGGGGTTCGTGACTTTGGCCGCGGCTTCGGCCGGCGGTATGTGGTGGAATCTTGGACGGCAACAGTCGCGCCGCAGAAGCTTGCCTTCGTTTGCGGTGGACGATGCGGTCGACCTCCCGTCGCGGCCAGTGCGTCCAGCCGGCACATCTGGCGCGCCGCGAACAGTTCGTAGCGGGGGCGCAGTCAACGCCGCGGCCCGCTCGGAAAAACCGGTCACCGCGCCGGCTCAAGCCGCCGCGCCTCGACCGCCACGACCCAAGCCCAAGGCAGAATGAGCCAGGATCCGACCGAGCTTGCGAGGGGGAGCAGACCGTGCGTTGGAAACGAACGAAGCGATTTGACTTGATGACGCGACTTTTCTCGGTCGCACCCCTTTTGTGCGCGGGTTTGCTCGCCAGCTCGCGATGCGCGGCGGACGGAGTTTATCGCCGGGGGAACAACACTCCTCTGACCGGCGACATCACGTCGATCAGTCGCACCGAAGTCGTGGTCACGGGACGCACCAATAAGAAGGAGTACCGCATCCCAGCGAACGAAGTCGAGCGGGTCCGTTGGGACGGAGAGAGTGCTCAAGTCAGTCAGAATCGCATCGAAGAGCGAAACGGACAGTTCGACAAGGCCATCGCCGGATACGAGACCGCGCTCAAGGGCGCTACCAGCGACAATCTGCGGACCGATCTCGAATTCCACATCGCTCGAGCCACGGCCGCCAAGGCGTTCAAAGACGAAGACAAATACGACGACGCGATCGCGCTTCTGGAAAAGTTCCGCACGGCTCACTCCACGAGCTTTCGCTATTACGAGGCGCTGCGTCTTTTGGCTCAACTCGACATGGCCAAGGGCGACGTCGAAAAAGGGAACGCCGCGCTGCAAGCGATGGCCGACGCGCCCTGGACCGATTTCAAGATGGAGACCGATATCCTCAAAGCGAAGGTCGCCCTCGCTCACGACGACGTGGGTGCCGCCCTCAAAGCGCTAGACGGCGTGATCTCCGTCGCCCCTGCCACTGCTGCCGAGAAATCGCGGCGTTACGAAGCCCTGTTGACCAAGGCTGCCTGCTTGCAGAAACAGATGAAATACCAGCAGGCGACCGACGTGCTCACTGGCATTATCGACGAGGCCTCCGACGACGACACCAAGACTCTGGCCGAAACCTGCATCCGCCTGGGCGACTGCTATCAGGCCGGGGGTCGCACGAAAGAGGCCATTCTTGCTTACCTGCGCGTCGATATATTGTTCGCCAAGGAGAAGAAACAGCACGCCGAAGCGCTGTATTACTTGTCGCGGCTCTTCGCGCAAGACGGCAAGCCGGACAAAGCGTCGGACGCGGCCGCCCGCCTTCAGGAACACTATCCTCGCAGCCCCTGGACGGCCCGGCTCACGAAGTAACGTCCACGCTCAGCGTGGCACGCTTTTCTCCGGCGGCACGTTCAAATCGATTTGCGCCACGACGGATTCGACGAGCAATCCGCCGCGGCTGGGTTCATCGCTCAGCACGCGGAAGCGAAGATAGTTGGCCCCCTCGCTGATCGTTTTCAACTGGGGAATCACGTGGTCAGCACGCCCGTCGGTCTCTACGCGGCACGTCTTGGAACGGAAGTCCCACGACAACGTTAACTCGTGCCATGCGTTCGAATTCAACAGTTCCTCGGCAGGCAAACTCGCTGGCCCCAGCGTCAACGTGTAGAGCGAATTGAGTTCGGCCTCGCGGTCGAAGGGCGACGAAAAGTGATCGGTCAACGTGACCGCCGTCCCGACTGCGCCAG
>Ga0210393_10001684_pt1 | contig 18404 bp, 14 predicted proteins | sample IncBWC27OmetaG_FD_160068 | JGI IMG/M metagenome (GOLD analysis project Ga0210393, IMG submission 160068) | Forest soil microbial communities from Barre Woods Harvard Forest LTER site, Petersham, Massachusetts, United States - Inc-BW-C-27-O ... | reverse complement strand
CGCCGCCGCCACGGGGCCGGCAGTCTTTCTCAGCTACGCCTCGGAGGATGCCGCGGCCGCGCAGCGGCTGTGCGACGCGCTGCGCGCCGCCGGCATCGAGATCTGGTTCGACAAGAGCGAGCTGCGCGGCGGGGATGCCTGGGACGCAGCGATCCGCCGCCAGATCAAGGGCTGTGCGCTCTTCATCCCGATCATCTCGACGAACGCGCATGCGCGCTCGGAAGGCTACTTCCGCTTCGAATGGAAGCTGGCGGTCGACCGCTCGCACCTTATGGCGCCCGACAAGCCGTTCCTGCTGCCGGTGGCGATCGATGACACGCCGCAGTCGGATGAGCGCATCCCGGAGCGCTTCCGCGAGCTGCAGTGGACGCGACTGCCGGGAGGGGAGACCCCGCCCGCCTTCGTCGAGCGGGTGCAGCGGCTGCTGTTCCCGGCAGCGGCGCGCGATGCAGGCAACGCAGCAGCGCGCGGCACAGGCGGCGCTGCTTCCGGCAGCGCGCCACCGTCCATTGACCGCAGCGCGTCCGCTGCCGGCTCGCGCAGCACGCTGCGGGCACTCATCTGGGCGGTGGCGCTCATCGTCGTGGTCGCGCTCATCATGTACTACGGCTCGCAGTGGTCGGCGTCGCATGGCACGGCACAGCAATCCGCCGGCTCTCCCGCCCCGCCGGCCGCCGCAGAAGGCAAGTCGGTCGCGGTGCTGCCCTTCACCGACCTGAGCGAGAAGCACGACCAGGAGTATTTCTCGGACGGTCTCGCCGAGGAGCTGATCGACACGCTCACCCGGGTGCCGAACCTGCGGGTGCCGGCGCGGACCTCCTCGTTCTCCTTCAAGGGCAAGGCGGCAACTGTGAGCGAGATCGGCCGCGCGCTCGGCGTGACCCACATCCTCGAAGGCAGCGTGCGCAAGTCGGGTGAGCGATTGCGCATCACCGCGCAGCTGGTGCGCGCCGACAACGGCTTTCATCTCTGGTCGCAGACCTACGACCGCGACGCCCGCGACATCTTCGCGGTGCAGGACGACATCGCACGCGCGGTCTCCGAGCAGCTGCAGAGCACACTGATGGGCACCCAGGCGGCCGCGCCGCAGCAGTCGACGAGCCCGGAGGCCTACACGCTCTATCTGCAGGCGCGACACCTCGTCACCAACGACACACGCCAGGATCTCATTCAGGCGGAGACGCTCTACCGCCAGACGCTCAAGCTCGATCCCAACTACGCGCCGGCCTGGGTGGGACTGGCGCTGTGTCTCGGCCGCCAGGTCGCGCAGGGGTCTGTCGGGGCGGACGGCTCAGGCGCTTCCCCGCAGTGGTACGCCAGCCAGCACGCCGAGATCGTCGCCGCCGCCAACCGCGCGGTCGCCCTGAATCCCAATCTGCCGGATGCCTACGTGGCAGCGGCCATCACCTACATCCAATACGATCTCAACTGGTCGGCCGCCGCCGACGCGCTCGCCAAGGCGCGTGCCCTCGACCCGAACAATGTCGAGATGCTGGCACTGTACGGCCATCTCACCGCGGCTACCGGGCAGCCGAGTGAGGCGGCCGCATACTTCCGGCGCGCGATGCAGGGCGATCCGCTGAACCTCCTGCACCGCAAGTACCTGGGCCGTGCGCTGCACTATGCGCGACGCCCGGCGGACTCGGCCGAGGTGCTGCGCCAGGCGATCGCGCTGGATGCGCACTTCCCGGGGCTGCACTACGAGCTCGGGCGCGCGCTGCTCGTAGCGAAGGATGCCGCGGCGGCGGGTGCGGCCTTCGAGGCGGAGCCTGCGGAGAGCTCGGCCTGGCGAGTGCTCGGCCTGCCGCTCGGCTACCACGCCACCGGCGACACCGCGCGGGCGAAGGCGGCGCTCGCCGATCTTCTGGCGCAGTCGAAGGGATCTGAATTCCAGGTGGCCGAGGCGGTGGCCTTCTTTGGCGATCGCGACGGCGCTTTGCAGTGGCTCGAGAAGGCGCGCCTCAACCACGACCCGGGGGTCGTGTGGGTGCGCCACGATGCGCTGCTCGCATCGATCGCGGGCGATCCGCGCTTCGCGGCCTACCTGAAACGCCTCGGCCAGCCGCCGAATTAGTATGGCAGACGCGATGAGCACTCTCGTGACCCCGCCGCTCGCGCTCTACGTGCACTTCCCGTGGTGCGTGCGCAAGTGCCCCTACTGCGACTTCAACTCCTACACGCTGAGCGGCCCGCTGGCGGAGACGGCCTATATCGAGCGGCTGCTGCGCGACCTGCACGCGCAGGCGCGCAGTGTCGTCGGACGCGAAGTAGTCAGCCTGTTCCTCGGCGGCGGCACGCCGAGCCTGTTCTCTCCCGAGGCCATCGGCCGGCTATTGGAGGCGACACGTCGCGAGCTGCGCGTGGCAGCCGACGTGGAGATAACGCTCGAAGCAAATCCCGGCACCATCGAGCGCGGCATGTTCGCCGAGTATCGTGCCGCGGGCGTCACGCGCGTGTCGCTCGGTGCGCAAAGCTTCGATGCACGGGCGCTGCAGGCGCTCGGGCGCATCCATTCGCCCGATGAGACGCGGCTCGCTGCCGCCGAGCTGCACGCCGCCGGCCTCGCCAACTTCAATCTCGACCTGATGTACGCCCTGCCGGGGCAGGACCTCGCCGGCGCGCTCGCGGACGTGCGCCAGGCGCTGCAGCTGGCGCCCGCGCATCTGTCGCATTACCAGCTGACGCTCGAGCCGGGCACGGCGTTCGCCGCGCATCCGCCGCTGCTGCCGCAGGAGGATGCGGCCGCGGCGATGCATGCGGAGTGCACCCAGCTGTTGGCCGACGCGGGGTTTGCCCGCTACGAGGTGTCGGCCTATGCGCGCGCGGGCGCTCGCTGCCGCCACAACCTCAACTACTGGAATTTCGGCGACTACCTCGGGGTCGGCGCCGGCGCGCACGGCAAGCTCAGCTATCCGCGCGGCGCGGACATCGTGCGCACCACGCAGCTGCGCGAGCCGCGCCGTTACCTCGCCGCCGCCGACACCGCGCTCGCACGCCGCAGCATCCCGCGGCACGAGCGGCCGTTCGAATTCATGCTGAATGCGCTGCGCCTCACGCAGGGATTCGAGCCGGGGATGTTCTGCGCGCGCACCGGCCTGCCGTGGGAGAGCGTCGCCGCCGTGCTTGAGCGACAGCGCCAGCGCGGCCTGCTCGAGGCGAGCGCGGCGGGCTATCGTCCGAGCGCCCAGGGGCTGCTGTTCCTCAATGATCTGCTGCTCGAATTTCTGCCCGAAACACCGAAAAATTCTGGCCTTTCCGTGTTGTCAATGGCAGCGCTCGAGGTTTCCACGGGCACGTGAAAGACCTTTATTCACAGGCCCGCTGTGCTGCGCCCAAGAATGAGTCGATTACACGCAAAAGCCGTCAAGCCGCTGGACATCATGCCTGTAAGTCATTGATGAAACAGGTAGAAATCGTCTGGTCATTTTTTGACCAAGGTAACAATTATGCAATGTGGCGGCGAAATCGAAGCGTTGCAGTGACGAAAGTGCACAGACTTGTCCACAGCTTCTGTGGATAAGGAACCGCGCTTGCGGCCGCTTCGGGGCGTTGCGGATTTACGCGGTGCTTGAGGCCGCGAGGGCCTGCCGCTAAACTCGCGCGCCCTTTAAGTCGCACCGCCGCCGCCCCATTGATTGGGGCAGCCACCTCAAGAGCCTTCGGAAGTCCGCCATGAAAGCCGCGATCCACCCCGAGTACAAAGAGATCACCGTGAGCTGCACGTGCGGCAACACGTTCCGGACGAGCTCGACGCTCGGTCATGACCTGCAGGTCGAGGTGTGCTCGAACTGCCATCCTTTCTATACGGGCAAGCAGAAGATCGTCGATACCGCCGGGCGCGTCGACAAGTTCCGCCGCAAGTACGGCAGCGGCGCCACCACCGCCGGCACCAAGTAGCCCACCGACAAGGCAAAGATCGAGGATCACGTGCGGCGCGGCCGTGCGCTGCGGGCGCAGGCGGCGCAGGCTACCTACCGGCGAGTAGGTACGGTCCCGCGCCTTGATTCGGCCGCACGGACTATGTAAGTCTCTTTGGCTCGTGCGCCGCGAGCGAATGTGCGGCGCCTTCCTCCGCTGTCGAGTGGAAACGCGGCCGCGCAAATGACGGACACGACCGGCAAAACCGCCAGGACTTTCGAGCTGACCGATCCGGCGAGCGGGCGGCGCACGCAGCTGCCGGTGCGCAACGGCACCATCGGGCCGGCGGCGCTCGACATCGCCTCGCTCCACAAGGACCTCGACGTTTTCACCTACGACCCCGGTTTCGGCATGACCGCCGCGACCGAGAGCCGCATCACTTACATCGACGGTGATGCCGGGGTCCTGCTGTACCGCGGCTACCCCATCGAGCAGCTGGCGCAGAAGAGCTCGTTCATGGAGGTGGCGTACCTGCTGCTGATCGGGGAGTTGCCGACCGCGAAGCAGCTCGCCGAGTTCAGCGGCAGCATCCGTTACCACACGATGCTCAACGAGACGCTGCTGCGTTTCTTCAACGGCTTTCACCACAACGCCCACCCGATGGCGATGGTGTCGGCGGTGGTGGCCTCGATGTCGGCGTTCTACCACGACACGATGGATATCCATAACCCGCGCCACCGGGAGATTTTCGCGCACCGCATCATCGCCAAGCTTCCCACCATGGCGGCGGCGGCCCACAAGTACTCGCTCGGCCAGCCGTTCATCTATCCGCGCAACGACCTCGACTACGCCGCCAACGTGCTGCACATGCTGTTCGCCGTGCCGTGCGAGCCGTACCAGCTCGACCCGGTGGCCTCCGAAGCGCTCGACCTGCTGTTCCTCCTGCACGCCGACCACGAGCAGAACGCCAGTACCTCCACGGTGCGCCTCGCCGGCAGCACCGGCGCCAATCCCTATGCCGCCATTTCCGCCGGCGTGTCCGCGCTGTGGGGCCCGGCGCACGGCGGCGCCAACGAGGCGGTGCTGGCGATGCTCGAGCAGATCGGCAACACCGACAACATCCCCAAGTACCTGGCGATGGCCAAGGACAAGTCGAGCCACTTCCGCCTGATGGGCTTCGGCCACCGCGTCTACAAGAACTTCGATCCGCGCGCCCAGATCATCCGCGCCATGTGCCACAAGGTGCTCAAGCAGCTCGGGCGCACCGACAGCCCGCTGTTCGAGCTGGCGCTGCGCCTGGAGGAAATCGCGCTCAAGGACGAGTACTTCATCGAGCGCAAGCTCTACCCGAACGTCGACTTCTACTCGGGGGTCATCTACAGCGCCATCGGCATCCCGCGCTCGATGTTCACGGTGATGTTCGCGATCGCGCGCACCGTGGGCTGGGTGGCGAACTGGCAGGAGATGATCTCCGATCCCGACATGCGCATCGGCCGTCCGCGGCAGCTGTACACCGGCCCCAAGCAGCGCGACTACGTCGAGGTGAAGCGGCGCGCCTGAAGCGGCCGCCTGAAGCGGCACGTCTGCAGCCGCGCGCTGCGCCCCTTACCTCATGGCTGCTGCAGCAGCGCCTCGACCTCGATGGTGTTGGCGCGCCGCATCGGCCGCCCGTCCACCGGGCTGACCGGCGCCTGGCGGATGCCGTCGGTGGGGAACACCGTCGCTTCGATGGGTTGCTCCTCCATCTCGAAGCGCACACCGGGAAAGGCGCGCACCTGCTCGGCGTTGAAGCGCACGCGCTTCTCGGTCACCTCGTGCGCCAGGCCGTCGTCGAGCAGTTTGAGCGTGACCGCCTCGGCGGGCTCGGCGAACAGGTGCAGCTGCACCTCCGAATGCAGCGTGGTGGTACCCGAGAGCACCGCGCCCACCAGCCGCGGGGAGAATTCGCGCAGGTAGCGCATCGCCGACAATGCCGCGCGCCGCTGCGCGTGCAGCGCGCTCTGGTGCGACTCGCCGCCGAACAGCCGCTGGTACTCGGCGAGCGCGCTCTCGATCTCGCTGTTCTTCGGCAGCAGCGCCGCGCCGTCCACCACGCCGAAGCGCTCGGCGGCCTTGCGTTTGGCGATGAGGAAGTCGCGGATGCCGTGCTCGGCCATGATGCGCGCGGCTTCCTGCGCCAGCGCCCGGCGCAGCTGCACCCCGCGCGTCGGATGTCGCTTCATCCGCCTCGCCCCTAGAAGATCGGCTCGCCGTTGGCCTGAACCTCCGGGCCCTGCACCGTGGTACCGGCCTGCTCGGCCGAGGGCAGGTGATTCACCATGAACATCTCCGGGATACCGTCGGGGTTCTCGGCGCTGACGAGCGTGCCGGTGTCCGGCGAGATGCGCAAGGTGACCAGCCCCTCGGGCATCGGCCGGGGTTGCTCGGGCACTCCCTTGAGCGCCTCGCCCATGAACTGGATCCAGATCGGCAGCGCCGTGTGCGCGCCTTCCTCGGCCTCGCCGAGTGGCCGTTCCTGGTCAAAGCCCACCCACACCGTGGCGACCAGATTCCTGGTGAAGCCGTTGAACCAGGTGTCCTTGGCCTCGTTGGTGGTGCCGGTCTTGCCGGCGATGTCGCCCCTGTTGAGGCTGCGCGCGCGCACGCCGGTGCCGCGCTTGATCACGTCGGCCATCATGTCGCCCATGAGGTAGGCGTTCTGCGCGCTGATGACGCGCGGCGCGACTTCGGCGGGCGGCAGCGGTGCCGGCTCGCCATGGGTGCCGTCGCTGCGCGCCGCGGCCGCCGGCGTCGGGTCGGACACGCGCACCGCCTGCGGGCTTGCTTCCGCTGGCGCGGGTTGGTCGCACTGCGGGCACACCCGGCGCGGCGCGGCGCTCCACACCGCCTTGCCGGCGGCGTTTTCGATGCGATCGATGAAGTAGGGCGCGACGCGATAGCCGCCGTTGGCGAACACCGCGTAGCCGGCGGCGAGGTCGAGCGGCGTCACCTCGAGCGTGCCGAGGGCCAGTGTCAGGTCGTGCGGCATGGTCTTCGGGTCGAAGCCGAAGCGGCTGACGTAGTCGATCGTGGTGGGGATGCCGATCGCCTTGAGCACGCGGATCGACACCAGGTTGCGCGAGTGCACCAGCGCCTCGCGCAGGCGCGTCGGGCCGCCGAACTGGCGCTCGTTGTTCTCCGGCCGCCACGAGTCCTCGTTGCCGCTGCCTTCGAGCACGATGGGCGCATCGAGCAGCTCGGTCGCGGGAGTCAGCCCGTTCTCGAGCGCCGCGGAGTACAGGAACGGCTTGAAGCCCGAACCCGGCAGGCGCCGCGCCTGGGTGACGCGGTTGTACTTGTTGGTGAAGTAATCGAAGCCGCCGACCAGCGCCACGATGCTGCCGTCGTTGGGATCGAGCGCGACCAGCGCGGCCTGCGCGTCCGGGATCTGCCCGAGCTGCGCGTGCCCGGCGTTGTCGGCGACCACGTACACCACGTCGCCGCGGCTCAGGACCTGGCTCGCCGCGTGCGGCGCGGGGCCGACGCTGTCGTTGTGCAGCTCGCGACGTGCCCACGACAGGCCGTCCCAGTCGATCTCCACCGCGCCGAGGGACTTGACGTAGGCGCGCGCGCTCTTGTCGGCCACCGCGGTGATTACCGCGGGCGACAGGTTGCCGATCGCGGCGTACTCATCGACCAGCGCGGCGTAGTCCGGCTCGCCGTGCGCGGGCAGGTCCACGTGCCCGGCCGGGCCGCGCCAGCCGTGGCGGCGGTCGTACTCGATGAGCCCGACACGCACCGCACGGTTGCCGGCCGCCTGCAGGCGCCCGTCGATGGTGGTGTAGACCTTGTAGCCGGCGGTCTCGGCGCTCGGCCCGAAGCGCTGGCGCAGCTCGAGGCGCGCCATCTCCGCGACGTACGGCGCCTCCACGTCGTAGAGCGGCGCGTGCGCGCGCGCCTGCATCGGCTCCTTGTTGGCAGCTTCCGCGGCGGCGGCGTCGATGTAGCCGAGTTCGCGCATGCGCCGCAGCACGTAGGCGCGGCGCATGGTGGCGAGCTCGGGGTTGACGATCGGGTTGTAGCTCGAGGGCGCCTTGGGTACGCCGGCGATGGTGGCCGCTTCGGCGACGTCGAGCTTGTCGAGCGGCTTGCCGAAGAACGCCTCGGCCGCGGCCGCCACGCCGTAGGCGCGCTGGCCGAAGAAAATGACGTTGAGGTACAGCCCGAAGATCTCCTGCTTGGTGAACTCGTGCTCCATGCGGTAGGTGACGAAGGTTTCCTGCAGCTTGCGACGCGCGGTCTTGTCGAGCGTGAGGAACATGTTGCGCGCCGCCTGCATGGTGATGGTGCTGGCGCCCTGGGTCTTGTGGCCGGAGATCAGATCGATGCCGACGGCGCGCACCACGCCGAAGTAGTCGATGCCGTGGTGCTCGAAGAAGCGCTCGTCTTCGGCGGCGAGGAAAGCATGCTTGACGAGCTCGGGGATCTGGTCGTAGCTCGCCGGGATGCGCCGCTGTTCACCGATCTGGGCGATGAGCGCGCCGCTGCGCGTGTAGACCCGTAGCGGCACCTGCAGTTCGACATTGCGCATCGATTCGATCGAGGGCAGCGTCGGCACCAGGTACACGTAGCTGCAGGCGAGCGCGTAGGCGCCCAGAAGTGTGACCAGCATCACACTGCCGGCGCAGATGGCGAGCAAACGAAAGTAATTCCATTTCACAAAAATACCAACTCCGTTGCTTGCGCTCCCTGCGACGGCTATGCATAGTAGCCGCCGATTCTGAAGGCAAACTCACCGAAAGGTGGGGACGCAAAGCCTCCGGTCTACGGGACGAACGTGCCTATGACAGCGGGGTTGCCGGTTCGAACGTTAGCGCACTCCGAACTGCCGCGGCCATGCCGTGGGGACGAACGGAAGCGCTCTCGGACCGACCGATCCGGCGCCACTGCCCGGCCGTCCCACCGCGAGGCTTTCCACGTCCCCATACAGGACGCTTGGACAGGACGAACACGAATTCGTTGATCCCAGGTACGCGGGTTCTGGCGCGTGATGGCTTCGGCACTGCGCAAGTGTCGGCCTACGCGAGCGCGCAGTTCCGTGAGGCCCCTCACGTTCAATTTAACTTTGCGCTGATATATAGTGACTCGGATTTTGATATAGGGTGGTCGTTTTCAGGCGTAATGTCCTGAAAAGGAAATAAAAAATGTTCCTTCTGCAGCGTAAATACCGCCCGCTCCTGGGACTTGACATAACCACTTCGTCTGTGAAGCTCATCGAGCTGGCCATGGGCGGTGGGCAGTACCGGGTCGAGGCCTACGCGGCAGAGCCGACCCCCCAGAATGCGATCAATGAGAAAGCCATCGTGGACGCCGACGCGGTCGGCGAGGCCATCCGCCGCGCGGTCAAGCGCGCCGGCGCCAAGAGCGGTGAGGTCGCGGTGGCGATCTCCGGCGATGCGGCGATCACCAAGGTGATACAGATGCCGCGCTCGCTGCGCACCTCCGATCTGGAGGCGCAGGTCGAGATGCAGGCCGACCAGTACATCCCCTTCCCGATGGACGAGGTCAGCTACGATTTCGAGGTGCTCGGGCCCAACGACAAGGATCCCGACAGCAACGATGTGCTGCTGGTCGCCACGCGCACCGAGAACGTCGAGCAGCGCCAGGCGGCGGTCAAGGCGGCCGGGCTGTCAGCGCGGATCGTCGACGTCGAAGCGTTTGCGCTCGAGAACGCCTGCAAGCTCATGACCCATCAGATGCCCGACGGCGGTATCGACCGCACGATCGCGGTAGTCGACTTCGGCGCGAGCAGCACCACCTTCAGCGTGCTGCGCAATCTGAAAGTGGTGTACACGCGCGATTTCGCCTTCGGCGGGCAGCAGCTCACCGAGGAGATCATGCGCACCTACGGGCTGGCGATGGAGGAGGCGGGGCGCGCCAAGAAGGAAGGTGGCCTGCCCGGCAACTACCAGTCCGAGGTGCTCGACCCGTTCATCGACGACATGACGCAGCAGGTGAGCCGCTCGCTGCAGTTCTATCTCGCCTCCGGTTCGGGTCGCGAGCAGCCGGAGAAGATCCTGGTTTGCGGCGGCTGCGCCAACATCCCCGGGGTGGCGGAAGTGATTTCCAGCCGCGTGGGTATCGCCGCCGAGAAGGGCGACCCGCTCGGCCAGATGAAGCTGTCCTCGCGCGCCAAGGCGCAGGCAGTGCAGCGCGATGCCACCGCGCTGCTGACGGCCTGTGGTCTCGCACTGCGGAGTTTCGACTGACATGCCGCGCATAAACCTCCTTCCCCACCGCGAAAGCCGGCGCCGCGAGCGCAAGCTGAAGTTCTTCGTGGCGCTCACGGCCGCGGCAGGCGCCGGCGTCGTCACCGCGTTTGCCGCCTACCTGATGTACGGCTCGATGATCGAGGGGCAGCAGCGCCGTAACGATCGGCTGCGCGCCGAGATCAAGACGCTCGACAAGCAGATCGAGGAGATCAACGACCTCGAAAGCGCCAAACAGAAATTCATCGCGCGCATGGAGATCATCGAGAAGCTGCAGCGCTCGCGCCCCGAGATCGTGCACGTGTTCGACGAGATCGTGCATGCGCTACCCGAGGGCGTGTACCTCACCTCGGTGCAGCAGAGCGGCAACAAGCTGAAGTTCCAGGGCGTCGCCCAGTCGAGCACGCGTGTGTCCTCGTTCATGCGCAACATCGACGGTTCGCAGTGGCTGCGCAATCCGGAGCTCGAAGTGGTCGAGACCTCCAAGTCCGGCGCCGGCTCGAACTTCACGCTGTCCGCCGACCAGGTCACCACGTCCTCCGACGACGCCGGGCAGCGCAGCGGCGCCAAGATCCGCAAGGCCAGCCTCAGCGGTGCGGGGGTGCGGCAATGAACCTGCTCGAAGAGCTGCGCTCACTCGATCCGCGCGACCCAGGCCGCTGGCCGCTGGCGGTGCTCGCCGGCGCGGTGGCGCTGGCGTTCCTAGCGGTAGCGCTGGTAGGCATATACCTGCTGGTGTGGAACGGGCAGCGCCCGGAGCTGCAGCGCCGCCAGGACGAGGAACAGCAGCTGCGCCAGCAGTTCCGCGACAAGCACGCCAAGGCGGTCAACCTCGACATCTACAAGCAGCAGCTCAAGGACATTGAGCGCTCCTTCGGCGCATTGCTGCGGCAGCTGCCCGGCAAGACCGAAGTGCCGAACCTGCTGGTGGACATCTCGCAGACGGGCCTCGCCGCCGGTCTGCAGGAGAAGCTGTTCCAGCCTGAGCCCGAAGTGAAGAAGGATTTCTACGCAGAGCTGCCCATCAAGATCCGTCTCACCGGCAGCTATCACCAGTTTGGCGAGTTCGTCAGCGGCATTGCGGCGCTGCCACGCATCGTCACGCTGCACAACATCGACATCAAACCGGACAACAAGGACGCGTACGACCAGTTGTCGCTCGAGCTGACGGCCAAGACCTACCGCTACCTCGACGAGGATGAGGTGGCCGCCGCGGAAGCGAGCAAGAAGAAGGATGTTGCTCACCGCCCGGGCGGGACCTGAAACCATGAACGCAGCGGTGCCCAAGTCATGAACGAACCCATCTACCGTCGGCCGGGACTGCTGCTGCTGTGCGTGGCGCTGGTCGGCGCCTGCGTCGGCCTGAGCGCCTGCTCGAGCGCGGATGACGAGCTGGTGCGCTTCATCGAGGACACCAAGAAAGAGCCGGGCGGGCGCGTCGAGCCGCTGCCCGAGATCAAGCCGTATGAGACCTACGTTTACGCGGCGGGCGATATGCGCTCGCCGTTCCAACCGAGCAGCCCCGGCTCGGGCGCAGGGCTGGCCGGTGTGCGGCCGGACCAGAAGCGCAACCGCGAGTTCCTCGAGCAATATTCGCTCGACACTCTGAAGATGGTCGGCACGCTGCGCCTCGGCGGGCAGATGTTCGGCCTGGTGGAGACCAAGGACGGGCTGGTGCATCGCGTGACCACCGGCAATCACCTGGGGCAGGCGGAAGGAAAGATCACCGAAATCACGCCCTCGAAAATCAGTCTCGTCGAAATCGTTCCGGACAGCCTCGGCGGGTACATGGAGCGTCCCGCGGCGCTCGGCCTGAACGAGTAAGGTCCAGCAGGGAGTTTCACCAAATGCATGCGTCCAGCCTGATGAACCGTCTCCTCGGCAGCGCCGCCTGGCTGCTGCTTGCCGGAGCACTCGGCTTAGCTCCCACAGCGCCGGCGCGCGCCGCGGATCAACCCGCGCTGCAAGCCATCGACGTGCAGGCCCTGCCCAACCAGCAGCTGCAGCTCACCATGCGGCTGTCGGGACCGGCCCCGCAGCCGCTGACATTCACCATCGACAATCCGGCGCGCATTTCGCTCGACCTGCCGAACACCACCCTGGCGCTGCCGTCGCGGCGCATCGACGTGCACGCTTCCGGGCTCGACACCATCCTCGCGGCCGAGACCAAGGACCGCACCCGCGTGGTGCTGAACCTCGACAAACTGGTGCCCTACGACACGCGCGTCGACGGCAGCAACGTGGTGCTGGTGCTCGGCACGGCACACGCAGCGGCCAGCGCCGCGGCACCGGGCACGCAGACCGTGGGCGCTGCCAGCGGCGGCAGCGGCGTGCGCGAGCTGCGCTCCATCGACTTCCGCCGCAGCGCCGACGGCGCGGGGCGCGTGATCGTCAAGCTCTCCGATCCACACATTCGTATCAACCTGCACCAGGTCGGCAGCCAGATCGTCGTCGAGTTCGCCGACGCCGGCGTGCCGGCGAACCTCGCGCGCCGCTACGACGCCACCGATTACGGCACCCCGGTCACCGGCTTCGACGTCACCCGCGCCGGCAACGGCTCGCGCATCGAGATCAACGCCAGCGGCGACTTCGACCAGCTCGCTTACCAGTCGGACGATCAGTACGTGGTCGAGGTGGCGCCGCGCCGCAAGGCGGCGAACGCCCCGGACGAGAAGCCGGTCTATACCGGCGAGCGCCTCACGCTCAACTTCCAGGACATCGAGACGCGCGCGGTGCTGCAGCTGCTGGCGGATGCCAGCGGCCAGAACATCGTGGTGAGCGACTCGGTGACCGGCAACGTCACGCTGCGCCTGCAGAACGTGCCCTGGGACCAGGCGCTCGACATCGTGCTGCGCACCAAGGGACTGGACAAGCGCAAGCAGGACAACGTCATCATCGTCGCGCCGCAGGCGGAGCTTGCCGCGCGCGAGAAGGCGGAGCTCGCCGCCCGCAAGGACGTGCAGGAGCTCGCGCCGCTGCGCTCCGAGTACCTGCAGGTGAACTACGCCAAGGCCGCCGACATGGCCGCCCTCATCAAGGGGCAGAACAACTCGCTGCTCTCGCCCCGCGGCAGCGTCGCGGTCGACGAGCGCACCAACACGCTGTTGCTGCAGGACACTTCCGACCGGCTGAGCGACATCCGCCGGCTGGTGGCGACGCTCGACATTCCGGTGCGCCAGGTGCTCATCGAGTCGCGCATCGTCATCGTCGACAACGACTTCCAGCGGCAGATCGGCGCGGTGTTCGGCTTCACCAGCGTGAATAAGAACGGTCAGAACGGCCTGGTGACCACCACCGGCACTGCGGCCGGTACCGACCAGATCATCGGCTCGGGGCTGACCAACACGCTGACGGGTGCCGCTTACCCGGGACTCGGGGGGGTCTCCGTACCGACCGGCACCACGGCGGCCAACCGCTACAACGTGAACCTGCCGGTCTCCAGCCCCGCGGGCTCCTGGGCGCTCGGCATTCTCGGCAACAACTTCATCGTCGATCTCGAGCTGTCGGCGGCGCAGGCGGAGACGCAGGCGAACATCATCGCCTCGCCGCGCGTCATCACCGCCAACCAGAAGGAGGCGACGATCAAGCAGGGTATCGAGATCCCCTATCAGCAGTCCGCCTCCAGCGGCGCCACCACCATCCAGTTCAAGGATGCGGTGCTGCTGCTCAAGGTGACGCCGCAGATCACCCCCGACAACCGCATCATCCTCGACCTCAACGTGCGCGATGACAGCGTCGGCGCGGTGGTGGTTGCTTCGGGCGGGGTGAATGTGCCGTCGATCAACACCCGCGAAATCACCACCCAGGTGCTGGTGAACGACGGGCAGACGGTAGTGCTCGGCGGCATCCTGCAGACCACCCAGCGCGAGGACGACACCAAGGTGCCCTTCCTCGGCGACATTCCGGTGCTCGGACACCTGTTCAAGAGCACCAGTCACCAGGACGACAAGGACGAGCTCATGATCTTCATTACGCCGAAGATCGTGCGCGAGGGCGTGAACGTCTACAACTGAAGCCCCCGCTCCAAAGGCAGAGGACGATTGCGCGGCCGCCTTCTGGCGGCCGCGTGCTTTTGAGTATCCTCTGCAGCGTGCTCGGCAGAACCAGCGTATTTCTCATCGGCCCGATGGGCTCGGGCAAGACCGCCGTCGGGCGGCAGCTGGCGCGTGCGCTGCAGCTGCCCTTCCACGACAGCGACGCCGAGATCGAGCGCCGCACCGGGGTCGATATCCCGTTCATCTTCGAGAAGGAGGGCGAGGCGGGGTTCCGGCAGCGCGAGCGCGAGGCGATCGGGGCGCTCACCGCGCTCGAGGGGATCGTGCTCGCCACCGGCGGCGGCGCGGTGCTGCTGCCGGAGAACCGCCGCAACCTGGCCGAACGCGGGCGGGTGGTGTACCTGCAGACCTCGGTGGCGCAGCAGGCCGACCGCGTGCGCCACGGCCGTAACCGCCCGTTGCTCGCCTCCGGGGATCCGGGTGCGCGCCTCGGGGAGCTCATGGACGTGCGTGCGCCGCTGTACGCCGAAATCGCCGATATCGTCGTCTCGACCGACGGTCGCCGCGTGAGCAACGTGGCCGAGCAGGTGCTGCGCGAGCTCGCCGCGGCGGCCGGGTCGCGCTGAGCGCGGCGCGCTGCCGGGGCTAACGTATACTGCCCGCCAGCGTGGCGGGCATGAGCTTCGCCCGCGACGCACCACGTGGAACTGCTCAACGTCGAACTCGGCACCCGCAGCTACCCCATCCTCATCGAGGCGGGATTGCTCGGCCGCCCGGACCTGTTCCGGCAGCATCTGCCGGCGCAGGACGTGCTGGTCGTCAGCAACACCACCGTGGCGCCGCTGTACCTGCCGGCACTGCGCACCAGCTTAGGCTCCCGCCGCGTAGTCGAGGTCATTCTTCCCGATGGCGAGGCGCACAAGACACTCGCCAATAGCGCGCGTGTCGTCGACGTGCTGGTCGCCAACCGCTTCGGTCGCGACTGCGCGCTGCTCGCGCTCGGCGGCGGCGTGGTGGGCGATCTGGCCGGGTTTGCGGCGGCCTGCTACCAGCGCGGCGTCGCGTTCGTGCAGGTGCCGACCACGCTGCTCGCGCAGGTCGACTCGGCGGTTGGCGGCAAGACCGGCGTCAACCATCCCGGCGGCAAGAACCTCATCGGCGCCTTCCATCAGCCGACTCTTGTGGTCAGCGATACGCACACGCTCGCCACGCTGCCGCCGCGGGAACTGCGCGCCGGGCTTGCCGAAGTCATCAAGTACGCGCTCATCTGCGATGCCGCGCTGTTCGATTGGCTGGAGGCGCATCTCGACGAGCTGCTCGCCGGCGAGCCTGGTGCCCTGGCCCACGTCATCAAGCGCTCGTGCGAGATCAAGGCGGCGATCGTCGGGCGCGACGAGCGCGAGCACGGCGAGCGGGCCCTGCTCAATCTCGGCCACAGCTTCGGCCATGCGGCCGAGTCCGCCACGGCCTACCGCCAATGGCTGCACGGCGAGGCGGTCGCTGCCGGGCTGGTGATGGCGGCAGCCATGTCGGTCGAATGCGGGCTGCTCGACGCGCCAGCGAGCCTGCGGGTGCAACGCCTCATCGAGCGAGCCGGCCTGCCCACGCGCATCGCTGCGGTGTCCCCACAGGCGGCGCTCGAGCACATGCGCATCGACAAGAAGGTGCTCGGTGGGCGGCTGCGACTGATATTGCTGCGGCGGATCGGCGAGGCACTGGTGAGCGCGGACTACCCGCCCGCGGCACTCACGCACACGCTCGCCGGGCACTTCGGGTGAGGCAGTGAACGACGTTGTGGCCGCCGGCCCGGCTCTCGCGCCCTATGCGGCGCACGATGACGCTTCGCGCGGGCGCCGCTACCCCGAGCCGCCACCGCAGTTGCGCAGCGAGTTCCAGCGCGACCGCGACCGTATCATCCACTCGAACGCCTTCCGGCGGCTGGTCTACAAGACCCAGGTGTTCGTCAATCACGAAGGCGACCTGTACCGCACGCGCATCACCCATTCGATCGAGGTGGCGCAGATTGCGCGCTCCGTGGCGCTTGCGCTGCGACTCAACGAGGCGCTGACCGAGGCGATCTGTCTCGCTCACGACCTCGGGCACACGCCGTTCGGCCACGCCGGGCAGGACGCACTCAACGAATGCATGCGCGACTACGGCGGCTTCGAGCACAACCTGCAGTCGCTGCGCGTGGTCGATGAGCTCGAGGAACGCTATGCGGACTTTCGCGGCCTGAACCTCACCTTCGAGTGCCGCGAGGGCATTCTCAAGCATTGCTCGATGCGCAACGCCCGCGAGCTGGGAGAGCTCGGCGAGCGCTTCATCAAGCGGCACCAGCCGGGGCTCGAGGCGCAGATCGCGAACCTGGCCGACGAGATCGCCTACAACAACCACGACGTGGACGATGGCATCCGCGCGCAGCTGCTCGACCTCGGCGCGCTGCGCGAGGTACGCATGTTCCGGCGCCAGCATGAGGCGGTAACGGCGCTATATCCGAACCTGAGCGAGCGGCGGCTGGTGCACGAGATCATCCGCCGCATGATCAACCACATTGTCGTGGATCTGATACGCACCACCCAGGAGCACCTCGCGCAGGTCAAACCACACTCGATCGACGAGGTGCGTGCCCACACCAAGCCGCTCGCGGTGCTGAGCGACGCCTGCCGCGAAGAGCACCTGGAACTCAAGGAGTTCCTGCGCGAGCACGTGTACCGGCACTACAAGGTGCTGCGCATGACCTCCAAGGCGCGCCGCATGCTGCGGGAGATGTTTGATGCGTTCTTCGAAGACGTGAATCTCATGCCCCCGGAGCATCGCGACCTCGCACTCACGGGTGAAGGCGCTCATGGCGCGGCAGGCCGGGCACGCGCGGTGGCGGATTACATTGCCGGCATGACCGATCGCTACGCGATCCTCGAGCACCAGCGACTGTTTGAGCCGGGGGAGCGGACGTAAGTCGCCCGCGGCCTGAGCCGTCACCAGCCATCTAGCGATGATGCTGGGAAGATTCGGCATCCGCTAACTACCTGTTCCGCTTAAGTTTGTTGCACCACAACAGGGTGCAGCACCCGGGTGCTGCCACATTTCGTTAATTGACATAAGTATTTGAGTCACATAGAGTTATGTAATAAGACGAAGTAAAGTTATTGAGTGATGAATAAATCCGCGGGCGAAAAAGAAGCCGTGCTGAGTGTATTTGCCGCCATGGTGCGGCCTCTCATGCGCGTTGCTTTCGAGTACGGCATCTCTGCAAGTGAGATTGCAGGTGTTGTGCGTCGCACCTACATCCAAGCACTCGAAGCCAGGCTCTTAGAACAAAAGAGAGCAGCTACGGATGCTCGTCTTGCGGTCGTCGCTGGCTTGGCGAAGTCCGACGTAACCGCGCTGCGCCAAGCAACACGAGCCGGCGCACCGCACAGCTTAAGAGGGACTGTCAGCCTCGACCAGGTTACGAACTTGCTTACCGTTTGGCATACGCACGCGGGCTTTTCTGGTGCTTACGGATTGGCGCTCGAGCTGGACCTTGCTCCTACATCCAATTCTCCGCGGCGAAGCTTTCACGAACTGGTCTCAGCCGCTTGTCCGGGTGCCGACGAGGAATCGCTGCTAGATGAGCTTGTCGCAGCAGGTTCCGTAGAGGTCATTGACTCTATGACGGTACGGTGTCTGTCGCGAGCATATGTGCAGAAAGGAGCAGATTTAAAGCGGATCGAGCGCATGGGAAGGTTCATGGCGGCTATCAGCGGTAATTTTGTGCACAACCTTTTGCGCGTAAGCCCGGAGCCCGTGTACTTCGAACGCGCTGTGATCTCAGATGAGTTTCTTTCAGAATCAGGTCGCGACAAATTTCTGGCTTTAGCTGGTGAACGAGGTCAAGAACTACTCACCGAGTTGGATACTTTCCTTACACGCCTTGCGGCGTCGGAAGGTGATGCGTCGGGTAGGAAATACGGTGTTGGCGTGTACTTCTTCGATGACCAGATGACAGATGCTATGGAAGCGCAATCCAAAGAGAGTTCTGAGGATAAGCGCGCGCGGGTGGCATCACCCGTTGAAGAGATAGACGTATTGGCTGGCTTAGGTCGCAAAAAGTAATCAGTTTCAAATAATCAGTTTTAAAATCGGGGAGAGGATAGATGAAGACTTCAGAACGCGTGCTCGCGGCAGCGGTTTTTGCAACTGCCGTTGGCTACGCAGGATTCAGTGTTGCTGGCCCGCCTGGGCACACTGTGCAGAGCCGCGTTATTAGCGGTGTCGGCCTACATGTGTCGGGTATCAGCGGTGGAGGCGGTGCGCGCGTAAT
>Ga0210393_10001681_pt1 | contig 18415 bp, 14 predicted proteins | sample IncBWC27OmetaG_FD_160068 | JGI IMG/M metagenome (GOLD analysis project Ga0210393, IMG submission 160068) | Forest soil microbial communities from Barre Woods Harvard Forest LTER site, Petersham, Massachusetts, United States - Inc-BW-C-27-O ... | reverse complement strand
AGGAGTAAGTAATGCGCCCGTCCTGATAGCCATAACTACTCACGGACAGCGCCATTCCCGTGGTTAGGACGAACACCGGCATGCCCGGCGAACTCCCGGTGTTAAGCGCTGCCGGTGCTGACACAGACTTCGTGACTAAAGCGGCATAAGAGGCCTGCGGAGCTACCGTCAACTCCAGGTTCGAGGTCGTAGTGACATCGCGCACGACGAGCTGCGGCGTGGTTTGCCGCAACTGCGATTGCTCGAACGACTCGTTTCTTGGCTGAGCGAAATAGTGCCACCCGGGCGTAAGCGACGATCGCTGCGCCAGCTGCGGCACCTGCACGTCATCCATGAGCCGCAGAGTCAACACCGACTCACCCTTGAGAGCCGGCCTCGGACCTCGCGCCGGCAGCATAATTACCTTCCAGGGCCACAAGGGGGGAAGCATCCATTCGACCACGTCGCGCTTGGCGTGCCCCTTCCCGCGGATGTCGCCCTCCTTGTCAACCTTATACCCTCGAGTCGCGACGAGTTTCGCGTCCAAAGGAAGATCGCCGCTGGGCAATCCGATGCGGTCAAACTGCAGCTTCATATTTCCTTTGCCGACAAAGTGGCCGGGCTCCTTTGAGGCCTCCAGGTGTCCCACCAGATAACTGCCGCGCGGAAAAGCCTGCTGGCCGAATTCAGTGACCCCGCGCAGATGGCAGAGAACAGGATCGCCGACAGCCGCGGTCGAGGTGGAGAAGTTCGGTTCATTGAGAGTGCACTGCAAAAGAGTGCCGGCGGGCAGGACGACGTCCCGCGCACTGGCGCTTAGGGTAAGACCTAGCGTGAGGGCAGCTAGGGTGGCATAGACGATGGACTTCATGGTAGGACCTCCCGTGTAATGCACCATTCGCGATATGAGATCGCGCCGAACCCGCCCCGGTTGTGGGCAGTTAATCACAGATTTATTCCGGGGTCAATCGCAACCTGTGAAGAATCGGGATGAATTTAAGCTGCTCGCCAAAGGGGCCAAGTCCCAGCAGAAAAACAGCCCCGAAGGACTACAATTTTGCTGAAAGGAGGGCATATGTCTCTACACAAATTGTGCTTCTTCGCGATAACTGCCACGCTGGCCGGCTCCGCGAGCGTGGGAGTGCTGAACGTACAGATCCAGGAATACGATGTACCGACTCCGAAGTCGCGGCCGCACGATCCCGCACTCGCTCCTGACGGGTCGCTTTGGTACACCGGCCAAGCAGCGAACAAACTGGGTCGGCTGGATCCGAAGACTGGAGAATTCAAGGAATATCCTTTGAAGACGCCCAACTCCGGTCCGCACGGACTGGTCTCCGACAAGGATGGCAACATCTGGTTTACCGCGATCTCTGCCGGTTACGTCGGCAAACTTAATCCTAAGACCAGCGAGATCGCGGAGTATCGTCCAGACAGCGGCGCAGAGATCGATCCGCACACGCCCGTATTCGACCGCAACGGTATTCTGTGGTTTACCAACGAAGAGACAAACTATATCGGACGCCTTGATCCGAAGACCGGAAAGATGAGCTTAGTCAAATTGGCTACTCCGCATGCTGTGCCCTATGGCATTGTGATCCTAAAGGACGGAACGCCCTTCTTTTGTGAGTTCGGAGCCAATAAACTGGCCAGCGTTGATCCGGGAACGATGAAGATTCGCGAATACATTTTGCCGGCAGCGGAGGCACGCCCCCGACGCATTGCGATGGCGCCTGATGGCTCGATTTATTACACCGACTTCGCCCGCGGATATCTGGGACATTTCGATCCATCCACAGGGAAGCTGCTGAAAGAATGGTCGTCGCCTGGCGGCTCGGAGTCAGAGCCCTATGGCATCGCCATCACCAATGATGATGAGGTGTGGTACAGCGAGTCGGGGGTTAAGCCCAATACCCTGGTGAGGTTCGATCCAAAATCGGAGAGCTTTAGTACGAAGCCGATTCCATCGGGGGGCGGAGTGGTCCGCAACATGGTGGCAACTCCCGGAGGGCAGCTGTATCTGGCCTGCAGCGGCGTGAACAAGGTCGCTGTGGTGAACCTAAATCGATAGCCGAGTTCTGCGAGGGTTGCTGAATTTCTCGTTCTTAAATTGAGGATGATCCGAACCGAGCCGGCTCGACCTGTGCACTGACGGTTGCCGAGGCGCAGCAGTCAACATATCGGTCGGAAGGGGCCGCTAGAGGCTAACCTGAGCGGAGTAACGCTGTGCGTAGTCCTGAACTCCCCGCCCTTCAGGGCGGGGAGTTCAATTCCGCTGTCTCACGCACCCGCGCTCGCCGTTCGCGCGAGCGGTGGAGTTCGTAGCGCTTCGCTTATTCGACCAAAGTACAAGCGGTAAGACTGGTGGATCCCATACATCACCGGGAATACGACCATAGCTGCTTGCCAGCCGAAGCGATGGCTTACCAGGTTGAGCATCGATGTCACTCCCGCGCTCACCACGTAATAGGGGAATGACAGTTGCACGATACTCATCCAAGTGCGCCGCATGGAGGTGCTCTGCGTCAGCTTGAGGATGCCTGCTACGGGTACGGTCTGCCCGAGGAAGAAAGCCGCGGTCGTTGCCGACAAGGTTAGCGGCAGGGATGACCAGCTCGCATTGCCCAACCAACTGGCATTCCAGACTAAGTTTGCCATGCTGGCGGCGAATGCCATCATGCTGACGTTGAACAACATCTGCTCCGGCCTGAACTTCTTGTCCGGTTGCGGCCAGCACTGCACCACCGTGGCTATGCCGGCAATCAAGACCGCTTCCACCGCGCTGAGGTTAACTACCGCCATCAAGAGGAATGGAAGGTTGACTGACATGTTGCCTTCTATCCCTGGCAATTTCACTTTCATCCGCGACGTCGCCGCCGCTAGCGCCAGTGAAGCCAGGGCATAGAAGGGGTGAACTGTATGGCTTCCGAGTGCGGCGTATACCGTGCCTGCAATCGCCGCCAGGACCATTGCTCCGATAAATGTCCGAGTTAGCCGTGTGTTGTGATTCATGATGCTCTCCCTTCTCTCGTTGTGACTACTCACGGCTACTGTTCATCGTCTCCAGCGTCGGTAAACGCACCGTCAGTGCTCGACACTGCCGCGCCCCAAACGACGCTTGTGGCTTGCGTGCCGGTGCCCGTGCTGGAACCCCACACGACGCTAAATGCACTGAGGAGATTGCTATTCCAGGGCAAGGAAGCTCCCCAAACCACTGAGCTGCCCGAAACGCTTGCTCCCCAAACCACTGACGCTCCCCAAACCACTGATGTTCCCCAAACCACTGAACCCGCCGCGACGCTTCCGTTTCCCTGAACCAGCGAAACTGTGCCGTTCGTGGGGTTGTAGGACACTGCCGGCGACAACGCCGCGCCCACGGTGGCCGGAGCGAGGTTCGTATTGGACATCGCGGTCTGCACATTGAGCAAGCCCGCACCAACCGAGAACAGATCGTAAAAGTCGGTGAAGTTCTGCGACAAATGCGGGACCCAGGCGGCCGTGGAGAGCGGAAATGCTTTATAGGTAGTCTTCATCAGGCGCGCTTTCACCTGGTCTGGAGTCAGCGCGCCGTTCTGTTGAAGAAGCAATGCCACGGATCCGGCGACGGCCGGCGTTGCCATACTGGTTCCGCTCAGCGTGAAGTAGTCGTTGTTGCCGTCGTTGCCAGTAAGCTGCTCATTTGGATACTGCGATTCCAGAGTTGCGCCAGGAGCCGACAACGAGACGATTCCGTTGCCCGGAGCCATAATGTCGGGCTTTACCACGTGATCGTATGTGGTAGGACCCTTCGAACTAAAACTGGCTTTTGTCTCGGAGGCTGGAGATGAAGATCCATTACTCTTCATGGCACCTACGGTAAGCACAAAAGGGTCATTGCCAGGAGCCGTAATGGTTCCAAATCCGTTGCTGCCGTTGACGCTTACGCGTCCGTAATTGCCAGCTGCCACCACCACTACAATCCCAGCCTTCCATGCCGATTCCACCGCCTGGCAGAGAGGATCCTGGGTATAGCTGACGAAGATGCCGCGCCCCAACGATAGGTTGATCACGCGGATGTTGTAAGTGTTCTTCAGCGCAATCGCTTGCTCGATGGCTGCGATCACGTTGCTGTCGCTGCCCGAGCCATTGAGATCCAGTACCCGAAGATCCACGAGATTTACAGCAGGGGCGACCCCCGCGTAGTTCCCGCTGGAGAGATAGCCGTTGCCGCCGATGATTCCGGCGACGTGCGTACCGTGACCATAAAGGTCATACTTGGCGCCATTCGAGTTGGATGTCGCTGTGCCAGTGAAATCCTGGTGATAAACCACGCGCGAACTAGACTGGGTGGAATCCCAAAGATCGGCATGACTGTCGTTAATGCCGCTGTCAATCACGGCAACGCCAATCCCCGCTCCGTTGTAGCCCGCATTCCACGCGGCGCTGACGCCCATGGCCACATCCGTGACTTCGTCCAGACCCTTCATAGGATGGTCGATGCTTACGGAAAGAATCTCAGGGTCCGCTTCCAGGGCAGGCAACGCGCTGACCGGAATCGTCAGAGCGATCCCCTTTACGGAGTGGAGCCTGTGATTCAGGCGCGCGCCGAGGCGTTGCACTTTGCCTTCTTGCTCCGTTTGTGGAACCTGTTTGTACTGCACGATCACCTTCACGGTCTCGCTAGGCGCTGCCCCACGATGGGCGCGCGCAACCGTAGGCGCTAGATCGGGGGCGAATTTTCCAACCTGTCTGCCGCCTTCCCAATTTTGGGCGAACACGCTTTCCGTCAGCAGGAGCAGCAAAAGCATGCTCAAGCGTTTTCCCCAAGCCGCGCTGTGACGCTCGCTGCGGCCCGGGCTTTTAGGTTTTAGTATCTCCGACATAAGTCTCACCCTTCCTGATCGCCCAAAAACGAATGTGGCACAAAACCGTGCTTCGACTCGGCTTAGCTAGTGCACGGGCCATGCCAATCAGGTCTTCGTAAGTTGTTGCTGCGATTGAACATTCGCGGCCCAGGCGAATGTGACTTTGAGCCAGTCTGTCCCACGATCAGGGGCATGGGCCAAGTTGTCCCTCGAATCGAGCTGCGGTTACTTCAGTTTCGTTGGATTGGTTACCTTGCCAAGGCAGGGGCATTCGGTAGCTTGTCTGGCGTTGGCGACCTGTGGGTCAGAGAATCGAAGTGAGGTTCAACGTGCAGCTGCCGCTTCAGTTTTCATCGGCGGTTGAGAGTTCGAGAGCAGGATCCGCGGCAGGGCGGCCATTAGCTTCTGGGTGTATTCGTGCTGGGGATGACTGAATATCTGATGAGTCGTTCCGCATTCTACGATCGCACCTTGGTGAAGGATGGCAATGCGATCGCAAATTCCCGCGACGGATGCAAGATCGTGAGAGATGTAGAGAATGGCCATGCCGATGGAGCGGTTGAGTTCGCGAAACAGCGCGAGAATCTCGGATTGGGTGATCACATCGAGAGCGCTCGTGGCTTCATCCGCTATCAGCAGCGCGGGGCGATGCATGATGGCCATCGCGATCAACACCCGCTGCGCTTGTCCCACGCTCATTTGCGAAGGATATTTGCGTTGAAATTCATCGTCAGCTGGAAGGGAAACGTTCTCGAGAGAAGTTCGGATTGCGTTTGCACAATCCGTACTCGTGCCGGACGCGTGCGCCCGCCACGCTTCCTTAAGTTGAGTGCGGATCTTCAGCGCCGGATTCAGAGAAGCCAGCGGACTTTGCAGGACCAGCGAAACTGCGCGACCACGCAGCGTTCGCAATTCGTGCTCCGAAAGCTGCAGGAGATCGGAATTCTGGAACCTGATTGCGCCTTCGGCCTGAACCCGCTTCCTGTCGAGAAGTCCGAGAATGGCCATGGCCAGGGTGCTCTTGCCCGAGCCGCTTTGGCCCACCAGTCCGAGCACTTCGCCGCGCCGGATTTCGATTTCCACATCACGCAGAACTGGTGGCTTGCCCGCATAGCGCACGGTGAGATGAGCGGACAGCAGAGTCTGGCCTGATGGAGGTTTTAATGGCATGGCTTTAGTGATCGCGCCTTCCCTGGTTTTCAGAGCTATTTTCAGATCACTGCGGACCCCGTGAAAATCCGTAGCAAAAGATCGTTGGCTACTTCTTCGCCACCGTGAGACGATCCGCGTTCCAAAATGTTTGCGGCGAAAGAATCACCGGAGCCGCGCCGTGCACCGTCATGGACACAGCGGAGAGCGCATTTTTGTTGATCAGAAAGATGAATGGTTCCTGCTCAACCGCGATTTCCTGCACGCGATCGAATGCTTCCTTACGCCGCTTAGGATCTGTGGAGGCCGCCTGCGCTCGCATCAGACGGTCAATTTCAGCTTCCCAGGCAGTTTCGGGGGTTTTCTGCTGCGGATTCCACTGATGGTTCTCCGACGAACTCAACCAAACATTCATCTCGCCGTTTGGATCCAGATCTACATTGGTCAGGCCCAGAATGATCGCTTCATAGTCGAAGCTCTGCGTCATGCGCGCAATCAGGGAAGGGAAGTCGAGGGTGACAACGTTTACGTGGATACCAATCTTCTGGAGATCCTCCTGGATCAGCACTGCCATGCGCTCGCGCGTTTTACTGCCCGCGTTCGTGATAATGGAAAATACAACTTCGTTCCCGTCTTTGTCCTTGAGCGCTCCGTTTTCAAGGCGGAAACCGTCGGATTGCAGGGCCTTCAAAGCCGCATCAGGACTGTAGGTCCGAGGCTTGAGCTTGCCGTTGAACCAGAACTTATTAGCCGGGGAGAACGGTCCCACGGCCGGCTGGGCGTGCCCGTGGAAGATAACGCGGCTTAAGTCGTCGCGGTTGATGGCCTCCGAGATGGCGCGCCGGAAGTTGGCCGAGCGGAACCAGCTCTTCTTGTAGGCGGGAATGGGAGCCTTCGCGACTTCATTGAACCAAAGCTGCTCGCTATCGAGCGATGGACCGGCGTCATGCACCAACTGCGGCGAAGTTGCAGCCAACTTATCGAAATATTCGCTGTCGAGAGAGTTGATCAGGTCTAACTCTCCACGTTTGAAGCGCAACATCTCCACGTCGCGGTTGGCCTGGATATCCAAGCGAATCGAATCCAGATAAGGCAGCTTGCGCCCTTGCTCGTCCGTCTTCCAGTAATTGGGATTTCGCTTGAGCAGCACCGTCGCTCCCGGCTTGTAATCGGCCAGCATGAACGGACCAAGCACGGCCATCTCCTTCTTCGTCGACCGCTCGGAGAGAATCGCGACCTGATCGAAAAGACGGTCCAGTCCGGCTACGGGTGCCGGGAAGGCGATCGAAATCTGGGTCGGGGATATCACTTTCGTTTCTACGTTCCCCGCCGCCGAGCGGAAGGCATCGCCGGTCGCCGAATGCAGCGCTGGGTCCATTAACTGCTGAACGGTGTAGGCAACATCTCCAGCCGAAAACGGGGTGCCATCGGAAAATGAAAGTCCTGTGCGCAGGCGAAACGTGATTTGACGGCCGTCCTTTGAAACCTTCCAAGACTGCGCCAACTCTGGTTCGAGCTCCTGAGTCTGGCGGTTCACGCGCACCAGCACTCCGCCCGTTAAATAACGGATTGCGGCGGACGATTCATCTTCGACTTTAAGCGGATCAAAAGTTTTGGGCTCGGTGCGCAGACAAAAGTTCAGCTCGCCACCGGCTTGCGCCGCAACCTGTGCGGTCAAAAATCCCAGACACATCACTATGTTTGCGAGTGCTTTTCCGTAGGTTCTTGCCATTTGTGGTCGCATACTTTCCCGGCCCTTCATGCCGCTACCTCATCGTGCCTCGAGAGCAAAAGCTGAAACGACATCACCACCAGCACCAGCAGAATCAGTGGCACAAACTTCCAGGGCTCATCGCCCAGGGAGACCAAGCCTTCCAACTCTTTCAGTAAGCTTCCCCAGGAAGGCATGGGCTCGGCGACGCCAAGTCCGAGAATGCCCAGGTTCGCCTCACTCAAGATGAAGACGGGAATCGAAATCCAGAACTGCGCATAAAGCACCGGCTTTAAATTCGGCATTACATGAATCCAAAACAATCTTTGCCCCGGAACCCCTGCGGCCCTCGCCTGGCGGACGAAATCCGCCGAACGGAGCGCTCCCGCGGTCGTGCACAAAACACGCGCCGCCGTCGTCCAGCCCAACAACCCGAGCAGCAGAAAAGTGACCAGCACCGACACCAACGGAGATACATTCAGCGGCATTAATGCTCTCGCGGTAATCAGCAAAAACAGCCAGGGCAGCGACAGGAAAAGATCGGTTATCGCCATCGCCAGCCTCGCCCAAACGCCGCCCAAATATCCGGCCAATCCTCCGATCAACGCAGCCATCAGCGTCGACAGCAGCGCCGCCGCCGGAGCCAGCAGCAGCGAAATCCTGGTTCCATAAAGGACGCGGGCAAATCGGTCGCGGCCGATCTCATCGGTTCCCAGCCAGTGGCTTCGAGAAGGAGCGGCGTTCGTCGCTTCGCGGTACTGTCGGGCGTATCCCGCTGGAGCCAGCCAGTTCGCTGCGACCGATGCGCACACCACCACAACCAAAATGACGCACGCCAGCTTCCGCCAGAGATTCATGATTCCTGGCCGCCACGGACCATGTGACCGATTACATCTGCTCCAGAGTTTGCCAACAAGGTTACGAGCGTCACTAGAATCGTGATGTTAATTAAGAGTGGAAGATCGCGTGCCAGCGCCGCTTGCCAGGCTAGTTGTCCTACGCCCGCGAGGCCGCACAGCGCTTCGACCGGAATGGCTGCGCCCACGGCGATACTGACCGACACGCCGGCGACGGCTAGCAGTTGCGGCGCAACCCCCGGCACGACATGCCAGAAAAGGATACGAGCCTCTCCCAAGCCTTTTGCACGGGCAGTGATGATGTGAGGCAGAGAATAGGACTTCGCCAGAAGGTTATGCGTAAAGCGATAAATCCGGGGGAATACGATCAGCGCAATCGCCATTGAACCCGGCACATTCCACAGGACGGAGAGCAACGCCAACACCGCGGCCGGAATGCAGAGAAATGTTCCGCTCACTAACGTCGTAACTAGGTCATAAGCGGCAAATTTTAACCAGGCGGCCGTCAGTGCCATGGTCAGAGCCGCAACCCAAGCCAGCCCTAACCCAAAGATCAGTAGTCGCAGCGTGAGGGGAGCGCGGTCGCGGAGCAGACTCCGAACCGGTTGCCCCAGAGCGAGCGAGGTGCCCAAATCGCCATGCGCGGCGCGATTCATGTAGGAAAGATAAAAATGGAATATGTTGTTCTCCTGCCGCCGGGCCGCACGTAACGCGTGCACGCTTTCGGCGCTCAGGTGGGGATCGAGCTCTTGCTCGTCTACGTCGAATCCCGGCGCAAGCCTGACTAACGTTGCGGAAAGCAGCCCTCCCAGAAGGACTGTGGCGACTAGCGCCAGCGCGTGTCCGGCAATTCTTATTCTCATAATCTGTTGACCCAGATCTACTTCCCCGCAGCGCCTTGCGTCAGCGTGCTCAGACGGATCGCCGCTTCCGCGTGGTGGATTTGCTTTACGGAATACATTCGCCGGTCGGCCTCGGCAAGCAATGCCTCGACGTCGAAACCATCTTCCGGACAAAACGCCGTGCCCACACTTAACGAGACCACATCACGTCCGCAGGTCTCGCGGCCGGCCTCGATGGCCGCTTCATTCAAGCGGCTAGCCTTTTCCAGCGCCGCTTCCGGTGTCAGGCCGGGTGCGGTGACGACAAACTCGTCTCCGCCCATGCGGGCTACGTAGTCGTAACCTCGGCAAGCGTCCTTCATGCGCATGCTGAACTCGCGCAGTAATTTATCGCCTTCCAGATGTCCGAAGGAGTCATTGATTTTCTTGAGTCCGTCAATGTCGCAGACCATGACGGCGAGTGAAGTCTTCATGCGCCGGCAGCGCGCCACCTCCTGCGCCAGGTGGACAAACAACGACCGCGCATTGGGTAGTCCGGTGAGGAAATCCGTGGTTGCCGAGCTTTCGGCCTGCTGATACTTCAGAGCGTTCTCCACCGAGAGCGCCACCTTGGAAGCTACTGCCAACAGTATCCGAAGATGGTCGGGGGTGAATGCGTCCTGACTGGAGTGGTACATGGCGAGCACACCCACCACACCAGTCAGTCCCTCCAGGGGAACGGCCAAGGCCGACTTCAAGGTTGTATATTTTTCTGGATCGGCGCTGTAACCCGCTTCCACTTGGGGGTTTCCGTTGATGATGGGTTTGCCATTCTCGGCAACCCACCCGCACAAGCCCTCGCCTACGCGAATTTTCAGCGACGACAAAAGTTTAAAATTCTCTCCGCTTACCAGCTCCGGCAGCAGCCAGCCGTTGCGGTTAACGTATACGGCAATGGAGTCGTAATGAATCAGTTTGCGCAAGCGCATCGACAGCACGGACAGGGTTTCACTGAGGCTCAGCGAATTTCCCAGGTCCTGGCTCAACTCGAACATGGCCTGGGCCTCCTGCCGTGCGGAAGCGATCGAAGCCAGAAAGTCCGATTCGACCGGAGGCGTCTCGGCTGACTTTTCGAATCCTGCGGCGGGTGCCAGGCCGCGTTCCACGCGAAGATCCTTGGAGAACCCCGAGGGGATGAAGCCCGCGTCGATGGTCTGCGCCATGTGCTCCAGGTCGACGTAGCGATGTTCAAGAATTGCCACTACTTTCGGATCAAACCAGGTTCCCGATTTTTCTTTCACCGTGTGCATGGCCTGATCCAGTGGAATGGCCGGTCGATACTGGCGGTCTGACGCGAGTGCATCGAGGCAATCCACAGCCGCCAGAATGCGGGCTCCAATTGGAATGTCTTCGCCGACGAGGCCGGCGGGATAGCCCGATCCATCCCATCTCTCGTGATGCGAACGCACAATGGGAGCCACGGGGTAGGGAAAGGCCACGCGGTCCAGAATCTCCGCACCCACTAGCGGATGAACCTTCATCCTTTCGAATTCTTCGGGTGTGAGCTTGCCAGGTTTGTTGATGATGTGTTCGGGCACACCCAGTTTGCCAATGTCATGCAAAAGAGCCGCCGCCCGTAGGGCCTCGATCTCGCCCGCCGAAAGTCCAAGCTCTTTCGCGATTTCTACCGCATAAGTGCGCACGCGCTGCAAATGGGTATGAGTGGTGTGGTCCTTGGCCTCGATGGCAAGCGCCAGCGCCTCAATAGTCCGCATATTCAGCGAAGCAATTTCCTCCACGTGCCGCTTCTCAATTTCCACTCGCTCCTTCTCCGCCTCCAGACGTCCCAGGTAGAGCCGGTAGGACCGGTACACCCAATAGATGACCGGCAAGACCAGTAGCGACGTCTCCCAGCCGGCTTGCCGATTGATGATTCCTAACAGGCCAACGGCGGCTGCTCCGACCAGATAGTAGGGAAATGACCAGAAGTAGCACTCCGACCATACCTTTCGGCTCGACTTGCCTTCGGTCAGGGAAATGACAATCGCAATCGGCAGTGTGTTGGCGAGAAAGAAAACCAACGCCGCCAGCATGAGCAGAATAGGCTTGTTGGAACCAACTCTTGCGTCCAGCCAGTGGTAGCTGGTGTAGCAGAACACGGTGGCATTCGCCATCATGCCAAATACGTTGAAGAGGACCTTGACCGGATCCGGACGACTGCGTGCCTGCCAAACGCTCTGTACCAGAGTGGCGGCGCACCCAATGACCAGCGTCTCGGGAAGGCTCAACTCCATGACGCCAAGAAGGATGAAGAGGAAATTCACTGACATGGTGCCGTCAATGCCCGGTAGTTGCACTTTCAAACCGGATGCGAGAACGGCGACCGCCAGATAGCAGAAAAAGCGCGAGAGATCGGCGGACTGCCAGTGCCAGACGGCAAAGCACAGCACCGCCACCCCCATCGAGGCGGTGATCCCGACAAACAGTTTCGTTCGAATCGACATTGCGTCGTTACTTCTGCCGAGGGGAGGCGAGAAACTACCACCGTGCGAGGGAAGCTGTCCGCGCACACTTCGGTTCACGCCTGGTCGCTAGGAATCCTAATGTTGTTACAGGTTTTTAAGTAGCTTACTAAGGTAACGCGGAAGAGAATTGATTTCGCGGTTTGGCTATTGACGTGTTTGTCTCCGGCGTGTGTCGGCCAGCCATTTCCGATTACTTTCGTCACGATCCGGAGGTGCATAGTTCCTGCAACGCTCACCCGCTATGTCAAGATCAACTCCAAATGTGCTGAATGACAGCAGACAATATCAATTCGCCACTTCCGACGACCGCACTTGATGCCAACGCCCCGGACCAGCGCGGCTGCGAGACAACTTCTCGCTTAGATCAGGATGCCGGCGGCTCCGGCGTGACTGCGGTTCTGTCTGCGGACCTGGCGGGCCACATCACCGCCTGCAATGAAGCCGTGCTGAAAATGTTTGGTTGCACCGCGGCAGAAGTTCTGGGTAAAACGCTGGCAGTTTTCGTCGCCGGTGAAGGCGACGTTGAACCCGAGAAGCTGCTGGAGACCATCCTGGGCTCGGTCCTCAAGCATGGTGATTTTCATTGTTCCGTCCGATGTAAGAACGATAGAAGCCTTATGGCAGCAGACTTGTCGGTCACATTGCTTCGTGACGGCCGTTCCGTCCCGGCGGCGATGGTGGCGATGCTCCGTGCCTCCGATGGGAAACCAGGCATGGGGTCGGTTGGTCAGACAGTGCTATCGCCGGGGGCAGAACCGGAAGATGAATCTCCGCACACTATCTGCCGTGAGATTGACGGCTCGGCTTTCGTCCTGGCCAGTCCGCTGATGCATAGATTTATGCGCATGGCCGATCGGGTTGCCGGCCACACCGAGACCGTGCTCATCACTGGGGAAACGGGAACGGGCAAGGAGCTGATTGCACGCACCATTCATCAGTCGTCGCATCGTCGCGGACGATCCTGGGTCGACATCAACTGTGCCGCACTCCCCGAAAACCTGGTGGAGAGCGAATTGTTCGGCTACGAGAAGGGCGCATTCACGGGCGCCGATGTTTCCAAGCCTGGACTCTTTGAACTCGCCGACCGCGGTACTCTCTTCCTCGATGAAATCGGAGAACTGCAGCTTCACACTCAGGTCAAACTGTTGCGCGTGTTGGACGGATATCCTTTTTACCGGCTGGGCGGTCATCGCAAGATTAAAGTGGATGTCCGCATCGTCGCTGCCACCAATCAGGACTTGGAAGCGGCAGTCGCAGCGGGCCGCTTTCGACAGGATCTTTTCCATCGTCTAGGTCAGTTCCAATTGCGAGTGCCGCCGCTGCGGGAGCGCCCCGAGGACATCGTCGCTTTGGCTGAACATTTCCTTCATCTGAAAACTTCGCGCAGTTCCTTCGTGCCCGATGCGGTTTCCGCTCTGCTCTCGCACTTGTGGCCGGGCAATGTGCGCGAACTGCGCAACCTGATCGCTCGGGTTGCGGTGCAGGCAAATCATCCTGAAATTCAAGCTGCGCAGATTGAAGCGGCGATGTCGGGGAGTCCGACTGCGCTGCGCCAGTCTGCGTCCATGCCGGTCGGCAATCTCGACAGCATGGAGGAGCAGATGATCATCCGCGCCCTCGAGAGGAGTGGCGGCCATCGCGCCCAGGCGGCAGACCAACTGGGTATTTCCCGGCGCACGCTCAGCCGGAAGCTGAAGGAGTACAACATCAACATCACGGCCGGGGAGGGCACGAGCCCGCTCGGACTCATCAGTCTCGATCAGCAGAAATTTTTTCGGGCGCGCATTCAGCTTGCTGTCACGTTAAAGAACCAGCGGGGTGATCAAGTTCACGTCGAGGGCGTGAACCTGAGCACGGGCGGCATGGGACTGGATGGCCTGCAAGAGCCCATGAAATTTGCCGGGCTGCTCGATGTGAGCTTCCCGCTTCCCGACACGGAAGTGGTCTTTCGTGCCAAGGCGCGAATTGTGTGGATGGGCGATGAGGGGCGCGTGGGCCTGCGCTTCGCCGTCATCGATCCTGCGCTCTTTGAACAACTTCAGCACTGGACCAACAAGAAGATGAAAGACGAAGGTTGGGATCTGCCCGTCTGATTCCGCTTCTCACATTGCAAAACTTCTAATGCACCGGCGCGGGCTGAGGAGTCGCCTGAGGCGCGGTTGCTCCTGGGCTTGAAAAATTAACCTTCGGAACATCGCGCGATCCCGGCGAAGCTTCGAAATAAGCTTCGTTCGGCTTGAATCCAGCAATACCCGCGAAAAAGCTGTTAGGGAACTGCTGCACGTAGGTGTTGTAATCGCGCAGTGTGTCGTTGTAACGTTTGCGCTCGACCGCGATGCGATTCTCCGTGCCCGCAAGTTCGTCTTGCAAGCGCAGAAAGTTCTCGTTGGATTTTAATTGCGGGTAGTTCTCGACAATCAGGAGCAAGCGACCAAGCGCTCCGTCGAGCTGACCATTGGCAGCGATTTTTTGCTGCGGTGTTCCCGCAGAAAGCAGTGCGGAGCGCGCCTTGGCGATGTCTCCGAAGACCGTCTGCTCCTGCTGCGCATAGCCCTTCACCGTTTCCACCAGGTTGGGAATCAGATCGGCGCGGCGTTGCAGCACAATATCCACTTGCGACCAGGCCGCCTTCACCGTTTCGTTCTTGCTGACCAGCGTATTCTTCACGCTGACGTACTGGCCAAAAGCAAACAGGACAATCAGCAAGACGATGGCGACTACAACGATGACAGCGATAAGTCCTTTGCCCATGAGATTCTCCTGACAAAACGCTTCGTAGGAACTTTACTAAGAGCCTGATGCGCCCGAGTCCAGCATTCTATCAACAGCAGCCGTCACGTGTTCGAGAGCAGCGAGATAGCGCGCAAAGACGTCCCCCACATCGAACATCTTGCGGTCGGATTTCTTTTCTCTGACGTCGAGCACCTGCAACATCCCGGATGCATCGAAGCCAACCTGCCGTGCTAAGGCCTGCACGGCCTCGCGCTTGCCTACGGGCGCGTTGTTTCCCAGCACGATCAGCGCGTGACGGAATAGGGTGGCGAAAGAGGATACTGATCGTGTCAGCAGCTCCCACATACGCGAGTCGTTGCCCGAGGCCAACAGCAGGTGCTGGCGCAGCAGCACGAGTTTTTCCCGCAACTCGTATTCCACCTGGACCCGATGAAGATTCGCAGGAATGGATAAATCTTTGAAAACGTCCTCACCGAAAAGCACCCGATGGTGCTGCTTCACGTCTATCAGTTCGATGGTAAACACATCGGCGGAGCGTTCAATTTCATCGCGAGTCATGAACAAAGGCGGCGGTTGTTTCTGCGCGTCCCACCATTTCACAGCTGGCGCCAGAGATTGCAAGGCCGGGAAGGAAGCGTCGCGAACCACGCAAAACAGATTTACGTTAGAAAACTCGGGATGAAAGTCCCCCGCGACCGACGATCCGAACAGGATCACGCTCTCCAGGTTTGCTCCAGCCGCTTCGCGAAGACGCATGACAAACTTTTCAGTTGTGAGCTCATTCGACATATTCGTCCTCGTTACCAGCTGCTGCTAGCCCCGCCGCCTCCGGAACTACCCCCACCGAACCCGCCGAATCCTCCACCGCCACCAAATCCGCCTCCGCCACCCCCCCAACCACCGCGATAGCCATCCCCACCCCCGAACATACCTGAAAACAGCATTGCGAAAAGCAGGCCGCGGAGCGGAGTGAATAGAACCACAAGAACGACTACGATCAGCATCACGATTCCGCCAGCGGATATGCCTCGGCTCGCTTGCTCCGGCCGCTCTACGGGAGCCGGCGCAGGCTGCGGCGTTGTGAGTTGAACGCCAGCGTCCTGCGCGATGACGCTGGCCACGCGCGATGTGACCAGCAGAAGCGCCTGGCTGTAGTGGCCCGCCTCCATAATCGGAATGGCTTCGCGTTGAAACCCGCCGACCTTCCCATCCGGGAGGATAGGTTCGAGCCCATAGCCAACTTCAATTCGGGCGCGATGGTCGTCAATCGCATACAGAATCAGCACGCCGCGATTCGTGGATTTACTTCCAACCCCCCACTGATGGAAAAGGTCGACGGCGTAACTCTCAATATCAGCGCCATCGAGGGACTTTATAGTCACCACTGCGATCTGCGCATGGGCCTTTTCGTCAATCTGCCGGCAGATCTCGTCCATCTGCGCGATCGAATTTTGATCCAGAATGTGGGCGAAATCATTGACGTAGTCGGTCGCTTTGAGCTGGGGGATCGGCTCGGCCCGCGCTGCCAGAACAAGGCATATCCCCAGCGCACCGATTGGACCCAAGCGCCATTTCGCGGATGAACTCACGGAAACAGAATTGTACAGGGTCGTCGTTCATTCCACGTGGTGCGTCCTAACACAATTCGCGGTCATCCAAAGATTCATCGGAGGAATAAAGATGGAGAAACGCAAATTAGGAAAAACTGGCATCGAGGTAGCGCCATTGGCTTTGGGCGGCAACGTTTTCGGCTGGACTGTCGACGAACCGGCGTCCTTCGAGTTGTTCGATGCTTTTGTGGACAAAGGTTTCAACCTGATCGACACGGCTGACGTGTATTCGAACTGGATTCCCGGGCATAAAGGCGGCGAGTCCGAAACCATTATCGGTAAGTGGCTGAAAAAGGGTGGCAAGCGGAGTAAAGTCGTCATTGCCACGAAAGTCGGAATGGACATGGGAGAGGGGAAAAAAGGGCTCTCCGCCTCCTATATTCAACGGGCAGTTGAGGACTCTCTGCGCCGCCTGCAAACCGACCACATCGATCTCTACCAGGCGCACAAAGACGATCCCGATACACCCCTTGCGGAAACGCTCGGAGCCTTTGCCGAGCTCATCCAACAAGGCAAAGTGCGCGCCATCGGCGCCTCCAACTATAGTGGCGGGCGGCTGGCGGAAGCTCTCAAAGTAAGCCAGGAAAAGGGTTTGGCACGCTATCAGACACTCCAACCCGAATATAACCTCTATGATCGCTTGGCGTATGAGACTGATCTTGAGCCTGTCTGTCAGAAATATGATCTTGGAGTGATTTGCTACTTCTCGCTGGCCAGCGGTTTCCTCAGCGGCAAGTATCGTTCGGAAGCCGATCTGGCAAAGAGCCAGCGCGGACCGATGGTCAAGAAGTATCTGAACGCGCGCGGGCTCCGTATTCTCGACACTCTGGATCAGGTAGCCAAACAGCATAAGGCTACTCCCACACAGGTGGCTCTGGCCTGGTTGATGGCTCGGCCGAGCATCACCGCGCCAATCGCCAGCGCGACCAACCTCAAGCAGCTGGATGATTTGGTCCAGTCCGCCACTCTTAAGCTCGATCGATCGTCAATTGAATTGCTCGATCAAGCCAGCGCGCAAGATCCGGGGAAGGAATCGCGGCCGTCCGCTGCAGCGGACTGAAAGGCGAAGCTTGGATTAGACTTGGCCGGACGGGGAAGCCAATTCGCAATTGCTTGGAATGTTAGAGCGATGGCCCGAACAGAGTGCTCGCTCTCTCCGGGCCGCCGTACCAACTATTGGCCCACTCGCAGCAACATCATCGTGCCGCTCTCCAGTTTGACGTTATTCTTTTCCGAACTGACCACGGACCCTTCGGCCGCGCTGCTCGCCGCCCTGCTAAGCTTCAGATCCGAGATCCCTACTACACCCTCAGTCTGGGCGGTAATCGGAGGTCGCGAACTCTTGCCCGCCGGAGCATCACCCGGCGTGCCGGAGCTAGCCGATGGGGCTGAAGCGGGCGCGGATCCTCCCATCCCGCCGCGCGGGCTGCCGGTGGCCCCGGAGCTGGCGCCCCCAGTGGGTGCGGCGGCTTCACCGCTTCCGCTTCCCGAATTGTTCTGATCATTCTGCTGACCGATGATTGCCTGGATGGACATTGGTATCTGCATCGCGCTGCCATCCTTCATCATGGCCCGGTCAAATGCGATTCCCACTTGTGATTCCTTCTGATCCTTATTGCGCGGTTGCGCCTCGGTCACGTGCCCCATCACCTTTGTATCCTTTGGCACGAGCACTTCTCCGCTGGTGGTTTTCATGTCTTGCGTGACCTTGGCGACGACTTGGTCGCCGGTCTTCACTTTTTTCGCGTCGATGGTCTTGGTGAGCGAGACTGGAATCACGCTGCCGGGGGCGATCCGCGTGGGCGCGCCTCCTGGCGCCGATGTAGACCCGGCTTGTGGCGCTCGTGCCGACGGCGCCTGCGCGGAGGCCGGATTTGCGGGACTCGCAGGCGTCTGCGGACCCGAGGCTGGGGAACTTGATGGCACCGCTCCCTGTGCGACTGCGATGCCTACCGTTAAAGCTGCTGCAGATATGCTGATTAGAACCGTTTTCACCGTGTCACCTCCAGGATAAGCCTTGGGTTTGTTCGTGGCGAAGAAGGCGCGCAAACGCGTACCCATTTAGATGCAATTGCACGCCACTATAGACTGCCAGATTTTCTAAAGAAGCCGCCGAACCCGAATTTAGTTACCAACCGCAAATGTTGCTACCGCATCAGAAGTGCATGCTCCGCTACTTCTCGCTT
>Ga0210393_10001680_pt1 | contig 18419 bp, 16 predicted proteins | sample IncBWC27OmetaG_FD_160068 | JGI IMG/M metagenome (GOLD analysis project Ga0210393, IMG submission 160068) | Forest soil microbial communities from Barre Woods Harvard Forest LTER site, Petersham, Massachusetts, United States - Inc-BW-C-27-O ... | reverse complement strand
CCGGATCCCGAACGCCGGGTATAACCAGAAAATGAGCGGGCCATTGCTAATGTACGGGATCAAGGTCTCCGCCTCGTACGAGAACCATTTCTGGTATCCGAAAAAGAAGAAGGTGATGACCATGGCAGCGCGAATGAGGTGGTAATCCCAGTCGCCTCTGAACAACCCAAGCTGCGCCAATGGCCGTCTGATTGCGTTCATCGTATACCTCCTGCGGCAGTGAACGAGAAACCAGCATCACGCGCGTACACTTCGAGCACCGGCTGGAGCTGGCGACGCGCACGGAACAAGCGCGATCGCACCGTACCGGTGGGAATACCGAGGATCTCGGCCGCGGCCTGATACCGCTGCTGATGCACGTCGATCAAGATGAGGACGGATCGATAGGGCTCCGCGAGCCGATCGATGGCGTTCCACAGTGCTTCGCCGAGGTCGATCTGGGTGAGCACAGAGTCATCGACGGCCCTGCCGCGGGCCGTGCCAACGACGTTCTCGACGGACTCGAGGGAGATCGCATCGTCCTCGACAGCCCGGCGTTTGCGCCCACGGGTCCGCAGAAAGCAGTGATGACAGATCGTGAAGAGCCACCGCTTGGCATCGGTGCCGGGTTGGAAGGTGTGCCAAAAGCGGTAGGCGCGTAGAAACGTCTCCTGCACGAGATCCTGCGCGTCATCGCGATTGTGCGTCAGCGACACCGAAAACCGAAATACATCATCGAGGCAGCGGAGGGCCTGCTGCTCGAACGTCGCGTCGTCGGACATGGGAATACTCTCCGCATGGGAGTTAGAGGCCTTCTTCTGGCACGAGCTCGCGGCCGAGTCGTGCCTGAAGCGCAGCGAGCGCCAGTCGGGCACTCTTGCGCGCGTTCACGAGATCCGATTCCGCCTGCGTCAGCGACACCTGCGCGGTGAGCAGATTGAGCACGTTCTCCACGCCAGTCTTATAACGGAGCGTCGCCACACGCAGGTTTTCTCGCGCCACCAGCACGGCGGTCCCCTGGAGCTCCACCGTGGCGCGCGCCGTGTTGTACGCGTCGTAAGCGTTGGTCACATCTTGCCGTGCCCCGCGATCGAGATCCGCCCGAACGGCGCGCGCGCTGTCGAGCGAGGCACTGGCGACGGCGACCGAGTACTCGCGTTGGCCTTGATCGAGGATCGGGAATGACAGCGATACCGCGAACTGGTCCCGATACAGCTGGTTCGGGAAGACCTGGTTGCCGTACGCAAATCGTGCAGCGGACACCGTCACGTCCGGGAGAAAGCTCCCCTCCTCGACGGCCAACGAGGCGCCGGCCGCACGCTCGCCAGCGCGTGCTCTCGCGTAGAGTGGACCTGTCTTGAGTGCCTGCGCGACGGCCTCATCGACGGTGAACGGCAACTCCGGCGGCGGCGCGCTGTCGAGTGGCTCCGCGCCGACGGCTTGGCTGACGCCGATCTGACGGCCGAGGGCGAGGCGATCCACCCGCGTCGCCGCTGCCTGCTGGCGCAGGTTGACCTCGGCGGTCGTCAGCTCGAGCATGAGTTGCAACGAGTCGGTTTCGACGGCGACGCCCGACGTGACGCGCACCCGCGCCAATCCCAACTCCTGGGTGAGCGTCTGGACACGCTCTTCGGCCACGCGCATGAGCTCTTCGTCCGCGGTCACCGTGTAGTACGCGGTCTCGATCGCGACCCGCGTATCCGCCCGCACGGCGTCCCGGTTCGCCTCGGCGCTCGACACGGCGAAGTGCGCCGCGCGCAGTCGCGAGATCATCTGCCCGCCCGTCGAAAACGTGTACGATGCCGTGATGTTCGCATCGGCCGTCTGCGACGTGATCGGCAGCGCGCTACTCAGCGCTTGCTGCGTCGGCGGCAGTACGTTGAAATTGAAAACCTTTGGCGTCACCGAGTAGAGATCTCCGCCTACGCTCAACGCCGGCGTCGCGAGCGCGAGCATCGCGGCGCGCGTCTGCCAGGTCGTCGTGCCGACCAAGCCCGCGGCCGCGACCACCTGAGGTGCCACACGGTAGGCCTTGTGTACGGCATCGGCCAAGCTCACCGTGGGCAGCGAGTCCTGCTGGGCCGATAGCGCGCTAGTGGCGCCCAGCATGATGATGAGCGATCGCATCAGTCATCTCCCGCCGGTGCGGGGAGTGGAACAGTCAACGTCTTCCGCTCGGCCCGACGCGCGGCGACGGTGCGGATCGCGACGAAGAAGACCGGGGTCAGGAAAATGCCGAAGGCGCTGACGCCGAGCATGCCCGAGAACACCGCCACACCCATTGCGTGCCGCATCTCGGCCCCGGCGCCGGTGGCCAGGACGAGCGGAACGACGCCCATGATGAACGCGAACGACGTCATGAGAATCGGTCGGAGACGGAGCCGCGCCGCTTCGAGGGCCGCGGGGACAATCGCCATCCCGTTCTGCGTCTCCTGATCGTGCGCGAACTCGACCATCAGAATCGCGTTCTTGCAGGCGAGCGCGATGAGCACCACGAACCCGACCTGCGTGAAGATGTTGCTGTCGCCGTGCGTGAGCAGCACACCGGTGAGCGCGAACAGGAGTGTCATGGGGACGATGAGCACCACCGCCAGCGGGAGCGACCAGCTCTCGTATTGGGCGGCGAGCACGAGGAACGCCAGCAGAATGCAGAGCGGGAACACGTACATGGACGTATTGCCGGCGAGGATCTGCTGATAGGCCAGCTCGGTCCAATCGAAGCTCACGCCGCGGGGCAGAACCTCGCCGGCGATCTGCGCGATCGCGGCCTGCGCCTGACCCGAGCTCACGCCGGGCGCCGGCTGCCCGCTGACCTCGGCGGCCGGGAATCCGTTGTAGTGCGTGACCAGAACGGGACCGTGTGACAAGCGCACCCTGGCCACGGCGCCGACGGGCACCATTCCGCCCGCCGCATTCCGCACCTTGAGCTGCACGATGTCCTCGCCCGACGCGCGATACGGCGCGTCGGCCTGTTCGAGCACCTGAAAGGTTCGGCCGAAGCGATTGAAGTCATTGACGTACTCCGATCCCACGGTCTGCAACGTCTCGAACAGGTCGCCCAGATTGACCCCTTCTCGCTTGGCCTTCTCGCGATCCACGTCGACGTAGAGTTGCGGGACGTTGATCTGGAAGGTCGTGAAGGCGCCCGCGAGTGCTGGCGACTGAGACGCCTTCGCGATCAGCGCGTGCGTGGCCAGATTCAACGTGGAATCGCCGAGTCCCGCTTTGTCTTCGACCTCCAGCTTGAACCCGCCGATCTGACCGAGGCCGCTCACGGAGGGAGGCGGAAAGACCGCGACGAAGGCGTCCCGAAGGCTCGCGTATCGCTGACTCATCTGCTTCGCGACGTTGAGCCCGTACAGGTCCCGCCGCTTCCGTTGGTCGAACGGCTTGAGCACCATGAACGCGATCCCCGAGCTCGCGCTGCTCGAAAATCCATTGACCGACAACCCCGCGAAGCCGAAGACATGGTCGACCGCCGGGTTCTCGAGCGCCATGCGCACCATGCGATGCACGACCGAATCCGTTCGATCGAGCGACGCGCCGTTCGGCAGCTCGACGACCGCCACGAGATACTGCTTGTCCGCCGTGGGAATAAAACCGGACGGAACGTGCTCGAACGCGAACACCGTGAGGGCGAGCAATCCGACGTAGACGACGAGCACCCCACCCTTGCGGCCGATGAGCCGCCCCACGCCGTGTTCATACCGCTCCGCACCAGTGGTGAAGGCGCGGTTGAACCGGCGGAAGAACCAACCGGCGACGCCGTCGATGAGCCGCGTGAGCCGATCCGGCCGGGCGCCGCGCGCGGTGAGCAGCAACGCGGCGAGCGCGGGCGAGAGCGTGAGGGAGTTGAACGTCGAGAGGATCGTGGCGAACGCAATCGTGAGCGCGAACTGCCGGTAGAACTGGCCCGTGAGCCCGCTGATGAACGCGATCGGTACGAACACGGCGCACAGCACGAGGCAGATGGCGACAATGGCGCCGCTCACCTCGGCCATCGCCTTGTGGCTCGCATCGCGTGGGCTCATCCCCTCCTCGATGTGGCGCTCGACGTTCTCGACCACCACGATCGCGTCGTCGACCACGATGCCGACCGCCAAGACGAGCCCGAACAGGGAGAGCGTGTTGATGGAGAACCCGGCCGCGAGCATGACGGCGAACGTGCCCACGATCGACACGGGCACCGCGGCGAGCGGGATGATCGACGCACGCCACGTCTGAAGAAAGACGATCACGACCAGCGCCACGAGCCCGATCGCGATCAAGAGCGTGCGGACCACGTCGGCAATGGATTCGAGGACGAACGGCGTGGTGTCGTAGGCAATGCGGTAGTCGAGCCCAGGAGGGAAATTCTGCTTGAGCTCGTCCATCGTCTTCAGGATGGTGCGCTGGAGCTGCACCTGGTTGGTGCCCGGACTCTGGAAAACGCCCAAGGCCACCGTCGGCTCATTGTTGACCGTGTTGCGGATCGTGTAATCCCCGGCCCCCAGCTCGACGCGGGCGACGTCGCGCAGGTGCGTGACCGCGCCAGTGGAATCGCTCTTCACGATGACGTTCGCGAACTCCTCCTCGGTCGTCAGTCGGCCATGGGCGTCCACGATGAGCTGAAACGCATTGGGACGGTCGACGGGCGGAGCGCCGATGGTGCCCGCCGTCACCTGCACGTTTTGCTCGCGAACGGCGCGCACCACATCCCCGGGCATGAGTCCCCGATCGGCCAGCCGGACCGGGTCCACCCAGATCCGCATCGCGTAGTCCCCGGAGCCGAAGAGGGTGATCTGCCCGACGCCGGGAATGCGGCTCAAGACGTCTTTGATCTGAATTGTCGCATAGTTGCGGAGATACAGATCGTTGTACCGATGATCCGGTGAGACCAGCGCCACGGCCAGCGTCAGATCCGGCGATGTCTTCTGGGTGGTCACACCCAACGTTTTCACGACATCCGGCAGTCGGGGCAGCGCCTGCGCGACGCGATTCTGGACGTCGACCTGCGCCACGTCCGGATTGGTACCGATCGCGAACGTCACTGTGATCGTCAGATTGCCGTTGGCCTGCGAAACCGACTCCAGGTACAGCATGTGCTCGGCGCCGTTGATCTGCTCTTCCAGCGGAGTGGCGACGGTCGCGGCGAGCACGGTCGGATTCGCGCCGGGATACGTGGCCGTGACCTGCACGGTGGGCGGTACCACCTCTGGGTACTCCGCGATCGGCAGCGCAAAGATGGCGATTGCGCCGGCGAGCACCATGAGGATCGCGATCACGCCGGCGAAGATCGGCCGGTCGATGAAGAAACGAGACATGAGTCGAGTCCTGTCGTGAGTGCGTTAGCGCGGCACGCGAGTGTCGGCGGCCGCGGCCTCCGGTTGCGCGACAACTTTCAACCCGGGCCGGACGCGCTGGAGTCCGTCAACGACCACGCGATCGCCCGGCGCGATGCCGCTGGTTGCGACGCGCAGCCCGTTGTCGAGCGGCCCGATCTGGACCACTCGATAGTCGGTCGTGGAATCCGCCTTGACCACGTAGACATATCGCTTGTCCTGGTCGGTGCCGATCGCGCGGTCTTCGATCAACGTGGCTCGGTAGGGCTGACCCGTGACGAGCTGCACGCGGGCGAACAGTCCCGGCGTCAGCCGGCGATCGTGGTTGTCCACCACGGCGCGCACGCGAATCGTGCCGGTCGTGCCGTCGAGCTGATTGTCAACGAAGTCGATCCGCGCCGCGTGCGGGAATCCCGTCTCATCGGCGAGCCCGATTGCCACCGTCCCCCGGTCGCCCGGACCCATGGCGAGATACGACTGCTCGTCGGCATTGAAGTACACGTAGATCGGGTCCTGCGAGACGATCGACGTGAGGGGCGAAGCCGAGACGCCCGTCTGCACGTAGTTTCCCGCCGTGACCGCGGCGCGGCTCACGCGGCCGCTGATCGGCGCGCGAACGACGGTCCACTCGAGATCGAGCGTGGCCGTGTCCATGGCGGCCTGCGCCGCCCGCGTGTCCGCCATCGCCTGCGCGAGCGAGCTCGCACGCGTATCGAGCTCTTCGAGCGCCATCGCGTGGACGGCATAGAGCGTCTCGGCTCGCACGGTCTCGACTTGCGCGAGGTGCACGGCGCTCTGGGCGCGCAGCATCTGCGCACGGGCGCCGGCGAGGGCCGCCTCGTATGGTCGGGGATCGATCACGAACAGTGCGTCGCCGGCTTTCACCTCCGTCCCCTCGCGAAACTCGACGCGGGCGATGTATCCGGAGACGTGGGGGCGGACCTCGACCGCCTGCACGGCGGCGAACTGCCCGGTAAACTCACGCCGGGGTGTTATCATTGCGCTCATGGCCGGCGCCACCGTCACCGTTGGACGCGCCGGTGCAGTCGGCGAGGGATTGCCGTGGCACGCGGCCACGAGCGCGACTAGGAAAACCAGTATGATCGGGCGCATGGGAGGAGGCTACTGACTCCCGCCTCCGTTGCCTATCATTGATTCCTATGAGTCGTACGGATCACATCGTGTTCGTGGTCGATGACGATGCGCGCGTGCGCGACGCCGTGGCGGAGCTCTTGTCGTCCGCGTATCACGAGGTCGAGACGTTCGGATCGGCGGCCGAGTACCTGGCGTTTTCGCGGCCCGATCTGCCGGCGTGTTTGGTACTGGATGTGGAACTGCCGGACATGAGCGGCTTGGAGCTCCAACGCCGGCTCGACTCGGACGAGCATCCCCCGATCGTGTTCCTCACCGGACACGGCGACGTGCCGCGCACCGTGCGCGCGCTCAAGGCCGGCGCCGTCGACTTCCTGACGAAGCCGTTCAGTGATGCGGAGCTCTTGGGCGCGATCGATGCGGCGATCGCGCGGGACCGCGAACACCGTCACGCTCGTGCCGAGCTATCCGCGCTGCGTCAGCGCTGGGACACGCTCACACCGCGGGAGCGCGACGTGTTGCCGCTCGTCGTCGCGGGATTACTCAACAAGGAGGCCGCGGCAACGCTCGGCATCAGCGAGGTGACGCTGCAGATTCATCGCAGCCGCATCTTGCACAAGATGGGCGCCGCGTCACTGGCCGAGTTGGTACGCATGGCCGGACGGCTGGGCATCCCGTGACGCGGCTACGGTGGCCGTCGGCAATGTGAAATGGAACGTGGCCCCGGGTCCTTCGTTGGCGGTCGCCCATAGGCGGCCACCGTGTGACTCGACGATGGATTTGCAGATGGCCAGTCCCATGCCGCTGCCCGTGGGCTTGGTCGTCACGAACGCATCGAAGATCCGATCGCCGTGCTCGGCCGGCAGTCCCACGCCGGTGTCGCTCACCGAGCACCTGAGGTGGCCGGGATCGTCGAGCGCCGAAGAGACGGTGAGCTCGCCACCCGAGTCTTTCATCGCCTCGATTGCATTCAGCGTCAGGTTCAAGAGCACCTGCCGCATCTGGACCCGGTCGGCCGTCATCGGCGGGAGGTTGGGCGTGAGAACCGCGCGGATCGACACGCTCTTTCGTTCCGCTTCATACTGGATCAATGAGAGCACATCACGGATGCCGTCATTCATGTCGGACGGCTCGTGGCGCACGGGTACCTTCTTGTACATAGACCTGACTCGTTCAATGAGCTCATTCGCGCGCGCGCCATCCTCGACAATGCGCTTCACGGACCGGGATACTCCTGTCAGATCCGGTTGATCGCGCCCGAGCCATCGCAACGCCGCGCTGGCGTTCGTCACCATGGCCGTGATCGGTTGGGCGATCTCGTGCGCCAACGAGGCGGTCAGCTCGCCCATCGTGCTCACGCGATTGATATGCGCGAGCTCGGCCTCCAACGCGTGCAGCCGCTCGCGTTCGTGCTCCGCTTGCTTGCGGTCCTCGATGTCGGTCGCGATGCCGCACCACTTCGTGACCTGGCCATGCTGGTCTTTGACCGGCACGACTCGGGAGAAGAACCAGCGATAGGTTCCGTCCGAGCCACGGATACGCAACTCGTACTCCATGGCCTCGCCAGTCGCGAACGCCCTCTGCCAGATGCCGGTCACGCGCTCAATGTCATCCGGATGAACCACCCGCCGCCGTGCATCGACGACGACTTCGTCTGCGTTCAGCCCGTTATAATTCCGCATCCATTGATTCACGAAGCTTCGGGTGCCATCCGGCAAATTGATGAACGCCATCGCCGGAAGAGTGTCCAGGACTTCCCGCGACCGTCGCTCCCGGAGCGTCAACACCCTGACCCGGAGCAGATGGAGTGCCCAGAGAAGGGCAAGCGCCGCGACGGCGATCAGTACTCGGAGTACGATCATCCCGTTGACAATACTGCGATTCGGATCACGGCGGCAGTCTCTTCATGATGGCTGATGCGACGGCCGCCAGCAGCTGCTGGGCGTCGAACGGTTTATGGAAGCAGCCGTGAATGCCCGGGCGGTTGGCGATGGCCTCGCTCGGCAGGTCGCGGGCGGTGATCAGAATCACCGGCAGCTCGGGAAATAATTGATGCACGACCTGCGCGAGCGCGAGGCCATCCATGACTGGCATGCGAATGTCGCTAATGAGACAGTCGGTATGCGCGAGGTCGCACGCGACCAGCAGCGCCCCTGGAGACGGGAACAAGCGGACGCTGTAGCCCGCCGATTCGAGGAGGTTCTCCAGGGACTCCAGCACGCGAGGGTCGTCGTCGACGACGGCTACGACGTGGGTCATGTGATCCCGAGTCGCCCGGCCATCCGCACCAGGTCGGCGAGCGACCCGGCGTGCATCTTGTGCAGCACATTGCGGCGGTGAATCTGCAGGGTCACCTCGCTGATCCCGAGCGCCAATGCCGCTTGCTTGTTGAGCAGGCCCCGCACCATAAAGGGGAAGACCTCACGCTCCCGCGGCGTGAGCGCCGACCATCCGCGTCCCAGCATCGCCAACTCGGCGCGCTCGCGGCGCGCGGCGCAGTCTCGCGCGATGGCCGTATCGATGGCGGCCAGAAGATCCGCGTCGCGGAATGGCTTGGTCAGGAAGTCGACGGCCCCCGCCTTGAGCGCCCGCACGGAGCGCGGCACATCGGCATATCCGGTGAGGAAGACAATCGGCGGATGCGCATCCGTGGCGAGGCGATGCTGCAGATCGAGGCCGTTGACGTCCGGGAGCTCGAGGTCCAAGACCAGACAGGCCGGCCCATCGGGCCGCGGAAACGCGAGGTATTCGGTCGCCGAACCAAAGGTCATGACCGTGAACTGCGCGGACGACAGCAATTCCTCGAGCGCCTCGCGGACGCGCACGTCGTCATCGACCACATACACGCATGTCAACATGATGCATGCTCGCCCGCGGGGGCGGACGGCGCTATCACGTCTTTCCATTACGTCCACGCCTAACAGAAACCTGTAATGGGTCGAGGTGCCGGTTCGCGCTAGTCTGATCATCGGAGGAACCACCAATGACCCGAGACGACTGTCCCGACGCGACGTTCGAGCGGGAAGCGCTGTGCTGGTTCGATGACCTCTTCCGGTTTGCGATGGCCCTGATGCGCGATCGCGAAGACGCGGAGGATCTGGTCCAGGAAACGTATCTCCGCGCCTTCCGGTCATGGCACACATTCCAGCCGGGCCGGAGCGCCCGGCGCTGGCTGTTCGCCATCTGCTATCACCGGTTCGTGCGGATGAAACAGCGCGCGCGCCGCCCGTTCGACCGCGACGCGGCGTCGCTCGACTCGATGCAGGATCTGATCAGCGTGGCCGACGGCGGGCCGCGCGATGAGCAGCTGCTGACCCGTGTGGATGTCAAGGGCGTGCTCTGGAACGCGATCGATCGGCTCTCGGAACCCTATCGGTCCGCGCTCATCCTGGTCGACATCGATCAGCAGAGCTACGAGGCCGCGTCGATGATTCTCGACATCCCGATCGGTACGCTCCGATCGCGTTTGTTCCGTGCGCGACGATTCTTACGGCCGGTCCTGGCGCCGTACGCGCGCGACTTGGGCTTTTCCTCCGTCAACGCTGAGTAACCCATGCGTACGTGGATCTTGGTCTTCATGCTGATCGCCCAGCAACCGGCGACGGCCGATTCGCAGGCGGCGCCGGAGGCCGCACAACAAACTCCGGAGCAACTCCAACAGCTCGTGGCGCCGATCGCTCTCTACCCGGATGCGCTCGTGGCGCAGATCCTCACCGCGTCCACCTATCCGGCCGAGGTTGTCGAAGCCGACCGCTGGATGCAGCAGCATTCGGACCTTAAGGGCGATGACCTCGGCAACGCCGTGAACGATCAGTCCTGGGATCCGAGCGTGAAGGCCCTCACGCAGTTCCCGTCGGTCCTCACGAACATGGACAAGAACATCGCCTGGACGTCATCACTCGGCGACGCCTACGTCAATCAACAGTCCGACGTGATGACCGCCGTGCAGGTGATGCGTCAGCGTGCCCAACAGGCGGGCAACCTCGCAAGCGATGCGCAAGAGCAAGTCACGACGGAAGACAGCACGATCGTCATCCAGCCCACGAACCCCGACGTCGTCTATGTCCCGGCCTATGACCCGTGGACCATCTACGGCGACCCGTTTCTCGTCTATCCGGGTTGGGTTGGAGTACCTGGCATCTTTTACGACGGCTCCGGGTTCGCATGGGGTGTAGGCGTCGGCATCGGCCTCGGCGCGTACGGTGGTTTCGGCTGGGGCTGGCACCACTGGGACGCCGACTGGCACCACCACGGTGTGGGCTTCGATCATCGACCCTACGTCTCGCGCAGCACGACGTTCCTCAACCGGCGCGGCGTCGTCAATCGAGCCCCGCCCGTATTCGATCACCAAGCCGCGCGCGGTTTCGCGCAGCCGCGCGACATGGCCCGTGGAGGCACGCGGTCCGGCGCCTTCAGTGGCTTTGGACATGGTGGAACGACCCGGGGCTTCTCAGCGCAGGGCCACGCCAGCTCCGGTGGCGGCTTCCACGGCGGCGGACACCATTAACCCGATCAGGAGATAACGACCATGACTCGCATATACGCGAGCGTCGGTTGCGTCGCGCTCGTCACACTCACAGCGTCGATCGCCGCGGCCCAAACCACGTTCCCTTCGGCCCAAGACGCCGCTCAGGCGCTCGTGACCGCCGTGCAGCACGATGACCGGCGGGCTCTGGCGGACGTGCTCGGCGACCCCGATCTCATTTCCACCGGCGACAACAGTCAAGACGAGACCGACCGGCGCAAGTTCGTCGAGAAATACCAGGAGATGCATCGCCTGACGCGGGAGGCGGACGGCACGACGGTGCTCTATGTCGGCGCCGAAAACTGGCCTTTCCCCGTGCCGCTCCGGTACAAATACGGCCGCTGGTCATTCGATGCGGCCATCGGGCGACAGGAGATACAAATGCGGCGAATCGGCGAGAACGAGACGAAAGCCGCGCAAGTGTGCCAGGAGTTGGTCGAGGCGGAGAAGGAATACCTGGCGACCATGGGGCATTATGCTCGCCAGTTCGTGAGCGACAGCGGCCAGCACAATGGCCTGTACTGGGAAGACCAAGAGAGCCTCCGCAGCCCAATCGGTCCACTCCTCGCGCAGGCCGGCGCGGCGCATGACCCGACGCCATTCCACGGCTACTACTATCGTATGGTGAGCGCCAAGGGTGGGGCGGTCTCCTTCATCGCGTATCCTGCCGAATACCGGTCCTCAGGCGTGATGACGTTCTTCGTTGGCCTCGATGGAGTCACGCATCAACGGGACCTTGGGCCCCACACCAAGCAGATCGCCACGACGACCGCTCAGTAGGAAAATGGCGCATCGCCCTCCAGCATTCGCATGGCCAGCGTCGGCTCCGCGCCGTGCTCCCACCACTTCTCCGCGCGAAACGCGACGCGATACCTCAGGGGACCGCCATCGGGCGCCTCGATGCGCTCGATGGGGCGCGGGATGCACACGAACTCCGTCTCGATGAAGTTGCTCGTCGCGCGAACGACCGAGTACCCGTGACCGCCCATGTCCACGAACGATGCGTGCGGCGCGTTGTCGGGGTTCGAGAGCGCACGCGCCTTGGCGACGTCGCCGCTCTTGGCGTACTCGAGGCATGCGCGCACGCCGTGCCGCAACAACATGTTGAAGGTCGGCTGCAGCCGGTCGTCGTGCGGACCCTGGCAGACATACAGGTTGTGCAACGGATGGTCTTTAGGGATGACGTGCTCGTATGCCTCGATAACGCCTACTGCTGAAATCGAGCCGGTGACGAAGCTGACGCCGACGGGCGTGAACGGTTTGGGCGGCAGCGATGTGGCGGCGAGCCCCGCCCAGAAGCTGTGGCGGTCACCGGCGCAGGTGACGAAGCCGGTGATCCCGTGCGTTCGGACGAGATCGTAGATCTCGCCCTTCTCCAAGTAGGCCGTGCTCCAATCCTGAAAAGGTGACTGCGCGTAGCCCGCCCCCGGCCACGGCTTCGTGAGGCCCGCCGGGAGGTTCTGCAGATCAGCGCGTGCCTCGAGCGGCGCGGTCGTGTTGCACCACACTTTCCATGTCGCTTTCGACTGGCGCAGCCGCTCGACGAACCACGCTTTCTGGTCGGCGCCGAGCACCGTTTGCGCCGGGTGATCCTTCCAGAAGTTGTCGATCTCGACGTCGCCCACGCGGATGGTCGCCGGCGGCTGGCCGTTGTTGTACGTCTTCCCCGCATCCAAGATCTCCAGCACTTCGATCGGAAGAAACTCGGGGAAATCGTCGCTCGACAACTTCCGGGCCTCAGGCCGCACGGTCGGTTCCTCCGACCGGTAACTCCGCTGATCGGTGACGATCAGCTCGACGTTCTTGCCCCAGGTGAACGCGCGATACCCTCGCAAGCTGCCGACCGCCGCGACATTGTTCGGATCGATACCAAAGCCATGCTCGTCGAAGCGATCAACCGGCGCATCGACGACCGTCGGCGGGTCGAATCGCTCGAGCGACGGTCCACTCGATTTCACGAAGCGGCCGGGCTGGAACTCGAAGAACGCTTGGTTGGCCGCCAGCTTGCGCGTCTGCCTGGGCAGATTCTTGCCCCCGAAGACTTGGACCGACTGCCAGCCCAGCCAACTGAACTCGTGGTTGTCCCACATGTTCACGAACGGCCACCGGGCACGCGCATCCTGAATGTCGGGATCGCGCAAGTATCCGCGATACGCGGCGCGATAGTCGCCGACAGACGTCGGGACGTGGAAGTCCTGGATCTTCTCTCCGGTCGGATAGCGTACGACATCCCGCACGCGGCGGTCGTAGCGCGTGGACCGATCCTCCGGATACCAGACGATCTCGTAGATGAAGTCGCCCAAATGGATGATGAAGTCGATGCGGTCAGCGTCCGGAGCGCGCTCGTCCTCATAGATCATCCGCCGGTAGGCGTTCTGCGCGCCGTCGTTCACACTCTGACAGGACACGAACACGAATCGAACCGGCCGTGGATCGTCGACGGCCGGCGCGGTGATCGTCCGGCCGACTCGACTGCCGTTGCCATCGACGTCCGTGAACCGGTACCAGTAGACGGTGGCCGGCGCCAAACCACCGACGAGCGCGCGACCCGTCCAGTCCGATGCCGCCGACACCACCGCGGCACCCGTCGCCACGATGTGCGTGAACTGCTCGTCCAGCGCGACCTCGACTCGCAGCCGGGCGCTCGCGCGACTGTCGCTATAGGGGCGACGAGTCCAGAGAATGACGCTATGGTGGTCAGGATCGCCGGAGGCCACACCTTCAGGGAAGAGGTCGCGGCGTTCGTGCCACGCGACTGGTCCGTCGAATACGGACGTCCGGCCCAGTACCGCCGTCGCACCGAGGGCGGTGGCGAGCCGGACGAACTCGCGCCTGGTGATCTCGTCGATGCTTTTCATAGGGATAGTGCCGTGAACCTAACGAACGGTGATCCGTCTTGCATTCTCAACGTCGCGTTTGGGCAAAAGCCCGTTGCGCGTGCACCGACTCCGCTGTCAGTCGATCGCGCGCGTCACCGTGACTGCCGCGATCGGGACGACGGGGAGCGCGACGAGACGGTCTTTGGCGATGGTCACGGCCGCTGCACAGGAACAGGAGTCGAGACACGCACACGGCTGCGAGTGGTGTCGCGAGTGATCGTGCGGCGCCGCCGGCATGCCCGGCATCGGCGGCATTGTCTCTCGCGCGCTGTCCTGCGCCATGCATGAGCGCCGACAGGAGCCGATGCACGATCATCGCAGAATCTTATTGGCCATCCACCGAGTACGCGAGCAGCACGTTCCCTGGCATCCCGCCCCACTGCGCGTACCCGGACTTGATGAACACCATGCCGTCGGCGATCACCGCGCCGCCGGCATCGAGCGATCCGCCGTGGGCTGTCGTGCCGTCGACGGTGTGCTGTGCGGTCGCGGTGTTCGCATCCCAGATGATCGCGCCGTCGCGCGCCGAGTAGGCGCGCAGGTGACCGTCGACCGACCCGGAGAAGATCACGCCGGGAATCATCGAAAGTGCGGCGGACTGCGCGGGACTGCACGGCGAAACGGCGCCGCACGGCACGGGCGCGGCTTGCCACACGATCGAGCCGTCGCGCACGCGAAGCGCGGTCAGGCCGCCACCCTTTGTCGGGTCGGGCGCGAGCCTCAACCCGGCCGGCGACGTCGAATCCCGAACGCCGCTGATGGCGAGGCCGGACAGCGCGACGTACATCGTGCTGTCGTCGGCCGCCGAGCCCCACTGGCTGCCGCCGAACGTTCCACCGGGTCCCGCACGCGTCTGCCAGAGGATCGTGCCATCGTGATCGGGATCGACGGCGTGCACCATGCCGGATTTCTGGCCGATCACGAGCGCCCGTTTTCCATCGCCCAGGGAGACGAGTATCGGCGGCTGGCCGAAGTCGTAATCCGGTCCTTTGTCCGTGGGGCAATTGACCTTCCCTGGCGTAGCGCAACTCACGTTCGTCGCATCATTCGTGGTGAATTGACGCGACCAGCGGATGCGTCCGGTCTTCATGTCGAGCGACACGATCGCGTCGCTCGTCTCGCTCGCCGGATCCGAGTAGTTGTCGCCGGTCGCGACGTAGAGCGCGTGCTGATGGTCATCGAGCGTCGGCGATGACCAGATGGCCGCGCCGGACGGGCCGTTGCGCAGAATGCCGGCGCTGTTCACCCCGGTGGGAGCCGGCGGCGCCGTGATGGTGAACGTCTTCCACACGCGCGTCCCGTCCACCGCTTTGAGCGCGACGACACTTCCGCGAAACGTGCAACACGCATAGGTCGGCTGGCCGGCCAACAGCTCCTCGTACGACGACACCGTGACGTACAGAACGCCATCCGACAGCGCGGGCGTGGCGGTAATGATCGCGGCGCGGTGATCGTCCACCCGCACGTTCCAGCGCAGGGCACCGGTGATCGCGTCGAGTGCGTACACCTGTCCGGTCAGATCACCGAAGTACGCCATCGGCCGCCCGTCCGCGGATCCAACCGCGATCCCTGAGCGCACGGTCGACGGCGCCCGGTATGACCAGTGCGTGCATCCGGTCTTTGCATCCAGTGCCCACACGTCGCCGGTTTCGTTGGCGACGAAGACCCACCCTCCGGCCACCGTCGGATGCGCCCGCGCGTTGGCGACGCCACCGAGGGAAAATGCCCACTTGAGGGCGAGTTTGGGGACATCGGTCGCGGAGAGGCCGGCGCCCACGCTCTGGAGTCGGCGATTCGAACCATCCGGGCTCCAACCAGGCCATGCGCCCTCAGCGTCGTCGAGCGCGAACGCGGGAGCGGTGCCATCGCACATCATTGGCGCGTGAACAGCGGACGGCGGTGCGGCGCTGATCGTACGTGCGGCGGCGATCTGCAGCATGCCGGCGGCGAACACCGGCCAGCGGGGAGGCATGATCGGGGGTCGGTAAGAGTGTCGAACGCTGTGTAGGCATTCTGCTCTACGCCGTCCCGCGTCAGGATGTTTCGTGCTAAATTCGAACAGTGCAGCCGTACGACTTCGGCGCGCTCGCGCTCCGGCTCATCATCTCGACCGACTTCCTCACCAGCGGGTGGAGCACGGTGAAGGACCCCGTCGGGCGCGGCAAGCTCAACGGCTTGCCGCCGGCATTCATGATGTTCATCGGGGTCGCTGAACTAGCCGCCAGCGCCGGACTGATCTTCGGCGTGCTCGCGCGCTGGGCCGCGCTGGGACTGATCCTCATTATGGCCGGCGCCATCCAAAAGAAAATCTTCGTCTGGCACACGGGCTTTTGGGGCAAAGACGGCTACGGCTGGCACTACGATCTGACGCTCGTGACGATGAACCTCATGATCGCGTTGGCCGGCCCCGGCCAACTCTCGCTCTGGCCGTAGCCGGTCTCCAAACTCAGGGCGCGATCGTGAATGCGCTCACCATGTGGTGTTCGGCGTGCGACTTGCCGTCCGGAGCACCCGCAAAGCAAATCAACTCGTAGCGACCCGCTGTGAGCTGCATCGGCCACAGTACCGTGGTGCCCGCGTCCATCTCCGCGACGCCGCCGATCGGCCGCGCGGGCGGTGGGCCAGTCCGGTGGCGCTCCCAGGCAAGAACATCGGCGGTGGACTTGCCCGGAGCCAAGCGGATGAGAATCAACATGTGACGCTCGGCGCCGATATTCCGGACGAGCGCCATGTGCGCTCCAGCCGTGAGCGGATGCGACAACGCGAATCCATACTCGCGCATGTCGATCGTGACGTCGGCATGTGGCATGGCGGCGGTCGACGGACCGGTCGACGGGCCCGTCACGACCAGTGTGCGCATCATTCCCTTCATCGCGTGCGGTGTCCCGTGCGCATCGGGGACGCCACAGATCACAATGTATGACCCCGCCGGGACATCGAGGGTGACTGACGCATCGTCACCCGGAGCCACCGCCGCAACGCCGCCCAACTCGGCCGCCCACGGCGTGGGTTGGCGCGCATCTATCGCATGGGCGACGTCGGACAGCGTGTGTCCGTCCGTCAATCGGACGAGACCCACCTCGTGAAAGTCCTGTCCCGCGTTACGGAGTCGAATCGTGATCGGCCCCGCGGCGACGGTGTCGGACGCCTCAAAGGCGTAGTCGCGCGCGGTTATCGCCAGAACGGTCGGGTCGCGGGGCACACGGTGCCAGACGAGCAAGCCGCTCGCAAGACGAGGCTGGCAGGGATCGCTGATCGCCTGGAGCGTCAACACCGTGTCGGTCGCTGACCAGAGATACTGACCCGGGCCGGCGTCGGCGCAGGCCGGGGATTGGTCGGCGACCCAGACCGTGTCGGCATGCGTCCGGACTGATCCCTTCCATTCGGCCGTCGGCATGACCATGTCCGTGGATCCATCAGCGGCCACGGTGATCGTGGCAGGACCGGAGCGAAACACTCCGGTTGGTAACGACATCGGTGATTGACTGTGCGCTGGGACGGCAATCGCGGTTGCGACGAGAAGCGCCAGCAGGCGTTGTGGGGTCGACATGGACGCACCCTAACGCCCGGGCATCTCCCCACCGTCTCTTCGCCGACAGACGGGGAAGAGACGGCCCGTGGCCTGAGTTCTGCCTAGGATGTCGACCAGGCCACACTAAAAACGGGACGCTCGCACATGCTGATCATCATCCTGATCCTACTCTTGTTGCTCGTTGGCGGTGGAGGCTACTACATGGGCCCCGGCGTCGGCTACTACGGCGGCGGCGTCATCGATCTGATTTTGTTAGTAGTGATCCTCTACCTGCTGTTCGGCAGAGGCCGCACGCGGCTGTAGCAGGACGCTATTTGACGATTGTGTCTGTTGCTGCGTTGAAGCGCAGAACCTTGCGCCGTTCTTTTTCCGCTCGTTCGCCGAGAAACGCGCCGATGCCAGCGAGCGAGTCGACGTGATCGCACAGGATGCGAAACGTCGCGAGGATGGGCACGGCCAGGAGCACGCCCGGCACGCCCCAGATGAATCCCCACAACGCCAGCGAGACGAAAATCACCACGGGATTGAGCGTGAGCTGCCGACTCATGAGTAACGGCGTGGCCACGTTGGCTTGGATCACGTTGATGGCGACGTAGACACCCGGCACGAGCAGCGCATGCGCCGTGCTATCGAACGACGAGAGGCCCGCGACGGTCAGGAGCGCCACCATACTCAACATCCCGATGTACGGCACGAACTCGGCGAGCACGACCAACACTCCCCACAACACGGGGTTCGACATGCCGACCACCGCGAGCCCCGCGGCGACGGCCGCGCCCTCCGTCACGTTGATCGCCGTCAGCACGAACAGGTAGCCGGAGATGGATGACTCCATCTCGCGCGCGATCGCAATCGCTTTCTCGCGATCCGCGAATCGTGGGATGACTTCGATGATCTTCTGCAGAAAGAGGTCACCAACGGCGAGCAGCGCGTAGAGCAAGATCAGCGTTTCGCCAAGACCCAAGGCGATCGCACCGGTCGTCCCGTAGAGAGCGGTGGACGCCCGCGATGGTTGTACCACGACCGCGCCCCGCGTGGGCGCATTCCGCGCGCTCGTGATTTGATCGACGAGGCGCGTGACTTGATCCACC
>Ga0210393_10001678_pt1 | contig 18428 bp, 16 predicted proteins | sample IncBWC27OmetaG_FD_160068 | JGI IMG/M metagenome (GOLD analysis project Ga0210393, IMG submission 160068) | Forest soil microbial communities from Barre Woods Harvard Forest LTER site, Petersham, Massachusetts, United States - Inc-BW-C-27-O ... | reverse complement strand
GGCGAGCAGCCCCAGACGCTTGGTTTGAGCTGTTCCGGCCACCTTTGATGCCCAGATGTGGACAGCCCGGGAGCTGCGGAGGCACCAGTCGGGTCCGAGCCATCAAAGGATCATGGTCAACGACCGCGCGGCTCATGCATCGCTCGCGTTGGGGGCTCAAGAGGACGGCGTCATCGAGGGCGAATTGCGGCGATGAATTACGATGCTGAAAGAATGCACAAATCATGACGTGACAATCATTTCCGAATTGTCACGTTCACAAAGGGCTTCTAGGTGTTTTCTCTCTCAGGTGGGCTCTTTTTTTGTTGACTCGCAGATCTTCATCGATTCTTATCGCATCTTCGGCGAGAAGGTCAGGATTTATAACTCCATGCTGTCGAAGTAGTTGTGCTGGTTTTTTACCAGACGCTGGGTCATTGGGTTGTCTCTCAACAAGAAGGAGACGGTTCATGCTACGGCAGAGGAAATCAGGGTTTACACTGATCGAATTGTTGGTGGTGATTGCCATCATCGCCACCCTAATTGCGCTTTTATTGCCAGCAGTGCAAGCAGCGCGGGAGGCGGCGCGTCGCACCCAATGCCGAAACAATCTGAAGCAGATGGCGCTCGCGGAGCACAACTACCACGACATCAACAAGGTCTTCACCCCCGCGCTTGATTTCCGGTGGGGCGATTTTACGCCGGCTGGCCCTTGCTTCTGCACGGGCGTCATCTGCATCGGTTGTCTAAACGAGCACTTTGCCGAAGAGCGATTGCTGCCGTTCGTAGAGGCGAACAACGTTTACAGGAGGATCTGTTTCAACAGTCCGATGTTTCCGCCCTGCTGCGAGCACCCCACCAAGATCTACTGTTGCTTCAGTTGCCTCTGGAACAACCCGTGCTTGGGCCTCAACACCCACGTCGGCCCGTACCCTGGCAAGAACATCACAAATCCCTGCCTCGATCCGTGCGCCGCGACGCGTCCTGGAGCGGCGGTGATTCCGGCGTACGTCTGTCCGTCTGCGCCGCGCGTCAATAACCCCTTCGTCGAGACGGTCTCACTTTCCTGCAAGTGCTACTACGGCGGCTGTTTCTTTACGGGCCAAAAATGTGCCTTCCCTCCCATGTTGGCCGGTGCCAGCGACTACGAGCCGTCGGGCGGCTATGCCTCCACGACCGTCAACTGCCTCAACTGCAAATGTCTCGTGAACAAAGTCTACCTGCCGCTCGGCGGGGCCTATCTGTATCAAAACTGCGATCAGCCCGAGATTAATCGTCTGGGGCCCATCAGCGTCTGGGAAAGTGGCGTGCCGATCGACAATATCACGGACGGCACCTCGACCACGGTGCTGTTCGCTGAAGTTGCGGGACGTCCCGATTTCTGGGTTCGCGGTGTCAAGATGACTCGCGCGCAGATTCCCGATCCCTCCACCAGTCCTGGCCACGTGCCCCCCGTCAACTGGGGCGGTTGCTGGGCCTGCACGGACAACGTTTTCGCCACGTCGGGCGGGACGAACTACCAAGGTATCCCCTTCATTTACACGTTTAACTCCGGGGCGCCCGTTTGCTTCCTCAACTGCATCAACGTCGGCGGTCTCAATTGGTACGCGTTCCATCCGGGCGCGGTTGGCATCGCGCTGTGTGACGGGTCCGCTCGCATGATCAGCGAGAACACCAGTCTCACGGTGCTTTGCCGTATCCAGTCGTACCGCGGCCACAAGCCCGTGACCGACAGCAGTTTCTAGAAGCGACGTCCAAAGCCCGCTCGGGCTTCTCGATGACCTCTTTCATCGTCGGATCCAGGCCGGAATGGAAAACTCCATTCCGGCCTGGGCCGATCGTGAACCGCCCGTCTTCCGGAGACCGACGCATGTGTTCCCTCGCGCGCCGCGCGGCATCACCCCCATGTCTTGTCGCACTGTTCATTCTGCCTATCGCCCTCGCAGGATGTGCCCCTCAAAAATCCGAATCGGAAGCCATCGATCGGTTTTTCAAAGACAATCCGAAAGCCAAGCGGGAGACGGTCGCCAAGTTTGCCGGGCACGTGACCGTCGACGGGCAGCCCCCTGAAAAGGGGTCGACTCGTTTATTCATCCTGCTCAACGATCCGCAGCACCTGCAGAAGCTGCCGACGCGATTCATGCAGGTCGCCGACGATGGGAGTTTCGAGTTTATGACCTACCTGGCTGGGGATGGCGTCCCAGTCGGCAAGTACGTCGTCGAATTTGTGCAACTCCACCCTCCCCGCGGCGGCCGTCAGAGACAGGGTGGCGGTATCGGAAGAACCTTTGTTGGGCCCGACGTGCTCAAAAACCTCTACAACGATCCGGAGAGGAATCAACAGCAGGACGAAAAAACATTCGTAGTCAACGTCGAAGCTCCCGGCCGCACCGACTACGACTTCAATCTGGCGGTCGCTGGAAAGGACCCCGTGATCGCGCCAGGAAAATACGCGGCGACAACTGTGCCCGGCCAGTGAGTTATCTGGTTGACTCATCCGGCCGCAAAAGGGCCGCGTCAAAAAACGTGCCCCTCCTGGGGGCCGTTTTTCGTCAGCGTGAGGATCTCGGGGCCGGTTTCGGTCATCAGGAGCGTGTGCTCGAACTGTGCCGACAGGCTGCCGTCTTTGGTGCGCACGGTCCATTTGTCGTTGTGGTCGAGCACGGTTTCCCACGTGCCGACGTTAAGCATCGGCTCGATGGTGAAACAGACGCCGGGCGGAATCACTTCGCTCACGTTGCTGGGGTGAGGAAAGTGCGGGATGCCTGGGTCCTGATGAAATTGGCGGCCGATGCCGTGCCCCTGGTATTCCCGGACCACTTGGAAGCCCTTGGCGTGGGCGTGGTCAGCGATGGCCTCTCCGATGTCGATGACGCGGCCATTGGGTTTGATCGCGCGGATGCCCAGGAACAGACAGTCGAAGGTCACTTGGACGAGCCGTCGGGCCGTGTCTGAGACCTTGCCGATCAAGATCGTCTCGGATTGATCGCCGTACCAGCCCGCCACAATCGTCGTCAGGTCGACGTTGATGATGTCGCCGTCGCGTAGCGCCGTGTTGTCGGGAATGCCGTGGCAGACGACTTCGTTGATACTCGTGCAGACGCTCTTGGGAAATCCCTGGTAGCCGAGGCAGGCCGGGATGTGGCGGTGATCGAGCGTGTAGTCGTGAACCAGGCGATCGAGCTGGGCGGTCGTTACGCCGGCGACGACCTGGGGGCGAATGAAATCCATGAGCTGCGCATTGAATCGTCCCGCGGCGCGCAGTCCTTCGCGCTCGGTTTCGTCATAAATCGGAACAGTGGGGACCGATCGCTTTCGACGCACGACGCTTTGCTCGGGATCCTGTTTCTTGCGCCGATTTCTTTATGATGGCGCTGGAAGGAAAAATCGCCCGGACGCAGTTTTCACAATTGTCGTGATCGCGGCGGGGAAGTTCAACTCGTCTTTTCTCTTCAAGGAATCCGATCGTTCGTGACGCCACGCGGCTCCCGCAAGCAGAAGCAAACGACCCTGATGGGCAGCCATCAGCGGTGCTGGATTTGGGGACGCCTGCCCGTGATGGAGACATTGCGCGCGGGACGCTGGCGGCCGCTCGAAGTTCGCCTCGACGAGCGCCTGGCAGCCGAGGAGCGCGACGAAGCCTTCGCTCAGGCGGAGCGCTTGGGCGCCGACGTGTCGCTGTTGTCCGGCGCGGCCCTGGCTCGTCTCTGTCATTCGGAGGAGCATCAAGGTTATGTCGCCAAGATGCCGCCATTTCCGTACGATGCGCCGGTCGAATTGTTGAACAGCCCGTCTCACCCGCCTTTTTTTGTGCTGTTGGATGCGATCCAAGATCCCTTCAATTTCGGGGCCATTCTGCGCAGCGCGGACGCCTTTGGTGTTGATGGCATTTTTGTCGGAGCTGCTCACCAGGCCGACGTTTCGAGCCTGGTCGTGCGGGCGTCTTCGGGAGCAGTGAATCACGTCCGCCTGGCGCAGGTTGAGGATCTCGGAGAGTGGATCGTGCGGCTCCGAGTCGAGGGTGTGTACGTCGTCGGCAGCGCGCCGACCGCCAAGCGAGACGTCGCGCAGGCCGATTTCCGCAAGCCGACCGCGCTGGTGTTGGGAAATGAGGCGACGGGGATTCGGCCCCAGATTTTGGAACTCTGCGACGAACGGGTGGCGATCCGCCAGCAGGGACGTGTCGGCTCGTTGAACGCAGCTGTGGCGGCCGGAGTCTTGTTCTACGAAGTTTCCCGACAGCGGGCGAAACGCGGTCGCGACTCGTAAATCGTCGCAGCTCTTAAGAAACCCCGCCCGGCGCGCAGTGAGTGTCGAGTCGCTGGGGAACTTTTTCCCGACCGCTGACGTCTACTTTTGCAGTGCAGATCGGGTTCAGCCGTTTCGGCGTCATTTCTTGCCCGTCTCTCTTGCCGAAGGAGCGTTGCCATGCGCAGCCCCATGCTCTTCGCGTCGTTTGCTTGCGTTCTCGCGATCGCTTGCAGCCATGCGGTTGCCCAGTCGGATCACCCGTCCAATCCTAGGACTCAACTAACGGGAGTCACCGATTACATCGTGGGCGAGCCCATTCGGCACAAGAATCTCACCATCTTTCCTGTCTTGTCTAAGGTCGAGCGGAAGGGCGATCGTTACACCACGCTCGACGAAGGTCTGCGGGCTGGCACGGTCCAAGTCATCGAAGTCGGCTCAACTCCCTCCGACGATCCGCAAGTTGCACCCGCCGCACAACAGGGGCAAGCGGTCCAACAACCAGGGAATGCCCCAGCTCACCCGACCGCGATTGCTCAAGGTGGGCCGCAGGCGGCGAACGCGCGAGCGCAACGGGTACAAGCAAACTTTCGGCCCATTGAGGATGACGGGAACCAAGTCAACCAGTTAATGGTGGTCAACAAATCGGGCAAGCCGCTGTACCTTATGCCGGGGGAAGTGATCGTTGGCGGAAGTCAGGATCGGACGATCGGCACGGAAATGACCATTGCCCCGACCGGCAAGCCAGTTCCGATCGATGTCTTCTGCGTGGAGCACGGCCGGTGGCACGCCCGTGACGACGCAGAATCGACCTCTCTCTATGTGGCGCTCCAGAATTCGCCCGCGAAAGCTAAGCAACTGGCGGCCGAGGCGCGTAAAGGGTATTTCGCCGACACCGCGGCGCCGCTCAGCAAGGCAGCACGCGTGGCGGTCCAATCCGACAAAAGTCAGCAGGCCGTGTGGGACAACGTGGCAAAAAACAATGCCGCCCTCAGCGTCGATTCCGATTCGGGCACGTTCACGCGGTCGTACGTCGACGGGCGCGTGAAGGCCGAGTTGGAACCTTACACGACCGCACTGACTGCGAAGGTCGCCGGGCAGAATCAAATCGTCGGCGCGATCGTGGCGATCAACGGCAAGATCGAGTCGTTGGACGTCTTCGAGTCGACTCCGCTGTTTCGCAAGCTGTGGCCAAAACTGCTGAAGAGTTACGCTCTCGACGCCGTCAGCACTGTGGCCGCTGTAAAACCTGCGGGCAAGGACAGCAAGATGTCCAAAGTGCAAGCGCCCGGCAAGGAATCGACGGTCGCCGACGCGTCTAGATTTTTGAACAAGGTGCTGGCGGGAGCCGTGCGCGATAAACAGACCAAGGCGGGGCTGGTGACCATCCATCGCGAGGCAGACGGCGCGAAGAGCTACTCGGCCGGTGGCGGAATGGGAGGCGCGCCCATCCACGCGGCGGGATTCGCCCCCTGAATCATACTCGGCCCTCAGTGTGGCTCAGTGGAAATGCCGGGCCGAGTCGTGCATGCTCACGACTGTGGCAGTCCACCTGAGAAATCCTCATAGTGTTCTGGCAGCATTCGAGCGGCGGCCCGAGGCGGTGATCGACGTGCGGTTGCCCGAGGGACCGGCCTCGGACGCCTGGCGGGAGGTCGAGCAACTCGCAAGAACGCACCGCGTGCCGGTTGTCCGCGGTGCAACGCACAACGAACGGGCCGGGCGCCGCGGCCAGCGTGAAACGGCCGGCGGCCGCGGTGGAGTTGCGGAAGCGACAGTCAAAGAGCGGCCCGAGGTCCCGCTGGAAGTGCTGTTTGCAGTCGACGTTCAAGAGGAATCGGCGGCCGAGCCAAGAAGGCATACTTCGCCCCGGCTCTGGTTGGCCCTCGATCAACTCCAGGACCCGCACAATGTGGGGGCGATTTTTCGCACGGCCGCTTTTTTTGGCGTCGCCGGAATTCTGCTGACGCGGGATCGGTCGGCACCGCTTAACGGCACCGTTTACGACGTCGCTTCAGGCGCGATGGAGGTCGTTCCTTTCTCGCACCCGGCTAATCTCAGTCGCGGCTTGGAGATTGCCAAAACCGCTGGGCTTTGGGTGCTGGGAGCATCCGAACACGCGAGTCGCGATGTGGGCCAAGTCGATCGCGATCGCTCGTGGCTGCTGGTCTTGGGCAACGAGGAGCGGGGCTTGCGGCGTTTGACCCTCGACACGTGTGACGAGACTTGCCGCCTGTCGGCCCGCGGCGAAATCGGCTCGCTCAACGTGTCGGTGGCTGCCGGCGTCCTGATGTCGTTGTTGACGTCGGGAGGCGGGCGGTCCCATTAAGAGAGGGGCCCGCAAAGGTGCTCGAGCCCGCAGGGGCGGAACAATCCGAATCCTCGGCGGGGTTTCGCCGTAGGGCAGCATCTGCCTGCCCCCTTTTTCGGCTGCCTTGCTCGAAATCGCGGCAGGCACGGCCTGTCCTAAGAAATTGGTCGCCGGTCGGGCAATCGCGTCAATCACTTCTGGCGGGCGGGTGCTCCCTACGATCGTTGCCGTCGTTCGGTCGGCAGGGGTTCATCGGTCTGCTTGTTTCGGCTCGGTTTGACCGTCACAAGCCATGGCATAGCCTTCTTCGGATTGTTCCGGGGAATGTCCCAGCATGGCTGTTAAGGGAAAACTGACTCCGGCCGAATTTTTGGCCGCGTTGAAAGGGCGCAAACCCCCCTCTAAACGCGAAGCCTCGAAAACTTCGGACGACGTCGATGCTCTCGATCTTTCCGATCTCCAGTCCCCAAAGGACGAAGGATCGGAGGCCGAGGAGTGTGCGCCTGTCGACAGCGACGACGACGCAGTGCACGACGCCTGCTCATCAGGAGACTACCAGGCGGGCAGCCGCTATGTCGGACACTACGTCAAACGCAATTCGCGCTTGTCAGAGTTGTTCGATCGGGTGAACACGCTGCTGGGAAGCGGCAACCAGCTCGATCCCGAGCAGCCGTTTCGCCCGAAGGCGCCCGAAACCCTGGAAGAGACCGGGCTCACCTTCGAAGAGGTCGAGCGGCTGATTCTCAAGTACCTGCTTGCCAAGGGGTCAGGGCGCGGGCGGTCCATTGCGAACCAGGTGCGGCTGCCGTTTCAGATCACCGATCCGATCTTGAAGCAACTGAAGCAGGAACAACTCCTGTCGTTCAAGGGTTCGGCGGAGATGGGCGACTACGATTTCGCCATCACCGAGTTCGGACGCGAGCGGGCGCGGCGCTATTCCGAGGAGTGCACGTATTTCGGTTCGGCGCCGGTCACCCTGCCCGATTATTTGCAGGCGATGGCCGCACAGAGCATCGCCAAGCAGCAGGCCACTGAAGACGACCTGCGGAACGCGTTCAAGGATCTCGTCATCTCTCAGCGGATGCTCGACCGCCTGGGGCCGGCCATCAACTCCGGCCGTGGCATGTTCTTATTCGGCAGTCCCGGCAACGGAAAAACCAGTATCGCCGAACGCGTAACGCGTTCGTTCGGCACCACGATTTGGATTCCCCGCACCCTGGGTATCGATGGCGACATCATTCGCCTCTACGACCCGGGCGTCCATGACGCGGTGGAGGCTGAATCCAGCGACGGCATTCTGAATTTGTCCGGCGTCGACCGTCGTTGGGTGCAAATCGTTCGCCCGACGGTCGCGGCCGGCGGTGAACTCACGATGTCCGAGCTGGAAGTTGTGCAGAACGCGCAAACGAAAATCTGCGAAGCGCCGCTGCAACTCAAGAGCAACTGCGGCGTGCTGATCATCGACGACTTCGGCCGGCAAACGATGCCCGTCGAAACGCTGCTCAACCGCTGGATCGTCCCGCTGGAAAAGCGGTTCGACTTCCTGAACATTCCGAGCGGAAAAAAGATCCAGGTCCCGTTCGATCAGCTCATCATCTTTTCGACGAACCTCGAGCCCAAGGACCTGGTCGACGGCGCGTTCCTGCGACGAATTCCGTACAAGATCGAGGTTCCTGATCCCACGGAGGACCAGTTCCGCGACCTTTGCAAATTGATGGCACCGAATCTGGGTTTTGAATACGACGCTGAGGCGATCGATTACTTGATCGAAAAGCACTACAAGGCCGTCGGACGTCCGTACCGCGCTTGCCAGCCGCGCGACCTGATGCTGCAGGTCCGTAACTATTGCAGCTTCAAACAGACCGCGAAGAAACTATCGGCCGAGGCGTTCGACGTCGCGATTGAGAACTACTTCTCGGTGATGTAGCGGCCGCATTTGCCGCCGCCTCGTCGCGGATGCCATCACACGCGGTTTACAATGACTGGCCGTCCTTCAACCGCAGGGTCCGCCACAGCGCATAGAAGCAGTTCGGCTGTCAGCACACCGGGAGACGTTGTTCACGTGGAGCCGCATCCGCTTCGATTCCTTCGCAATCTCGGCCGTAGCGGCGAGATTGCCGCGGTCTTCGTCAAGCACGGGTTCGGCGACATCGTGGACCAGATCCGGATGCAGCGCTACGTGCGCTGGGGTCGACGCGTCATTCTGAGACAGCGCAATCTTCCCGAAAACCACGAGCCGCGGGCTCGTCGCTTTCGCCGGGCGCTCGAAGACTTGGGCCCCACGTTCGTGAAGTTCGGCCAGGTGATGAGCACGCGTGCCGACCTGATTCCGGCCGACGTGATCGAAGAGTTGACGCGCCTGCAGGAGCATGTGCGGCCGTTTCCTTATGAAGAAGCCGTGGAAGTGATCGAGCGGGAACTGGGGCGGCCGGTGAGCGAACTGTTCGCCGTCTTCGACCCGAAGCCGATCGCCTCCGCTTCCCTCTCGCAGGTTCATAAAGCGATCAGCCACGACGGCCGCACGCTGGCGGTCAAAATTCGCCGGCCGCGAGTGCCGCGCGAAATCGAACGCGACCTGTCGTTGATGACCGAGCTGGCCCTGCTCATCCAAAATCACGTTCCCGAAGCGGCCGTGCTCGATCCGGTGGGGCTCGTGAATCATTTCGCCCGCACGGTCCGCCGTGAAATTCACTTCGCCCGCGAGGGCAGGACGGTCGAGGAATTCGCGCGGTTCTTCCGGAATGACGCGACTCTGGTGGTCCCCAAGGTCCATTGGGACCTGACCGCCGAAGCCGTGCTGACAATGGACTTCGTCGATGGCTGCCGGATCGATGATCGAGCGGCCCTCGCCGCCCAAGGAATCCAGACACCCTTTCTCGCTGCGAACGGCGCCCGCATCTTCATGAAGATGGCGTTCGAGATCGGCGTGTTTCACGGCGATCCGCATCCGGGCAACATTCGGGTGATGCCGGATGGAACGATCTGCCTGCTCGACTTCGGGATGGTTGGCAGTCTCGATGACGAAAAAAGAGAACAACTGGTCGACTTATTTGTCGCCGTTCAACGTCGTGACGTGGCTCGGGCCGTCGAATTGGTGCTGGCTCTGGGCCAGCCCTTTCGGCCGGTCGATATGCCGCTCCTACGAGCCGACGTGCGCGATTTCATCGAGAATTACTACGGCGTGTCGCTGGAGCAACTGCGGGTGGGACGAATGCTCGGCGACTTTGCGGGGGTGATGTTGCATCATGGCATCCGCTGTCCGGCCGACCTGATGCTTTTGATCCGCTGCCTGGTGACGCTCGAAGGGGTCGGCCGCGACTTGGATCCGTCGTTCAACCTGGCTGCACATCTGGCCCCGTTCGTCGAGCGGATCGTTTCCGAACGCTATAGTCCGCGACACATGGCCGACCAGTTCTTCAACGAGTCCAAGAATCTGGCCCGGCTGATGCGCGAGGTGCCCCACTACGTCGGCCGCTCCCTGGAGAAGCTGAGCAAGGACGAGCTGCGGGTGCAGTTCGAGCATACAGGGCTCGATCGCCTGATGACCGAGTTGGATCGCTCGAGCAATCGAGTCGTGATCGGGCTCGTGGTCTCTGCGTTGATCTTGTCGTCGGCGCTCGTGCTGCGGACGGGGTCGGAATCGGTCTGGTTTACGGTTCCCCTCTTTGTCCTGTCGAGTTTGCTGGGAATTTGGCTGATTTACGGGGTGTTCCGCAGCGGCCGGTTGTGAGGGCGCTTTCGCGGCGCGGCCCCCATTGCGGCGTTGATCTTTCGCATCCCTGAGCAGATGTGGACGGGCGGACAAGTGCGCCGGTGCCAACTGCCTCGACCGCGTGGACGAAACCGGTTCCCTTTTTGCAGCATCGCGAAGGCACCGATGTTGGCCTTCGACAACAAATGCGTGGACAAAATCGAGCCGCAAAAATCCTTCTAATTGCCATTTTACGAAACGCTAACTGCGACCTATGTTTGAATTACACAAGTAGACAAAAATCCCATCCCGACCTCGAACCACTTGCGGAAGCAGCTCGCCGGAGGTAAGCCATGAAATGGTTGACTCGGTTTCTCACAGAAGACAGCGCTGCGACCGCGGTCGAGTACGCGGTGATGTTGTCCTTGATCCTGATGGCGGTCTTTGCAACCGTTGCAGCAATGGGCCAGGCCCTGGGCGCTAAGTACACGAACATCGAAGCCCAGATTACTGCCCACGGCGGCTAACGGTTCGCGAAGCCGGCACTGAGCCTTGCGACAACCGAGCGCTTCAGCACGAAGGTCGGCTGGCCGCTCGATGGCAGTGCGCTGTTACATCGCCTTGGGAGGAAACGTCGGCGACGTGGAGCAGAATTTTCGCGCCGCGTTGGCCGAGCTTACGGCGACCCCGGGGATCGAAGTTTTTGAAGTCAGCCCCACGCTCCGCACCCAACCGGTCGGACAATGGGCGGGGACTGATTTTCTGAACGCCGCTGCGCGGGTCGATACGGTGCTCGAACCGTTCGATTTGCTCGAGGTGCTGCAACGGCTGGAGCGTCAAGCCGGCCCCAGGACCGGTCCGCGTTGGGGCCCGCGGGGCCTCGACCTGGATCTAATTTTTTACGGCGATCGCACGATCGACGACTCCCGCCTGCAAATCCCGCATCCCGCCTGCTGGTATCGGCGCTTTGTGCTCGATCCGCTTGCTGCCATCGCTGGCGAGGTCCGGCATCCGACAAAGGACCTGACGATCACTGAGTTGCAGGCGCGCTTACTTCGTCGTCCGCTCCGACTCTCGCTAACGGGCGCCACTCGACCGGTGCGCGAACGTTACGTGCGGCTTTTGGCAGCTGGGTCTGGCATCGAAGTCAGATCGTGGAATTCCGAGCAGGCCGCCGAAGATCTGCCTGAAATTCTGGCCTGGCTGGGTCCGTCGGACGAGGCGCCCGATTTGCGGTTTGATCGATTGCCGCCGTTGCCCCGGCTCGACGTCTCCTCAGTCCCCGATCCCGTGCTGTTCCTGCGAGACGTTCTGCGTTCGGCGCTAGGCTGAGGGCCCGCTCGCCTGACCGCAGTCGCCTCGGTTATTCGGGTGCGCGACGCATTTAGCGGGGCGAAGTCGGTCGCAGGCTTTCGAGCGGAGTCGCCAGGCCCGGTGTGATGGCCCCGTACGGGGCATTGGGTCTCGCGAACGGTGGGTCAACGCCGCTCGCCGCGCGAATGGTGCGAGGCCGATGGGGAATGATCCTCAAATCGTCGAACAGCACCTCGCCCATGCCGTGCAGCGTTAGCGTGAGGATGTACGGGCCGTCCTCACGCACTTCGCGCAATGTCTGGAAGTGTTGCCAGCCACTCTTTTCGGTGAAACGCAGGGCGCTAAGTTGGCCCGGGTCGATGTTGTCGTTCACGGTGATTCCGTCGATGCTGCGCGAGGGAGGAGCAATGACTTTGATCCAGCCGCTGACGTGCAACATCTCGCCCCTGCGCACAGCAATCGGCGGGCTGCTGACCGAGACCGGCGGCTTGGAAATAATCTCCGGCGCATCGATTCCCGTGGACGGAATGGCGATCAATTGCAAAGCCGTCTTGCCCTTGTGGGGCGATGGATAGAGTTCGGCCTCGGCTCGCACGCCTTCGATCGCGTGTTGCGATTGCGACCAGCCCGCTCGGATCACGCCCTGACTCTCGAAATCGCCCGAGGGAAGGAGGTTGTCCTGCGGGTTATCCGCGGTTCGGCCGAGTCGTGCGATGAGGCGATGATGGTCCGGCAGCGTCTGAAAGCAAACGGTGTAGGGGCTGGTGATCGGACCGTACTCGCTTTGCGTCACTGACTCGTTCCAATGGGCGTACTGCAGCACGCGCAAGAGCTGCATCGCGTCTCCGGCCGAGTTTCGAGCCTGGTCAAAGCGCTGGGCCTGGTAGTTCGCTTCGGCCTCCTGCAGGCACCGTTCGGCCTTAGAGAGCAGCCGCGGGCCGTCGGATTGCCCGTTACCCAACTCAGTCAGCTGGGCGTCAACGCCGCGCACGCGCTCCCACTTGGCCTTGGCGAGGTCGATCGAGATTCGCGCACTCGTCGACGCGACCTGCAGAATGTGTTGCTCGACCTGTTCGCGCCAACCGGCGTCGGACGAGACGAGGATGATGGCCGACTGATCAAACTTCGGCAGTGTGACCAGATAGGCCCCGACCGTCTTTTTCTTCTCCAAGGGCCGCAGCCCAGTCGTTGTCAGTTCCCAAAAATGAGCCGTCTCGGAGGGCTCTGGGATCAGGACTTTGGCACTATTGGCCGCGAGCCCGCCGGGCACGTACTGCGCGTCGTGGCTGAGCCACGATGCGATCACCAGCGAATAGTTTGACCCATGGAACACGGCACCGACGGTCTCCTGGGGCATCAGCTTCTTGTTTTTCGCCTGCGTGTCGATTTCGGCCAACTGTTGCCGAATTCCCTTCTCGAGTTGAGTGGAGTCGCGGGGAAAGTCGACCAGCTTCCGAGTCGGCTTGGCGATCTTGTCGTCAATTCTGAAGGTCACCGCCTCGGCGAGACTGGCCGTCGCGAGGAACGGCTCGATGAGTTCCAACTCGAGATTGAGCTGTGCCAGCATCAGCCGCCGTTCGACGGCTCCCGGCGCGTTGCTTTCCAGCGAGGTGCGGCTCCAATAACCGAACCCGCGATAGCCCGCCATGATCGCGGAATAAAGCGAGAGCCGAATCTGTTCCGGCTCAACAACCGCGGGTATCGCGTTGGACTGAATCCGCCAGTCGTTTACGCCGGGCACTGGCTCGGTCTGAATCCAAGTGAAGAGAAACGTGCCCGGGTTTGCCAGGCGCGAACGCTCGATCAGCCAGTTGCGGTAATCCTTGAAGGTGAGGGCCGTCCCTAACAAATGTCGGCTGGTCCCGAGGATTGAGACGTACCGCGAAAAGTTTCGCTCGTCCTCAGCCACATCGATCAATGTCGGGCGGCGTAAGCGATAGTCGTGGGCCCGCAGTTGTTCCAGTTTGGCGGCGACGTCTTCGCGGTCCTGCGAGCTCATCCAAGTGCCCAGGTACCACAGCAGAATCTCGGGCGATTCGTAGGCGCGGGGTGTCGTTCGCAGCCCGTCCGCCGCAAGTTGCTCGACGGGGGCGGGATCAGTCGGCGGCTCGGCAGCGGCGAAGATGCCCCGCTGCCTGAGTGCGGCGAGTCGCGCCCGCTCTTCGGCATTTCGGATCCGCATATAGACCGTATTGACGTGCAGTTGTTTGAACGTGTCGAGGTCTTCGCCATGGTCGATGACCATGATCTCCAAGCGCGAGCGGCCCCCGATTTCCAACTGCCCCTGGCGAATCGCCGCCACCGGTCGCACGGCGCGCGATGGCGCGGCGGGCGCCTGTGGCCCAGCTTCGATCAGGGGCTCGACCTTGGCATCGCCGAGCGTGATCTCGAGCGGCTCCGGCCCGAGTGGGCAGGTGATGACGACACGATCGACGTAGGGGGCACTGACGTCGAGCGGTTCACTGCGAAAACGCCCCCGTAGCAGGCGAATTTCAGACTGCATGGCCTTCTCAGGCGTAGCGCACACCAACTGTTGCCAGCGTCCCGCGTCGTTGTAGTCGCCTCCCTTGATGTAGCTTTCCAGCAGATGTCCAGTTGCCGGATCCTTCTGATTAGGAAAGATCACGTGTAAGTAGATTTCGGCCCCCACGTGGTTCGAGCGAATCCAGACAGTCGCTTTGAGTTCGGGGAGCGCGCGGCCCGGCCTGGGCAGCCGGTGATCAAAGACGACTTGCGTCGCTTCGCGACTGCCGTCGATGACGATTTCCTCGCCCTCGGCCCCGGCGTATCCCCATTGCGTGCCGCGTCGCTGTCGCACGCGTCCTGGAGCTTGATACACGGCCCATTGCGGCTTTTTGCTTAGCAACGGCTGAGGTTCTTCGCCAGGCGCAGCGAACGTCTCCGGCGCGGCGACGAATGCCGCCCCGCAGCAGAGCAAGAAGGTGACCCGAAACCAACGCATGTATTGACGCATCCAGGGCGGCTCAACGCGGCCCCGCTTATCCGTCGCGTCCACCCGAGAAGAAGGGGTTACGCCTCGCAATCCGTCTCGACCACGCAACGCATCGCTTTGGGTTCGGTGTTTCCGTCACGGCCGTTGACGAAACGAAACGCGAGGTGCGATCCAACTCCCAAACGTAAGTCGCGGATACTACTGGCTTTTGCACAATCGGCCAAGATGAGGCGTCCCGTTTGCACGACACGGGAAGAACTGCCCCTACGACCATCAAAGTTTCCGCAAGTTACGCAGCCCCAAGATGTTAAGGATCGCCGACTTGTTTTCGCGGCGTCAGCGGCACAGAATCTGTATCTAGCTTGAGGCACACCTTGGATCAAAAGCGCCCATGAGTATTCAGTCCCGGCTGCCGGACAATCCCCCCGACGAACTGCCCCGCGAGCTGATCGATTTGGCGCGGTCCATCGCCGCGTTGCCTCTCAACCACCAGACCCAGCTTGAAACCGCTTACGTGCGGGTTGTGGACGCCGTGCGTCGTCGCCGGCGAATCTTGGCGCTGGTGCAGGAGGCCCTTTCGCAGCTGCGGCTCGACATCAAATATTTGATGTTCGACTTGGAAATGACCCGCAAGGAGCGGGATGAGTTGCGCGAGCGGCTGGGCGAACTCTGATCGAGTCGAAATCTGCTGAGCCAGCGTTCCCGCGATCCGCTTCTCAACGCAGGACGGGGCGACAGGGGCACGGACGGGTTTGATGCCGCTGGTCGTTTATAAGCTGGGCGGAAGCCTGCTCACGCTGAGCGATCTTGATCGTCGACTCACCACGCTGCTCGAAGAGGGCGTCCCGCTGCCGCAGTCGGCCACCGGTCACGCGCTCCAGCGGGCTGTGCTCGTTGGAGGGGGCCAAGCTGCGGATGTCGTGCGCGATTGGGACCGGCGTCACGAACTGGGTGCAGAGCGCTCGCACGACCTGGCACTCGCCGCGATGACTTTCAATGCGCGGTTCGTCCACTCGCTGCTCGAACATTCTGAGTTGGTGTCGCGGCGCAGTTTGGTCCGGAAGGCGGGCGAGCGCGGCGCGATTGCCATCCTCGATCCTGCCCCTGTTCTCGCCGAGGCCGAGCGACGCGCCGCTGAACCGCTGCCGCGGTCTTGGGAGGTATCGAGCGACTCAATTGCTGCATTTCTCGCGATAAAATGGCGGGCGGCGGCACTCGTGTTGGTGAAATCGACGCCGCGACCGGCACGGCCGAGCCCATCTTCCGCAGCACGGCGCGGTGCGGTCGACAAATACTTCCCACAACTGGCGACGCGTTTGCCACTCGTCGCGTGGGTTAACTTGCGTTCCAAGCGTCCTGTCGTCGAGCGATGGTTGTGAGGCTGACGCCACAGGGCGAATGACCGCGCCGGATCTGCCCCTCGTTGCGACGCCGCGCGGCTCGTCCTAAACTAACGGCATGCCCAAGCATTCTCCATGGTACAAGGACGGTTTGTCATTCACCTGCACGCAGTGTGGCAACTGTTGCACGGGCGAGCCCGGCGTGGTGTGGGTCACCGAGGAGGAGATCGCGAAGATCGCCGAAGTCCGTGGCCAAACGATTGAAGAAGTGCGCGCTCAACACACGCGATTGATCGAAGGTCGCGTCTCTTTGACCGAGCGAGAGAACGGCGATTGCACGTTCTTCGATGCCAAGACTCGGCATTGCACCGTCTATGGAGCGCGGCCCGCGCAGTGTCGCACGTGGCCCTTTTGGAACTCCAATCTGGAGAACCGCCAGGCCTGGAAAGAGACTCAAGAATCGTGTCCTGGCGCGGGCCACGGTGAGTTTTTTCCACTGGAAGAAATCGAGCGACGGGCCCGCGTCATCGACATTTGAGGTCGCGCCGCCGCGAGGTTGCGACCCGATCGATCTCTCTCAATGGTCGCTGCCCCACCGCGATTGCCGGCCGGAAATGTTCGTTTGTTCACAATGCCGTCTCGTCTCAGGGCGGAATGGGCTTATCAAAAGTGGCCTTCCGGGAGGCGGAAGCTTCCTGTTTTCCCTAGAGCGACAAAAGCCCCGGTCTGGACGGATTCCTTCCAGTTGACGGGTGCATTCGCCAATCGGCACGGGTTGCAAATCCAATGGGAGCCCCAGTCGTGTGAAAAAAGCCGCCGCGGGACGACTTGACACTAAGTTCAACTTACCATTACAGTTGAGACACCATCTGCGGGGGTTCAAGGGACGGAATGCCGGTCCGGTCGCATCTCTCGGGGGAGAATCGAAACGTGACCAAAAAAGAAATCGTGAAATCGATTTCCGAAGAGATTGGTCTGACGCAACTCAAGACCAAAGAGATCGTTCAGAAGACTTTCGACGCGATTATCGAGACGCTGGTTGCCGACCATCGGATCGAGCTTCGGAACTTCGGAGTCTTCGAGGTCAAGAAGCGAGCGGCCCGCAAAGCCCGGAATCCGCGAACCGGCGAACGCGTGGATGTCGCGGAGAAATGGGTGGTTACGTTCAAACCCGGCAAAGAAATGGAAGAACGAGTTCGCCAATTGGAACAAGAAGCCGCCGACGCGGCCGCCCGCGCGGCCGCAAACTCCTCCCCAGCGCCAGAACCCGCACATCAGGTTTAACTTTTCTGCTCCGACGACCGATCTATTAGAAATATGTCGAGTCAACGACCAGGAACAGACTCTGTTCGGTTGCCCAAAACGACCAAGCAGAGCACCTAAATCGTTGAAGCGACGATGGATCGAATCGCGGGAACCCGCAATCCCGTCTCCGACCCACCAGAATTGCCCCGGTTCTCGGGGATAGCCTAACGCTCCTTTCGCTCAACTTTGTTGCAAGGTCGAAAGCTCGGCCGTGAAGCCGAGCGCGGACGAATTTCGCGCGCCGACCGAGTCGGCGTTCCAAATTCGGCCCGTGGTGGAGGTGGAAGATGCGGAAGTTTCTGATCACCGCTTCGGTCCTGGCGGCGGCGACTCAGGTCGGCTGCTTTGTGCCCATCTACTCGTCCTCGGCGGACATTCGGGCGCGAGAGCTGATCTATGAGTCGGAAAACCTCCGGCACATCCCAGACATCTGGGAACGGATCTGGGGCTTGGATATGCCGGACGTTGAAACGCCTTACCGCACACACGGCGGCGTGATCTAGTTCAACGTCGGCGGATCCGGCTGTGGTCCATTCTGGACGGTTTCGGCGCGGCGCGCCGAGCGGTTCGGGTGTTGGCTCATTTTCTTCCTACTCGATTCTTCCACCAACTCACTTTTGCCTTGATCAATCTCGTCTTGGAACTCGTGCGCGCGGGGCACCGACTCTCGACCGGTTTGCCCTGCCGCGATGGGCTGATATGCTGACCCGCGGAGGAAAATCTTCGCGTGAGTCGGCTCGCAATCGCGCTTAATCGTCTGCAGCTCGCCAATCCGATCCTGGTCGCTTCCGGAACTTTCGGCTACGCGCGCGAGATGCAGGCTTTCGTGCCGCTCGCGAAGCTGGGCGGCATCATCCCCAAGACGGTCACGCCCTTACCGCGGATCGGCAATCCTCCCCCGCGGACCATCGAAACGGCCGGCGGGCTGCTCAACTCGATCGGCCTGGATAATGACGGCCTCGACGCATTCCTCGAGAAGCATCTTCCGTTCTTGCTCGAGCAGGGGACCGCGCTGATCGTCAACATCGCCGGGGCGAGCGTCGACGAATTTGTCGCTATGGCTGCTCGCTTAGATGCGTTCCCGCGAATCGCCGGTCTCGAGTTGAACATCTCGTGCCCCAATGTCAGCGGCGGCGTCGACTTTGGCACCGATGCCGCGCTAGCGGCCGATTTGGTGAAGCGCGTGCGAGCCGCTTGCCGCTTTCCCGTGATTGCCAAACTGACGCCCAACGTCACGCAAATCGTGCCCATCGCTCAAGCGGTTGCCGAGGCTGGGGCGGATGCTGT